>Ga0315277_10011179_pt1 | contig 11322 bp, 6 predicted proteins | sample YL17G05_15_MG_FD_203695 | JGI IMG/M metagenome (GOLD analysis project Ga0315277, IMG submission 203695) | Sediment microbial communities from Yellowstone Lake, YNP, Wyoming, USA - YL17G05_15 | ecosystem: Environmental > Aquatic > Freshwater > Lake > Sediment | place: USA: Wyoming | collected...
ACCGACATTCGCGGGTATCTGGAGACCTTCCTATGCATGTGGAACCGTGAACTGGAGCCCCAGGGTGAGTTTTCGTGGCGGGTCATAGCTCCGGGGAATCCGCCTCCCATGCTGGCCGTGGTCTTCTCAACCCAGACAAAGAGCGCAGTACCGGAACGCTACACGAAATCGGATGAGCAGGCCTGGAAGGACCTGCTGAGACAGTTGGCCGAGGATTTGCGCGTGCCTTTCCACAGTAAGAGCATCTATGTAGACGGCTTGGTACGTTCGGTGTCGCCGACGCAGATCGTAATCATCAAGCGCAACGAGGGGAGACTCTGGACACGCAGCGCGGCGCGGGAGGATGCGGAAGCGACGCTACTCAAGGCCACGCATCTCGACAGCGCCAACGGAGAATCGGTGTGAAACGGCCAGGGATCTCCGGGTGCCAAATCTGGTGGGACCATGAGCGCCGAGTGCTTGGTGTCGTCAAATGGGCACTGGACCTACTCCGTACTGAAGACGACCTTGATCTCGACGAAAACAAGTTGAATCGAAGACTCTTGAGGTGCATCAGGACGGCGAACTTCCAACTTAATAAGCGTGGCGAGGGCATAGGATATCCCGTTATATACGAGGCGAACAATCAGCCCGACGCGGATGACGAGCAACGCGCCAAGCGCGAGAGTAAGCGGCCGGATTTCCAGTGGGGGCTTACAGACCAATCCGAAGAAGACCCTTTACGCCAAGACAAGTACTTCGTCATTGAGTGTAAACGATTGGGGGAACCCGTTCGGAAGTTTTGGGTTTTCAACAAGAACTACGTAGAAGAGGGCATCCTTCGTTTTGTCTGTGCTAAGCACGGATACGGCAAGTCTGCGCCATCGGGAGCCATGGTCGGCTACATCCGCAGTATGCTCTCCGCCGACATTCTTAGCGAGGTGAACGGTCACGCGACGACAGCAGGCCTTCCCTTGGTCATACTCTCCACTGATGGGTGGGTCGGTAAAGGCGTCAGTCGGCTTGAGCAGAAACTCGACAGATCGAAAGTGCCTCCAACGCCCTTTTCACTGCGGCATCTTTGGGTCGATCTGCGGCAAAAGTAAGTTGCCATCCCATAGTCTCCGGGGAATAACGGGGGACAGTGGGGCTGTTGAAAAAGTGGCAGATCTTGCAGACGCTACATTGATAACAAAGGACTTATACAAACACTTCATAGGGTTCTTGGGGTTTTTCAACAGCCCCACAGTTACCGTTTATTTGCACTCTGACCTCTGTGTTCTGACTCGTGACTCCAACTGGGCGCCATTCGGGACATCTTACCCATTCCGTGGCTTTCGGGGATCGATGGCAGGGTTATTCGCGGTCGGGTCAGCCCAGTTCTCGCGGCAAGGCAGGGCTGATTGCAGACCGCCCCCTCATCAAGCATCCTCTGCAACGACTGGGCAAGACAGATCGGGTTTACAGGCGGGGGTTTCTCCAGAACGTCAGGCGGTGCGACGAGATAGACCGTGTTTCGATTTCGTACGTGACAATATACCGGACTCGCGCACCATGCATGAGTCGCCTTTCGCTGTGATCGCAATGCGGGGAGCCAGTCAGTTGAGATTACGAGCTTGTGTTCATCCCTATCTTACGTGACCGGAAATGAAGGGATTTCGTGGAGGGAGACATGAACCTGTACGGGCCGAGTTCGTAATCTGGAGATAAGGGCCCCCTCTTCTGAGGGGGCTTTGCTTTCGCTCGATGGTTTGACTGGGAACATTTTGGTTTCTCTGATGACCAACGGGACGATCTCTTTCTGGTCTTCAAGAGGAGCGCGCCGCGTGAAATACGCGCCCGAGGCTATCATTGAGACCATATAAGCGACAATGACGGAGATGTCCACCCACGCACGCGCAAGGCTTCCGCGCGTCCACTGTAACGTTCCGCTTTGCACGATTCGTCCTTTCACTCCGGCGCGTGACTCCGTCCTGGCGCTATGGGTTCCGCAGCACTTCGATCATGGCGGCGATGTTTTCGGCTTTGGCGTCGCCCGGAATGGCGTGGGACGGCGCGGCGATGTAGCCTCCGTCTTTGCCCACTTCGTGCAGCAGGCGGCGCACTTCCTCGCGCACTTGGCCGGGTGTCCCGTAGGGCAGCGTCTTCTGAGTGCTGATGCCTCCGTAGAAGCTGAGCCGGGCGCCGTAACGCCGCTTCATATCGAAGGCGTCCATTACCTCCGGCTGGAACGGGTTGAAGCAGTGCAGGCCGCAATCGATGAGCGCCGGGAAGAGGGATTGCACTTTGCCGCAGCTATGAATGAACACATACTTCCCCCGAGCGCGGACGGCTTGGTACATGTCGCGCACGCGCGGCCGGATGAAGGCGTCCCATAGGCGCGGCCCCATGATCAGCCCTTGCTGGGAACCCCAATCGTCGCCGAACATCATGGCGTCGATATCGTACGAGCAGGCGTGTTCGATCCGCGCCAGATTGTGCGCGAGAATGCGGTTGAGCAGCTTGTGAACAAAGTCCGGGTTCTCCACCATGGCCATGAGCAGGTTTTCCATGCCGCAAAGCGTCCAGGCGCGCTCGAAGAGGCTGAACCCGATGTTGGCGACGAAAAACCGGCCGTTATTGTTTTCGAGGGCGGCGGGATAGGGCTGCCAGCGTCGCAGATCGTGCGGGTCCGGAAACCTGTAGTCCTCCAACATTTCCGGGGTGATTCTCTGATTGCAGACAACGCCGATGTCTTTGTCCACGGCTCGGTTCCATTGCACGCCGAATTCGTCTTCCCATATCTCGCGCGCCACTTCGCGCCAGCCGTCGGGCAAGGCGGTGCTCAGCGTCGATAACGCGTTGCCCAGTTTGCCGGCGAAATCCGGGTCGCCGTAGAAGTCCGCCATCTTGGCGTGGGCCTTCACCGTGAAATCCACGCAATAGGGGACTCTGTCCGGCTGTTGGTGGTTCAGTGATGCAATGACGCGCTCCCGGTTTGTCATGTCCGCTCCTTTCGTACGGTTTGCGCTTTAGATGTCGATGTTCTGCATGAGCGTAATGGCCTCACGCATGCGGTTCGGCGGTCCGCCCAGAAACGCCGCGTTCGACGCACGCGCAAGGCTTCCGCGCGTCCCGTCAGGCAACTCTACCAGACTGTGCCGTGCGAAGATGCATCCTCCGTCCCACTCCCCTTCGGCAGCGGTTGTCAGGACGTATCCTCCCGGTGCTTTGTGCCAGACTTTTTCGCCGCAGTTCGTTTGGAGTTCGATGCTGGCCACGCACGCGCAAGGCTTCCGCGCCGCCGATCGCTTCTGGATTGTTGATGACGCAAGAGACTTCCGGAACCGAGGTCCATTTGATCGGCGGCCCGGTTATCAAGATAAGATGTTGTTCAAAGACGGCGGTCCTTGACGGTTGCCGGAGGGGAGAATTCCTGTCCAGGAGGCCGCGTCATTGCCCAGTTGGTTCTTATAGGGCTTTGTGGACACCGAGGCGGCGCGGAAGCCTTGCGCCCGCCTCGATAGAGGAGGCAGAAGGTGAGTACTGCTGAAAAGAAGGCGGTCCGGTTCTCGAAACAGAGCGAAGCCGTATGGCATGCGGTGGATGTCCGCAGGTGCCTGGACGTGTTGCAGGTCGACGCGGCACACGGCCTGACCGACCTGGAATTGGAATCACGACGTGCCCGGTACGGACGTAACGAACTGGTTGAGCGGGGAGTCAAGAGCTTTTGGCTCATTCTGTGGGAACAATTGACGGCCTTCCTGGTCCTAATCCTCATCGTGGCCGCAGTGATCTCCGGAGCGATCGGTGAATGGGTAGATTCGGTGGCTATCCTCGTCATCGTGGTGCTGAATGCCCTGCTCGGGCTGTCGCAGGAATACCGCGCGGAGAAGGCTATGGCGGCGCTCAAGCGCATGGCGGTGCCCACGGTTCGAGTGCGGCGCAACGGCGAGACCCTGGAGATATCCGCCAAAGACCTCTTGCCGGGCGACATTGTGATCCTGGAAGCCGGGAATCACGTCCCGGCCGACGGCCGTCTCATCGAGGCCGTCAACCTTAAGGTCCAAGAGGCTGCCCTGACCGGCGAATCCGAACCGGTCGAGAAGAACGAGGCGCCGTTACCGGAAGGCGCAGCCCTTGCCGATCGCCGCAACATGTCGTACCTGGGCACCGACGTGACCTACGGCCGCGGCGTGATGGTCGTAACGGCCATCGGTATGAATACGGAGTTGGGGCGCATCGCCGACATGCTGCAGTCGGTTCGGCGCGACCCGACGCCGCTGCAGCGGCGCCTGGACGAGCTGGGCAAAGTCCTGAGCTATGTGGCGCTGGCCATCATTGCCGTTGTGGTGGGCGTTGAACTCTTCCGAGGCGTAGGGATCAAGACGGTCTTCCTCACCGCCGTGAGCATGGCCGTGGCCGCTGTGCCCGAGGGATTGCCGGCGGTTGTGACCATTTCTCTGGCGCTGGGCGCGCAACGGATGCTTCGCCGTCGTGTTCTGATTCGCAAACTCACGGCGGTCGAAACACTCGGGTCCGTCACGATGATTTGCTCGGACAAAACCGGTACGCTGACCGAGAACCGGATGACGGTTGTCGCCCTCGAGTTTCCCGGCAAGCAGGTGGATTTCCGCAAAGGGCTCGATGCCCCCGACCTCACCACGCTAATGCTGCTCGGCGGTTCGGCCTTGGCCAATGATGCCGTCCTCAAGACTGCGGACAGCCGGACCGGCGCCTACACCACGCTTGGCGATCCCACGGAGGGCGCGCTCGTGATTGCCGCCGCCGGCGTCGGATTGCTGAAACCAGACCTGGACCGCGTATTGCCTCGTGTGGGTGAGGCCCCCTTTGACTCGTCGCGCAAGCGTATGACGACAGTGCATACGGCGGAAGCAAAACCCGCCGCTCAACCGCTCGATGCTTTCCTGAAGTGGATCGCCGGCGTGGGCGCCGCACGTGTCGCCTTCACCAAGGGATCGGTGGACGGCCTCCTGGCGGTATCGGACCGGGTCTGGCTTGATGATCACGTGGAACCGCTCACTGCGGATATGCGCGCCAAAATCGACGCTGGCAACGAGCGAATGGCCGGTGACGGTGTTCGCGTCCTGGGCCTGGCCTTCAAGCCTGTTGAACTGGAAGGGCCATACAGACCCGATGCGCTTGAAAAGGACCTGGTTTTCGTGGGTATGGTGGGTATGATCGACCCCCTCCGGAGGGAGGTGCCCGGGGCCGTACAAACATGCCGCGCCGCGGGCATACAGCCTATGATGATCACCGGCGACCATCCGCTGACTGCCCGCTATATCGCACGCGAACTGGGCATGATGACTGAGGATGGTCTGCTCACCGGACAGAGACTTGACGCCTTATCGGACGACGAGTTCCAGGAGGCCACCGGGTCGGTCCGCGTGTATGCCCGCGTGACGCCTGAGCACAAGCTCCGGATCGTCGAGGCGCTCCAGGCCAAAGGCCAGGTAGTCGCCATGACGGGCGACGGGGTCAACGACGCGCCTGCGCTAAAGAAGGCCAACATCGGCGTCGCCATGGGCATCACGGGCACCGATGTCTCCAAGGAAGCCTCCGACATGGTCCTTCAGGATGACAATTTCGCCACCATTGTCGCCGCGGTCGAGGAAGGCCGCGTCATCTATGACAACATCCGCCGGTTTGTCCGATATATTCTCGCCACCAACTCCGGCGAACTCTGGGTGATGCTTGGAGGCCCGTTTCTCGGCATTACACTGCCGTTGCTGCCCCTGCAGATTCTCTGGATGAACCTGGTGACAGACGGACTGCCCGCTTTGGCGCTTGCGGTTGAGCCGGCCGAGCGGGACGTGATGCGCCGGCCGCCACGGCGGCCCGATGAGGGCATTATCGGCCGCAGGATGGGCATCCATGTGCTCTGGGTCGGGATGCTTATGGGCGTTGTCACGTTGGGCGCGGGGTACTACTACAAGAATCTCGCATGTCCGAGCCTGTCGTGGCCGACCGTGCAGACCATGATATTTACCATCGTCGTGCTCCTGCAACTAGGCAACGCGCTGGCAGTCCGCTCTGTGCGTGACTCGATATTCCGGCAAGGATTTCTGTCCAACCCTGCGCTTCTGATCTCCATCGCCGCCATGGTGGCGCTCCAACTGGCGATCATCTACGTGCCGTTCTGCCAAGGGATATTCAAGACCGCTCCCCTCAGCGCGTGGCAACTCCTTGTCACCCTCACCCTCGGCACCACCGTTTTCTGGGCCGTCGAGTTCGAGAAATGGCTGACTCGGTTGGTCTCCCGAAACCGGGTGGAGCCTTGATCTCGGAAAAACAACGGCTACCGCCTGCATTACCAGTTGGAATCGCATGGGCGGCCAACCAGCTTCGACGGCCCCCTCTGGGACAGTCCCCCACGCCCACGGTGAGCGAGCGGGGCGAGTCCTAGCGGGCGATTCGAGAGGGGGCGGCGGCGCCTTGAATAGCAGGGGCACCGTGCGTACGCCGTCCCGAGACCATCGCCGTCCGCTAACCGTGATTTCACGATAGTTTGACCTCCCAAACCGAGCATGTTACCGTGAGTAAAGGGAAGATGCTGAAGATGCTGTTGCAGAATGGTCGTGCCTCTATAGACATCCAGTACAATACTCGGAGGAACTCGCGCCCTTCACAAACAGCGCGACCAGAATCCGCCTGACGCACTCTTGCAGTATCCGGAACCAAAAGACCATCCGCCATTGTACCGTGCACGGTGCCCCCCGAGGCTGATCGTCGGAAGACACCTTAAGTGAGAAGTGGGTGAAGAAGGGAGAAGAACTATGAGCATGTGCGCCGACGCAAGATCGTGTTTGGTCCTCGCCGCCGGAACGGTGTTTCTGGCAACGCTGCTTGGAGCAACGGTGTCTTCCGACGATCAGCCTCGGGATGACACCGTCAGTGATGCCTCGTGTGAAACAAACATCTACGGTGCCTTCCGAGGACCATCGTCGGAACACACCTTGCTTCACGCGCAGGGGAAGGTCCTGTTTCCCATCGGGTTCTACGAGTTGCCGAAGGATGATGCCGCGCTGAAGCGCATGGCGGATGCCGGGGTCAACTTCGTGCGTTGCGGCAATCGCGCTGACCTGGACCGCGTTCAGGCCGCCGGGATGTTCGGCTGGCTGCCGTTGGACCTCTCGCAGGGCGCCACGGACGACTTGCGGAGCCAGGTGAATTCCGTGGCGGATAACGCGGCGCTTGCGGTATGGGAAGGTCCCGACGAGGTCGTCTGGAACTTCACAGGCGCCAGCAGTCTGTATCGTGAGCTCGGCGTCCACAAGAAGGGCGGCGCTTGGAAACGCCGCGATCCTGAAGCCGTAGCCTATGCGGAGGAGCAGGCAAAGCGCATTATTCCCAACATGCGGGCGGCGGCGGAGATGATCCGAGGCATTGACAAGCAGGACAGGCCGATATGGATCAACGAGGCCCGAGACAGCGACGCGGACTATGTCCGCCAGTACCTCGGCTACATTGACATCACTGGCTGCGACATCTATCCCGTTAAAGCGAGCGAACGAGACGTCGCCCAAGTCGGCGCGGCGGTTCGGCGCTGGAAAGAGATTGGCGGCGGCAAGGCCGTGTGGATGGTCCTTCAAGCCTTCTCGTGGGATGAGTTAGGCGACTACTACGGCGCGAAAACCACCGTCTATCCCACGTTCGCCGAGTCCCGCTTCATGGCTTATGACGCCATCGCCAATGGCGCCGCCGGTATTCTCTACTGGGGTTCACATTACCTGAAGTCGGACGCGTTGCGCCAGTCGATCTATGCGCTCGCCAGCGAGATCAACCGGCTTCAACCTTTCCTTGTGGGGCCGGATGTGCAGGGCGTGCGGACCTCGCTCAAGCCGGGCGGGCCGGCCAGCGACGCAGTAAAGGCGATGGTCCGCAAGGCCGATGGAGATTCGATGATCCTTCTGTTGAACGAGGACGGGAATGCCTCGTTTGACGTTGCCGTCGAGGGGTTGTCCGACCTCAACGGCAAGAGCCTCTATTGCCTTTACACTTCCGAGACGATCTCCCTTCAGCAGGGGCGTTTCTCGGCGCATCTTGGACCGCTCGAGACAAAGCTCTACGCAACGGATCGTAAATGGGAATCAGCCCTGCGCGAAGGCAGAGACTTCAAGAATTGAGTGTATGAAAGGAGCAGTCCATGCAGCGTGAACTCGGACGCAGGCGGTTTCTCAAGGGTACCATGGCGGCAGCCGCGGGGGTTACGGCGGGTTTCGGACGTGAGGAACAGACCCTGATCACTCACTTGGCCCAAGCATCGAACAAGGAGTCGCCGCCGGCAGCGGGCGTGTCGGCGGCGGCTGGGCTGGGCGCTCCCGCGCTTACGCCTATGGGCAGAATCAAAGACTTAGTCATCAGCCGCATCATCTGCGGCGGCAATCTTATGGGCGGCTGGGCTCACAGTCGTGACCTCATCTATGTGTCGCGCCTGTTCAAGGCCTACAACACCGACGAGAAGATCATGGAGACACTGCAACTCTGCGAACAACACGGAGTCAACACAGTCCTCACCAATCCGGTGTCAGCCGGCGTGATCAACCGGTACTGGCGCGAGCGCGGCGGCAAGATCCAGTGGATCTCAGAGGTCCATCCCAGCCCGAGCGAGGTCAAGGCCGGCGTTGTATCCGCGATCGACAACGGCGCATGCATGGCGTATATCCAGGGGGCGGTTGGCGACAGGCTGGTCAAGCAAAACCGACTTGACATCATTGCGCAGACCATAGAACTCGTCAAGGACCAAGGCGTACCGGCGGGCGTCGGCGCGCATTCGCTCGAGGTGGTTATAGCGTGTGAGAAGGCCGGGGTCAGTCCCGACTTCTACGTGAAAACCCTTCACACCGGCAACTATTGGTCCGCGCGGAGGCCCGACCAGATCACGGAGGTCATCGAGAACCCGGCGGATAACTTCTGGTGCGTGGACCCCGAGAAAACCATCGAGTGCATGAAAACCATCAATATACCCTGGATTGCGTTCAAGGTGCTCGCGGCTGGCGCCATTCACCCCAACGACGGTTTCCAGTACGCCTTCGACAACGGCGCTGATTTTGTCTGCGTGGGCATGTTCGATTTTCAGGTCGCCGAAGACGCCGCTATCGGCAAGAAAGTTCTCGCGAACCTGAATCGCCAACGCCCTTGGCACGCATAGTCTTCACGCGCCCGGGCACAACGACGTGAACAGTCGCTCGTGACCTGCTTGCGGCAAGACGCTGACTGCGGGATGGTCGGGCGCCCGGCAGATGGGGCTTCAACAGGGCGGGACTGACAGACTGGCAGATGTGGAGATGAGAATATGAATCGAGGGGAGCGAAGGATATCCATGCACGGTGCCTTCCGACGAGGCGCGCGCAAGGCTTCCGCGCCGCCGATCAGCCTCGGGATGACACCGTGACTTGTTTCAGTGCAGGCAGCATCTTATCCTATCCTCCAGCAGCGTCGGAGATTTCCATATGCAGGAGGCCCGAACCGAATCTACTCTTCATGTCCTTGTGGTCGACGATGAGGCAAATATTCGCAAGACGCTGACTGTCTGTCTAGAAACAGATGGGCATCAGGTGGTTGCCGTGAGCAATTTCCAGGACGCGGTGGCCGAATCGTCTCGCCGGTCTTTCGATGCGGCTTTTGTGGACTTGCGTCTTGGCACGCAAAGCGGCCTCGACCTGATTCCTGCGTTGCTGTCTGTGGCGCCGTGGCTCAAAATCATCGTCATCACGGCTTACGCGTCGATTGAGACCGCGGTCGAAGCGATCCGGCGAGGGGCGACGGACTACATTCCGAAACCATTCACGCCGGCCCAGGTGAAACTCGCCGTGGACAAAGTGTCGCAATTGAGGTCGCTGGAGCAAAAGCTTGCCGCCCTGCAAGAGGATTTGCAGCGGACCAACCCCGAAGTGGATTTCACGTCAGCAAGCCCCGCAATGCAGCGCGTGTTGAACGTGGCCCAACAAGTTGCCGCGTCAGATGCGACGGTGTTGCTGCGAGGCGAGAGCGGGACGGGCAAGAGTGTGTTGGCCCGCGCCATCCACGGATGGAGCAAACGCGCGCACAAGCCACTCGGCACCGTCTCTTGTCCGTCACTGTCAGCCGAATTGCTGGAGGGGGAGCTCTTCGGCCACGTCAAAGGGGCATTCACGGGCGCTGTCCGGGACAACCCCGGACGCATCGCCGCCTGTGAAGGGGGCACACTCCTCCTGGATGAGATTGGTGATTTACCGTTGTCGCTCCAACCCAAGTTGCTGCGGTTTCTCCAAGACAGGGAGTATGAGAGCCTGGGCGACCAGACGACGCGGCGCGCCGATGTCCGGATTATCGCAGCCACCAACATTGACCTGGAACGGTCGGTGAAGGAAGGTCGTTTCCGTGAGGACCTTTTTTACCGGCTCAACGTGGTCCCAATCGACTTTCCGCCGTTGCGCGATAGACCGAATGACATTATCGCCCTTGCCGACCGCCTGTTGGCCTTCTTCGGCCGTAGCAGCCATCGGACTTTCCTCGGATTCACAGACGCCGCTCTCGACGCTATGCGCCGGTATTCGTGGCCGGGAAACGTCCGGGAACTGCGCAATGTTGTCGAACGGGCGACCATTCTATGCCGGACGGAGCGTATCGGCATTGAGCATCTCCCGCCGAACGTCGCGGGAAGTCCTGAGTTGCCGCAGATCGGCGCCCGACTGACATTGCAGGAGCTGGAAGAGCAACACATCCGCCGCGTCCTGGCCGGCACAAGGTCGCTGCAAGAAGCCGCGGAAGTGTTGGGCATCGACCAGGCCACCCTCTGGCGCAGGCGGAAGCAATACGGGATTTAGCTGCCGGGCGCATTGGGAGCGCACTCTGTGGCCGCAGCCGCATTGCAGGATGCAATGCCCTTTCTTCCCGCACCTTGCATAACACAAGATTGCCGCCGCCTTGACACTCCCTAAGTCCTGATTCGCCAATCCCTTACAAAAATGCTGGACAAGGCGCGTTTCTTGCTCCTCCACTATGAAGATGAAAACGAAAGGAGGCGAACATACATGTTCGGTCTACGTCAGAAACTGTGGTTAGGTTTCGGCGGCCTGTTAGTCATTGTGCTCCTCATCGGTGTCCAGGGCATTCTGGAGATAACGGAGCTCGGCCAATCGATCGACGTGATTCTCCGCGAGAACTACCGAAGCGTCATTGCCTGTCAGGAAATGAAAGAGGCATTGGAGCGCATAGACAGCGGGGCGCTTTTTACGCTTCTTGGCTACGAAAACGAAGGGACCGAACTGATTACGGACCACCTCGGCAGATTTGAGAAGGCACTGCGGGTGGAAGGGGACAACATCACGCTCCCGGGGGAAAACCAAGCCTTCGAGG
>Ga0315277_10011180_pt1 | contig 11322 bp, 10 predicted proteins | sample YL17G05_15_MG_FD_203695 | JGI IMG/M metagenome (GOLD analysis project Ga0315277, IMG submission 203695) | Sediment microbial communities from Yellowstone Lake, YNP, Wyoming, USA - YL17G05_15 | ecosystem: Environmental > Aquatic > Freshwater > Lake > Sediment | place: USA: Wyoming | collected...
CAGGGTTGCGATAGCATTGGGATTTTTCTCAACAGCTATTTCTCAAGCTTTAGAATATAGCCCTGTTGTTACAAATGTAACTGGGGAAGGATTTTCTGTGAGTTGGATGACAAATCTACCAACTTCTAGTATCGTGCGAGTTTATCAAAATAATAAATTGCTTGGAACCTTCCACGATGACAGGGGAAAGGATACTAGACGAATTACACATCACGTGACAGTCAAAGAGCTAAGACCGAATAACCAATATCAATATTTAGTGGTAAATGATAACATGATTGATAATGACAAAGGAAAATATTATACAGCTGTAACCGGTCCTCAATTGATACCCGTGGGAAGCATACAACCTGCAGGAAGAGTTCTTTTAGCAGATAGTAGAACAAATGCAAGTGAAGCATTGGTTTATGTAACTGTGAATTTAGAGGGAAAACAGTCAGCGCCGCTATCAACCTATGTAGATAAGAATGGTTATTGGTACTTGGAGCTTATTAATGCACGTACTTCTGATTACAAGAATTTATTTAGGATTTCTGAAGCAAATGGTGATTTGACCATCAACGCTATTGCCGAACATGGATCTGCAACTCTTGCAGGGAAGATTTTCGACAATAATGGTGGAACTAAATTATACAACTCACTTATATTGAAATAGGAGTCGCCGACAAAATAAGAGATACAAACTTTAGAGGGGGAGGATGGCGGTGCTTACTCAAATTTCTAGGTTCATTTCCCTAGTAGCTATCATCATTTTTACATTTTCCCGCGCGGCTATTGCTGGTACCCCACAAAACATTCGAGTAACCGATATTTCTGGAGGGAACTCATTTATTGTATCCTGGACAAGCAGCGAAAATGAAGTCGGTCAAGTAAAATATGGAAACAATCCTGCATCATATGCTAGCTGGCAAACCGCCGGCGATATGCGGGGTCCTTCAACATCTGATGATATCCACTACATCAAAGTATTCAATCTATCAGAAAATACTACCTATTATTTTGAAGTTAATTCGGGGGGGACAACGGATAATAATAATGGGAACTATTATACAATTGATACGGGCCCTTATGCCACCCCTCCAGTTGGTGACTGTTCGCCTGCGGGAAAGATATATAAAGATGTAAATATGACGCAATATGCGTATGATTCTATAGTATATATTACAATTCTGGGTAACGGTGGTGAAAATTCCGCGACCTACTCCTTCTTATATACCTCAGGTTCAAATGGATTTTGGTCTACAAATTTGTTTAATTTCAGAAATATAGATAATACTGCATTTTATCCATTTACCTGTGGGTCGAGTTCTATTCTTATTGAAGTGCAAGCAGGTAGCCTTGGTGCGACACAACTTACGACAATCGGCAAAGATTATTCCACCTCCGGCGAAGTTGATCCTATTGTTGTTAGCTCCATAATATGGTATAAAGATGCTGATAACGATTCATATTCAGATGGTACCATCCAAATTTCTCAAATTCGACCAGATGGGTATAAGCATTCATCAGAGCTTATATCTACGTCGGGAGACTGTGGCGATAATGACGCCACGAGACATCCCGGAGCTATAGAAGTTTGCAATAACAAAGACGATAATTGTAATGGGCAAACCGATGAAGGAGTGAAAAATACCTACTATCAAGATGCTGATGGAGACAGTTACGGTAATCCTGCAGTCAGCGCCCAGGCCTGTTCCGCGCCAATTGGATATGTGGCCAACAATACCGATTGCAACGATGGCAGTGCGAATGAACATCCAGGGCAAACTTGGTATCGGGACATGGACGGGGATGGGTACTCTAATGGGGCTACGATGACTGCATGCAACCGACCTGCAGGTTATAAAGTCTCTTTAGAGCTGATAGCCACATCCGGGGACTGCAACGATAACGATGCTGCTATCCACCCCGGTGCCATAGAAGTCTGCAATGGCAAAGACGACGATTGCGACGGCCAGACTGACGAGGGCCTGGCAGTGCATACCTACTATCGGGATGCAGATGGAGACGGGTATGGTAATCCTGCCGTCAGTACCCAAGCATGCTCTCAGCCGACGGAGTACGTGACCAACAATACCGACTGCAATGATAGCGATGCAAATGAGCACCCGGGGCTGACCTGGTACAGGGACGCAGATGGAGATGGTTATTCTGATGGGGTTACGATGAGCGCTTGTAGTCGGCCTGTCGGATACAAACTATCCGCGGAACTGACAGCCCTATCTGGCGACTGTAACGATACTGATGCTAGTATTTATCCAGCGGCAGTTGAAGTCTGCAACAATAAAGATGATAACTGCAACAATCAAATTGATGATGGAATAGGTGAGTATTCATCGCAACCTGTTAACATAGCACCATTCGATGGTAAGAATGAAGTAGCATTGGTACCCATTCCTGAATTACAGATAGATGATCTCGGAATTCCGGATAATACCGGGATTCATGTAGCAACTGAATGGCTAATTAGCGGTAACGCCAATTTCTCGGAAATTGTTTTTGATAGAATATCAACAACGGATTTGAAAGTAATAACACTACCTGATTACCTTCTTAAAGGAAATACCATATATTATTGGACGACAAGGTATTACGATAATTGCAATAGACAATCAGCATGGTCAGAAGTAACATCGTTTTCGACTGCAGCTGACCCCAGAGATCCTAATGGTAACGGCATGCCTGACGCGCAGGAAGTCAACGCGGCTGTTGACTTAAATGATGATGGAATTCCTGACGTCCAACAACCAGCAACTATTAAAGCTGTGAAGACCTCCGTTGGAAATATCAACGTGGGAGTGGAAATAAAAGGTGAACCTAAAGTTGCATCCATTAAAAATCTAAGCTCTATGAATACTGAGGGCATGGAAAGCAAGCCAAAAGGAGAATTCCCCTTTGGAATTATTAACATTAAATTGGAAGTCATTAATGCAGGGGATAAAGTTACAGTGAAAATTCTTCTTTCACAGGCCGCTGATTCTAAAGCAAAATGGTATAAGTATGATGAAGTTGAGAAGATCTGGTATGATTATACCGGTCCTGATCATGCAGTTTTTAGTGCCGATAGAAAATCGGTTACCCTGACCTTAACAGATGGCGGAGATGGAGATGCTGATGGTGTGGCAAATGGTACAATAATAGATCCCTCTGGAGTTTTCAATCCTCCATCAGGTGGAGGTGGAGGAGGTGGTGGTGGTGGCGGCGGCGGCGGGGGGTGCTTTATCACTTCTATTGAGGATGAAACATATTTCACCTTTATTATCGCGGTATTATTAGGATTAATCACAGGCTGTGCTTTACATATTCGTAGAAACTTCTACTCTTACAACAAATTTGGAAGGCATAAGATGACCTGCCCCCAGTTAATGAGCCGCATTTAAAGTTACACCGAAGTTAGGGGCAAGTGCAAAGGGAATTATGTCAGTCCCTCCAGGAGGTACCCCCTGGAGGGACCCCGGTGCCGGTGGTCTATAGGCGAGGGAGCTGTTCGGTCTAAAGGTGTTGTACTCCTTCCGCCAACGTTCAATTAGCACTTGGGCCTCCTCGAGAGTATAGAAAATCTCCAAGTTCAAGAGCTCGTCCCGCAATTTTCCGTTGAAGGATTCATTATAAACATTCTCCCAGGGGCTGCCCGGTTCGATGAACAGGGTATTGACCCCAAGAGCTAAAAGCCAACGACGAACCATCTCGGCCGTAAATTCAGGACCGTTGTCCGAGCGGATATATTCTGGCGGTTCATGCTAGATGAACAGATCGGCTAAATAAGAAAGGATATCATCGCTACGAATGCTCCGATCCACCAAGATAGCCAGGCATTGCCGAGTATATTCATCAATCCCGGTCAAGATCTTTATCGCCCGGCCGTCGTGCGTCCGGTCCATCAAGAAATCATAAGACCAGACATGGTTCTTGTGGGTCGGCCTCAAGCGAACACAAAAGCCGTCATGAAGCCAAAGCCTGCCTCTCTTGGGCTGCTTTTGGGGTACTTTCAGTCCCTCTTGGCGTCAGAGGCGTTCCACCCGTTTGTGATTCTCTCGCCAACTTTCATCCCGTAACAGAGCCGTGATACGACGATAACCGTAGCGACCATACTGGCAGGCCAGCTTGACCATGGCCGCTCTCAGGAGGTCCCTATCGTCTCTGACCTGGGGCTCGTGACGCTGGGTTGATCTCGGCTGACCGATCACTTTGCAGGCCCGGTGACCTGATGGGAAATCCGGATTGGGCTTCGGATGAACGATTCAGGACCGAAAAATCCAGGCGTGATCATCGGGAGACGTTGAAATTGCGGATCGAGGAATGGACGCGCACCCTGAACAAACACGAGGTGATGAGAAACTGCCAACAGGCCGGCATCGCCTCGGGTGCGGTCTTGAACATCCGGGAAGTCATGACCGACGAGCACCTTATCTATCGCAACGCCTTCGAGACGGTGCGGCATCCTGAACCCCCGGAAGGAGTGGGTAAGCGTCTGCATATCGGAACGCCCTGGAAACTGTCCTCGACCCCGGCCAGCACGAATTTTCATTCCAGGGAAGATATCGGCGCGGACAATGATTATGTCTATAAAAAGCTTCTGGGCATGAGCGACGAGGAAATGGCCGAACTGGAGGCGGCCGGCGTCATTAGCCGCGCGCCGACCGGAGAATCCCGTTCCATTCTTATGCGCCCGCGTCAATTCGAAAAAAGCGATGAAAATTTTTTAGAGATTTTGGGCTTGAAGTAAGGTAACTACTTTTTGGTCTGCCGGATCTGTCGGCCATTTGTTGAAGATCCGGGTGGGTTGTTTTCGGACCAGGCGGTTCTCCGGGCCAGATGGAGGAGCATAAGATTGCCTCTGGTGGATCAGACAGGGATTAATTGCTTTCGAGCAATTCTCTTCTCGCGGCATAAGCCACCATATCCTAATAGGATAACCTATCAGAAAGGCGCTTGGCTTTTGCATTTAAACGTTTCAAAGGGTCTGTGCAAATGCAGATGATTTTTCCTAACCTGCTTCTAACACCCAGCGTGAAGTTGGTTAACCCGGTAATCTAGGATGATCATAAAAAGCATAATTCCAACCTAATCTGTAATTAGAAGCCATTCTCGATGATTTTATGTGAATTGGTCTGCATACGATTTCAAATCGTATATAACTTGATTCATACAAGATCATTGAATATAGCTTATTGTTATAGATTGACTCGGTATTTTTCTTTTCAACATTATCTAAATTTAATGAGCCAGTTAAGTTCACGCTGTGTGTTAGCAGTAGGTTAGGAAAAATCATCTGCATTATTGATTCCTGCATAATGAATGTCCCGTGCTGTAAAAGTCAAGAGTCCTCCGGACAGTTTATCCTCTCGGGATAAGCTGGTTTAAGCTGCCTGAGGGGTTGGTTCCTCCTTGGGCTGCAAACCCAGTTGAAAGTTTCAAAAAACTCAACCCACTCAGCGATCTTGGCCGTGGTGATCATCCAGCGGGGGTCCTTGGCCGCGGGGAAGGACTCATCCTTGATCCATTTGCGGAGCACGTTGATCGAAACTCCGCAGTGGGCCGCGATGGCCTTGAGGCCGAAGAGGGGTTTATTCAGGGGCTCGGGGTACATCAATCCTTTGCGTCCTGCCAGTGCCTCATAGCCGCCCAGCAGTTCATGTAAGCCTGGTGCCGGGCATGGTCTTTCCAGGTCACGGTGCCCTTGAAGTTAGGGTAGTCGATCTCGGCGCCTTTCTTGGCGAGGTACATGAGCCAACGGCTCTGTGGGAGCTTCAGGCGGTAGCAGTAATCGGCCTGCTCGATGCCGGTATTGGTGCTTGTGGTCTCTGCCTTTCCTTATAATCCACCACTACCGAGTCGTTCTTGGCCATGGCTGACGATTAAAGTTCCGCTTGACTGCCAAGGCTTCGCTGGATTAGTATGTCGTTAATTGGAAAATTTCTAAAGTTAACTATGAGTTTGGCGAAAAATCTCGTTTTGGCAAGGAGCAATAGGTCCTTCAACCCGGTTTGAAGCTCATTTTTCAGGCAGCGGATATTGCCGGAGGGCTGGAAACAAGGAAATCGCGTTGCTTGGCGCATAATTCCGGATATATACTGCCGGTATTGCCTTTTATATTGATGCCATAAGCGTGTTGAATCTTATTGCCAACGGATATGCATTGAAAGATGCCAGAGATGACAGTGTTGTCGGATGTTCGGAGTTGACCCGCGTGGGAAAAAATAATGATTATGCCTCGGATATCGATCGCCACTTCCAATCCGCCCTGGCAACGGCCCTGAACGAGCGTCGACAAAAACGATTCAATAAATAAAACTACGCGAAATAACTGATAATTTCTAAGGAAGCGGGGAGGATGGCTATGGCGGCGCAGGAATTCAAGCATCTGTTTTCACCCCTGACGATTCGCAACGTGACCGTGCCGAATCGAATCGTTTTTTCAGCTCATATCCCGGTATATTGGCCTATACATCAAGGGCCGAACGAAAGGGCCATGCAATACTACCTGGCCAGGGTTAAAGGCGGTGCGGGGCTGATCGTCCTGCCCCAGAACGCGGTGGCGCCGATGAGTACGGCCGGAGGCTTTGTGGCCATGCAGAATGCCGGCGCCATGCCCGCCTATGAGGCGCTGGCCACGGTCGTACACGATCATGGAGCCAAATTGTTTGGCCAGCTTTTGCACGCGGGACCGAGAATCGACGGGGCCCTGACCGGAGGCACGGGATTCGCGCCATCCCCGATCCAGTTTCCCGGAGGTCTGATGGCATCTGAGTACACCACGCCCTACGAGATGGAAATCGACGATATCAAGAGGGTTGTAGCCGCCTATGCCGACGCGGCCAAGAGGCTGCAAGACGCCGGGTTTGACGGGGTCGAGGTCTCGTCCACGGTGGGCGCGGGCATGCTCCTGGTTTCCTTCCTCTCACCCCTTTCCAACAGACGGATGGACGAGTACGGAGGCAGCCTGGAGAATCGGATGAGGATACACCAGGAAATCCTCGAGGCCGTCCGGAAAGCCGTGGGCCCTGATTTCGTGGTGGGGATGAGGCTGGTGGCGGACGAACTGACAAACAGAGGTCTCACCCTGGACGATGCCAGGGCCGTTGCCCCCAAACTGGAGGAAACCGGGCATGTCGATTACTTGAGCGTCTGCGCCGGCTTGGCCGGGCACGTCCCTCCCATGTATTACCCCCTGGGATGCTTTGTGCATCTGGCGGTGGGGGTGAAAGAAGTGGTGAACCTGCCAATCGTCTGCCACGGCAGGATCAACGATCCGATGCAGGCGGAACAGATTCTGGAGAATCATCAGGCGGACTTCATCGGCATGGCCAGGGCCCTGATCTGCGACCCGGAATGGCCCAAGAAGGCCAAAGAAGGCAGGCTGGACGAGATCAGGAAGTGTATCGGCTGCAACCAGGCCTGTATCGGGTACTACCAGAAAAATTGGCCCATAACCTGCGCTCTCAATCCTGAAGCGGGGAGAGAGAAACAATTGTCGATTGTCCCTGCAGAGAAAAAGAAGAAGGTGATGGTGATCGGGGGCGGGGGGGCCGGTCTTGAGGCGGCCAGGGTGGCCGCCTTGAGAGGTCATCAGGTCACGCTTTACGATAAGGGAGATACCCTCGGCGGCCAGTTGAACATCGCCTCGAAGATCCCGGGCCGGATCGATTTTGCCGAGGCTGTCCGGTACTATACCCACCAGATGAAACTTCTCGGAGTGGAGGTGGTTCTGGGAACCACAGTTACCCCGGAGACGGTCAAAGAGAAAAACCCGGACGCCGTAATCGTGGCCACAGGGTCCGTGGCCGTTTCACCCAACATTAAGACGGATCAAAGTGCCAACCTGGTCACGGTGAGAGAGGTCCTCCAGGAGGAAGTGGATGTCGGACAGAACGTGGTCATTATTGCCGATGAACACCATGAACAGGCCCTGGGCGCTGCCGATTTCCTAGCGGATAAAGGGAAGAAGGTGGAGGTTTTGATACGTACCCTTTACGCTGGCAGTGAATTGGACGCTACAACCTTGGCGATTGTCTATACCCGTTTGGCCAGAAAAGGCGTGGTCATCACCCCCCTGACCCGGGTCAAGGAGATCGGAGAGAATACGGTTATAACCGCGCATGTGCTCTCAGGTCAGGAAAGATGTATCGAAGGGGTTGATACTGTTATTTACTCGCATATCGGACAGTCAGACAACGCCTTGTACCGAGCCCTGAAAGGGGAGATCAAGGAGATCTATGATATCGGTCATTGCCATTCCCCGCGCAAGCTGCAGGACTCGATCTGGGACGCGGCCCGTGCGGCTCGTAGATTGTAGTCCAAGTGGGTGCCGGGGGGCAAGTGATGGACATGGCCCACACCGTGATGGTTTTTGTCGAGTGGAGCAGAGCAGAAGCAGCGGATGTCTCTTTAGAGTTGCTGAGCAAGGGACGGGAGTTGGCTTCGGAACTAAAAGGCGAACTCCAGGCCGTGATGATCGGGGACAATCATCAAAAGGCCGAGACGATCCTGGCCGGCTTCGGAGCTGACAGGGTATGCTTTCCGGAGCATCCCCTGCTCCTCAGCGAACACGCAGAGCTTTACGCCGAAGCCCTTGCGCAGCTCTTCAATGAAAAAAGGCCGGGCATTGTTCTTTTCGGTGCCACCATTTCGGGCAACGATCTGGCCTGCCGGGTGGCCTCGCGCCTAAAAATAGGACTCGTCACCGACTGCATCGATCTTTCCGTGAACGAACAGGGCTTGCTATTGCAGACCAAGCTTACCCATGGGGGTCGAATATCCAGCACCTTTATCCGCCCCGATACCACCCCTCAAATGGCCACCGTTCGTCCCGGTGTTTTTGAAAAGAAACGGCCGAATCTCAAAAAAGAAACCAAAGTGGAAGTTTTCAACCCCAAGCTGGAAGAGGGCCACCGGCGATTGCGGATTAAAGGCCGGATCAAGGCCGATCCCGAAGCCATCGCCCTGGACGAGGCGGAGATCATTGTCTCGGGCGGACGCGGCATGGGTAGCCGGGAAAATTTTGAACTGGTCCGGGAACTGGCCTGGAATCTGGGCGGCGTTGCCGGGGCCTCTCTCGGTGCGGTCGATAACGAGTTGGCGCCTCGAAAATGCCTGGTCGGGCAGACCGGAACAACGGTATCTCCGAATCTCTATATCGCCTGCGGGATATCCGGGTCCATCTATCATGTCTTGGGTATGAAAGATTCAAAGGCCATCGTGGCGGTGAACAAAAACCCCAACGCGGACATCTTCAAGTATTCCGATATGGGCTTGGTGGGTGACGCGGTGGAAATCATGAGGGCGATCAATACCAGGCTCAGGGCGGGAAAGCAGCCCCATGAATAACCGGAGTCAGGAGAAATACGACGTCATTGTCGTCGGCGCCGGTCCGGCCGGCAGCACAGCCGCCCTTGCCGCAGCCAGGGCGGGCCTGAAATGCGTTTTCTTTGAACGGGCCGAGGAACCTGGGCAGAAGAACATGTTTGGCGGTGTCTTGCATTATTCGGAGTCTTTGAACGAACTGATCCCGAACTATTGGACCCAAGCCCCGGTGGAGCGATACGTCACGAAATACAATACCACTTTCATCACCCCCGATTCGTCCATCTCATTTACCTTGGAGGATGCGCGATTCGGCCGGGAACCTTATAACGGATTCACCCTCTTAAGATCAAAGTTCGACCGATGGTACGCGGAAAAGGCACGCGAAGCCGGAGCGCTCCTTGTCCCGGAAACGACCGTTGACGATCTGGTTTGGAAAGACAACAGGGTCACGGGCGTCAGGACGGGCAGATCCGACGGGGTGCTTCACGCCGACGCAGTTATCGTGGCCAACGGAGCGAATTCGCTACTGGCCGAAAAAGCAGGCTATGCGAAAAATCCGTCCCCCTCGAATTTTTCTGTGGCGGCCAAAGAGGTCCTGGCCCTTCCGGAGGAAACGATAGATCAGCTTTTTGAACTGAAAGGCAAGGAAGGACTGGCTCATCTCTTTTTGGGCGAATGCACACGGGGCGTGGAGGGCGGGGGATTTCTCTATACGAATAGATCGAGCCTTTCGATCGGCGTGGTGGCCAAATTGAGCGCCCTTCAAAGAAAAAAAATATCCATCGCCGACCTTTTGGAAAATTTCAAAACCCAACCTTTAATAAAGAATAAAATAAAAGACGCCACCCTGAAGGAGTATTCCGGGCATCTGATTCCAGAGGGTGGGTATAAGACCCTGCCGAAACTCTATGGCAACGGTCTCCTCTTTGCTGGAGATGCCGCGGGCTTTGTTTGTTCGACGGGCCTTACCCTGGAGGGAATGAATTTCGCCATAGCCTCCGGGCTGGCGGCGGCCCGAGCCGTCGTTCGGGCCAGGGAGAAGGGGGATTTTTCCGAGGGGCAGTTGGCCTATTACCAGGAATTGCTCGAAAGAAATTTTGTCCTCCAAGACCTCAAGACCTTTCGTCGCGCCCCGGCCTTCCTTTCCAATCCAAGATTGTATGAACTTTACCCGCCGCTGGCCTGTGAGATCGCCAGCAGAATTTATCGTGTAAACGGAGAACCGAGAAAAAACATCCTGTCTATTATGAGAGAGGAAACAAAAGGAAAGATATCCATGTGGGGATTGGTAAAAGATGTAATCCAGGGGGTGCGCGCGCTCATATGGACATAGAAGAGAAATTAACCCGAGTGCGATTCCGGGTCGATCAAGCTCCCCATATTAAAATTGATAAATCGCTGTGCGAGACGTGCCTGGATCAGGTCTGTCTCTATGTCTGCCCGGTGAAGAATTACGTCTTGAACCAGGAAGAGATTGTTTTTTCGTGGCAGGGGTGCATGGAATGCGGCGCCTGCCGCATTGCCTGCGAAAACAAGGCGATTGACTGGAGTTATCCCCGGGGCGGATTCGGCGTTTGTCTAAGATACGGATAAGGAACAAACGGGTCAACGAAACCGAAACCATGGCCTATAACCTATAAAAAAAGGAGGATATCACCATGGCGGATCTCGCTTTACTGGATCGAGCTTATTACAACATCATGCAGCGTTTCATTAGCACCGGGCAAGCGCCCCACCATACCGAACTTGCCAAGGACTTGGGCATTGACATGGAAGAAGGGCGCAAGCTGTGCCACGATTTGATGGTTTCCGGCGTTCCCGGCTGGATCCACCCACAAACCGACTGGATCGCCTCTTTTCCACCCTTCAACAACCAGCCGACTCAGTACCGCATGACCATAGACGGAGAGCAAAAGTGGTTCGCCCAATGAGGGTTCGAAGCGCTGGCGGTTCGCTGGCTGTTTCCCGGCAAGATGGTGCGTCTTGACGCCAACTGTTTGGACTGCGGAGAGAGCA
>Ga0315277_10011181_pt1 | contig 11322 bp, 7 predicted proteins | sample YL17G05_15_MG_FD_203695 | JGI IMG/M metagenome (GOLD analysis project Ga0315277, IMG submission 203695) | Sediment microbial communities from Yellowstone Lake, YNP, Wyoming, USA - YL17G05_15 | ecosystem: Environmental > Aquatic > Freshwater > Lake > Sediment | place: USA: Wyoming | collected...
GCCAAACTGACCACCAGAAAATCATACGGCTTCCGCACCTTCGAAGCCGCGGAAACCGCCCTATATCACACACTGGGAGCCCTCCCAGAGCCAGAATTCACCCACGAATTCTGCTGAGGAGGCCTTCAACAGTCGCGCGGTGCTGACGCCCTGCCGATCGACCCCCGTCTGGTTAGTGATCAGCCCGACGCGCCGCCCGGCCAGCAGCCGAAATCCGTCGCGCCGCAGCACGTCGATTCCGGTCAGCACGCGAGGGGATGCTGAATGCTGAATGCTGATTGATGATTGCTGATTGCTGATTGCTGATTGCTGATTGATGATTGATGACTGGTGAAGATCTGCGTCCACTGCGTTCTGCATTCTGCATTCTGCATTCTGCATTCTGACTTCCTGGCCCCTGACCCCCGGCCCCTGGCCGCCGGCCGCTGGCGCCGTGCGATCCCGGATCGCGTCGGCGGCAACGGTGCCGATCCGGCCGGCCAACGGATTCACCGAGCCCTTGCCGTCGGGGTGCAGCCGGCTGCTCAAGAAGATCACCAGCAGCTCCAGCTCGGGGTCCATCCAGATCACTGTGCCCGTGAATCCCCCGTGGCCGAAGGCCCGAGAGGAAAACGACCGGCCTCGATTGGACGAATAGCCGGTCTGGATGTCCCAGGCCAGTCCGCGGACACCGCCGGAGACCTGGTACGGCCGGGTCATCGCGGCCACCGTCTCCTGCTTGAGGATGCGGACGCCGTCGATCTGACCCCCGTTGAGCATCATTTGGGCATACACGGCCAGGTCCTCGGCGGTGGAGAAGACGCCGGCGTGGCCGGCGATGCCTCCGAGCATGTAGGCCCTGGGATCGTGTACCTCGCCCTGTATCCAGGCCCCGGCCCGTTTCTCGGTAGGCGCAGCGCGGCGGCGGAGGTTTTCCTCGGGAAGATAGCCGGTCTCGTCCATCCCCAGCGGCCGGAAGATGTTGTCCCGCGAGAACTCGTGGACGTTCTTCCCGGAGACCCGGCGGACGAGTTCGCCCAGGACGAGATAGCCCACGTCGCTGTAAAGGAACTTGGAGCCGGGCGGCACACGAGGTTTCAGGGCGAAGATCCGCTGCCACGCTTTTTCCGGTCCGTCCGCATAGTCGGCCAACGGGTTGTCCGGGACTATGCCTCCCTGGTGCGTGAGAAGCTGAAAGACCGTGACGTCCTCCTTGCCATTCTGGCCGAACTCCGGGATGTGCTTGGCGACCCGGTCTTCCAGGCGGAGGCTGCCCCGCTCCATTAGGATCATCACACTGGTGGCAGTGGCCACCGGCTTCGTCAGCGACGCCAGGTCGAAGACCGTGTCGGTGGTCATCTCGACGCGGTCGGGCTCGATCTGCCTCTGTCCGTAGGCCCTCAGGAACACGACCTTCCCCCGGCGTCCGACGAGCACGACGCAGCCGCACATCTGTTTCGCTTCCAGTCCCTCGGCGACGATCTGGTCGATCTGCCCCAGCCGACCGGCGTCCACGCTGACCTCTGCGGGCTGCGCCGAGGCCATGCGGCGGGGCGCGGGCTGGGCTGCGGGGATCGCCGCCGACAAGGCGACAAGCCCCATCAGGAGAAGAAAACGATTCGTCATTGGAGGAGACCCGCTGCGGGGCATGGAGGCAAGGGGCCAGGGGTCAGGAAGTCAGAATGCAGAATGCAGAATCCCCAAATCTGACATCCGAAATCCGAAATCGAAAATCCCCAGCCCCTGGCCCCTCACCCCAGGTCCCCGGCATTGTAACGCTCGCATTGTTTCCCGGGAAGCAGCGCGTGTGCGGTAAGGCCGATGGCCAAGGTAACGCACGATCCGACCAGGGCATACCACGGCCATGTCAGATCGGTCCAAAACACCACTGCGGTCATCACGGCCAGGCCTCCGACCAGGCCCCCCAGCGCGCTGCGCTGCGTGACGCCGCTGGTGCAGACTCCCAGGAAAAACACTCCCAAGACCACGCCGGTGGTGAAGCCGGCGATGGCCATCACGCTTTCGATGACGCTCTGCTGAAGAAGCTGGCCTACGACTGCCACGCCGATCTGAACCAGCCCGAACGCGACGGTCAGCCCCCGGCTCATCCGCAGGAGGTGTTTCGCAGAAACTTTACCCTGGCGCCACGGCAAGTAGAAATCGTTCACGGCGGCGGCAGCCGAGGCATTCAACGAGCTGGACAGCGTGGACATGGCCGCCGCGAACACGGCCGCCACCACGATTCCCACCGTGCCCACCGGCAGATGGTCTACGATGAACGCGGGGAAGACCTCGTCACCTCGTGGGAAGGGTGTTTCCGGCGGGAAGGAACCATAGAAGCTGGCCAGCGCCACGCCGATCAGCAAGAACAGCGCAAACTGCCCGCAGACGACCAACCCGCTTAAGGCCAGGGCGCGGCCCGCCTCCTTCTGGCTGCGGGCGCTCAGATAGCGTTGGACCATGAGCTGGTCGGTGCCGTGCGTGGCCAGGGCAATGAAGGTGCCCCCCAGCAGACCGGACCAGAACGTGTAGGGTTTGGTCAGATCGAAGCTGAAGTCGAGCAGGCGAAACTTGTGGTGCTGTTGGGCGAAGTCGGCCAGCCGGTTCCATCCGTGGGGCAGGTTGGCCAAGAACTCCGAGAAGTGTGTCCACCCGCCGCCCAGCATGGCCAGAATCACCACCAACGCCAAGGCCGCCCCGGCAATGTAGACGGCGAACTGGATGCAGTCGTTCCACACGACCGATTTCATCCCGCCGGCAAACGTGTAGACGATCGTGGACAAACCGACCAGCACGATGCAGACCGAGAGGCCCAGCCCGAGGATTTGTTGCAGCACAATCGCGGTCAGGAACAGGCGGAGCCCGTCGGACAGGTTGCGCGTGACCAGGAACAGCAGAGACGCGGTTTGCTTAGTGGCCCCGCCAAAACGGCGCTGCAGGACTTCGTAGGCCGTGAACAGCTCGCCACGAAAGTAAGACGGCAGGAACAAGAAGACGATGACCAGGCGGCCGATGATGTAACCGGCGGTCAACTGGAGAAACAAGAAGTTCCCACCGTCGGGATTGAACGCCAGTCCCGGGATGCTCAGAAAGGTGACCGTGCTGGTTTCGGTGGCCACGATCGACAGCAGCACGGCCCACCAGGGCAGATTCCTCCCGCCCAGCAGATACCCGGCCACGTCACGTTGTCCCCGGCCCAACCAGACCCCAAACAGCACCATGCCCGCCAAGTAGGCCAAGACCACCGCAGCGTCGAACGGACTGATTGCCAAGTCCAGCACGATGATTGATGATTGAGGGTTGAGGGTCAAAGCTTGAGGGGCGAGGGGCGGAGGCGAAAAAGGCTATTAGGCCGTTAGGCTGTCAGGCTGTTGAGCCACTGACATGCAGCCGCCCAACAGCCTAATAGCCTAACAGCCCCCCGGCCCTCCCTTGGACCTCATGCCTACGAGATGCTATAATACAGCGGATTTGGGACCATTGGGAAGCAGCGGGCATGTTGGCGGACCTCACGACCGAAGGGCGGAACCCGGCCTCCGAGGCGATCGACACCCTGTCGGCGCTGGAGATCGTCAGGCTGATCAATGCGGAAGACGCCAAGGTGGCCGAGGCGGTGGCCCGCGAGGCACAGCCCATTGCCCAGGCCATCGAGGTGATCGTTTCGCGACTGAAGACCGGCGGCCGGCTGGTTTACCTCGGGGCAGGCACGTCGGGTCGGCTGGGGGTGCTCGACGCCGCTGAGTGTCCGCCCACCTTCAACACCGATCCCGCGCAGGTCGTGGGCATCATCGCCGGCGGGCCTGACGCGATGATCCGCGCCGCGGAAGGGGCCGAGGACGTCCGCCAGGCCGCCGTGGAGGACCTGCAGGCCGTCGGCTTGTGTGGCCGCGACGTGCTGGTGGGCATCGCCACCAGCGGACGGACGCCCTATGTGCTGGCCGGCCTGGAATACGCCGGCAAACAGGGGGCCTACCGCATCGGGCTGAGCTGCAACCGCGACGCCGCCCTGGCCGGCTGTGCCGATCTGACGATCACCCCCATCGTCGGGCCCGAGGTCCTCAGCGGGTCTACGCGCCTCAAGGCCGGCACCGCCACCAAGATGGTGTTGAACGTGCTCAGCACCGCCAGCATGGTGCTGCTGGGCAAGACATACGGGAACCTGATGGTCGATCTGCGGGCCACCAGCAGCAAGCTGGTCGATCGGTCGCGGCGGATCGTGACGGCGCTGACGGGGCGGTCGGATGAGGAGGCCGAGGCGCTATTGGCCCGCTGCGACGGCGAGCTGAAAACGGCCATCGTTTCGCAGCTTTGCTCCGTGACCCCCGAGGAAGCCCGACAACGCCTGGCACGGGTGGAGGGGCATCTCCGCCGGGCCCTGCGCGGCCAGGGGTCAGGGGACGGGGGGCAGGGGTCAGGGCCAAGGAAGTCAGAATGCAGAATGCAGAATGCAGAATGCATTACGCGCAGACCTTCACCAGTCATCGATCATCGATCATCAATCATCAATCAATCATCAATAGGTGACCAGCTCGTTTTGGGTATCGACGGCGGCGGCACCAAAACCGTGGCTTGGCTGGCACGTTGCGGCCCCGCTGGTGATCTGTCGGTAGTCGGCCGAGGCACCGCAGGCCCAGCCAACCCGCAGGCGGTCGGATTTGCCAAGGCCACCGAGAATCTCGACCGTGCGGTGGCCGCGGCCTTCGACGAGGCAGCCACCCGCTGCGCGATTGGCCCGGTTAAGGACCAGGGGCCAGGGGCCAGGGGTCAGGGGCCGGACGCGAGTTCATCAATCATCAATCATCAATCATCAATCATCGCGGCCACCGTGCTCGCCCTGGCCGGCTCCGATCGGGACGAGAATCGCAGGGTCTTCGAGCAGTGGGCCGCAGAGCGCCGTCTGGCGGGCCGCTTCCGCGTGGTACACGACGCGCTGCCGGTCCTCGTGGCCGGTTCGCCGGACGGCTGGGGCGTCGCGCTGATCGCCGGGACCGGCTCGTTGGCCTTCGGGCAGGACCAGCCTAGCGGCCGGTGCCCACCTTCGGTCGGTGCCCGCGACGGCCGCACGGCCAGGGCGGGAGGATGGGGATTCCGTTTCGGCGACGAGGGCAGCGGCTACGCCATCGCCGTGGCAGGACTGCGGGCGGCCGCCAAGTGCGCCGACGGGCGGGGGCCAGCCACGCTGCTCCTGGAGAAGCTGCTCGGCCGGCTGGCGCTGGAAGATCCAGCCGGACTGATCCCCGCCATCTCCCGCCTCGACGCCCGACCAACCTTCGGTCGGGACCCACGAAGCGTGGGTGCCCCGGCCGCGGTCGCCGCACTGGCCGACGTCGTCACCCAGACTGCCGAGCAGGGCGACGCCGTCGCGCAGCAAATCGTCCACGAGGCGGCGGGCGAGTTGGCCGGCATGATTGCCGCGGTGGTCCGGAGGCTCGACCTTCCCGCCGCGGGGTTTCCGCTGGCTTTGGCCGGCGGCGCGCTCCTGGGCAGCCAGCGGCTTCAGACGTGCCTCAGCACGCACCTCGACTCGCTGGGGCTGTCTCCCGACCCAGTGACCAAGGTGCCGGAGCCGGTGCTCGGTGCCTTGAAGCTGGCGCAGCGGTGGGCCAAGGGCCGGTAGACGGTAGGCAGTGGGCAGTAGGCGGTAGGCAGGTCGCGGTTGCGCTCAACTCTCAACCCCCGTCCTCACTTCAGTTCAAAGATGATTCCCCGCCGCACGGCCGCACAGTCGTCGGCGACCTCCTGGCCGAGAATCGTTTGGGTGTTGTAGATGGCCGGGATGTCCGCGCCCTGCTTGGTAATCTCCACGCGGTACAGCCCGCATTGGACCCCTGGGACGTCGCCGGGAAGATCGGGGTCCGCCGGCACGTTGAGCACCGCCACCCCAAACTGATTGGTCTGGCCGGTGGCCGTCTGGATCTCGTCGCCCAGGAACTCCTCGGGGACGAATTTCACGGTGGCCCCTTGCAGTGGCTGGCCACGGTAAGTGACGGTGCAGCTCAGGGACATCGCGCCGACCTTTGTCTGCTGCCAGGCCTTGACTCGCTCGGCGATCTCCTCGGCGCTCACACCGCCGTCCTGATTGGTATCGAGGTTCTCCAGCGCGCTTTTCAGCGCAGGGGCCTTATTCAACTCGTCGCCCTGGATCAATCCGTCCCCGTCGGCATCGTACTGCTCGACGCCCAGTCGGCCGGCGGCCGTGGGGTTGATGGCCGGCGCAGCGACCCGTGGCGGTGTGCGGGAGCAGCCCCCACCGGCCAGGAGTCCCAGGCAGACGCACGCTACGGCGAAAAGGCAGAAGGCAGAATGAAGAATGCAGAACGCAGAAGGCAGAAGGCAAAATGCAGAATGCCTCGGTGCTGTAACCATTCCCGGACTGACCATTCTGCATTCTGACTTCTGCATTCTGACTTCCCGATTCAGAACCGGCTCGGATCGGGAACTACGCGCAAGCTCTTGTCGTCATTGCGGCCGCCCAGTGCCCGGTGGACCTTCATATTGATCGCGTAGTTTATCATGTGGACTGACCCGTCGCACAAGACGGCGTTGAAGCCGGCGGAGTGGGCACTGCCGAAGCGTTCACGGCTCCGCAGTCCTGGCGTGTCTTGCAGCGGCGGATAGGCGGTCCAGCGATGGGTGTCGTAGCCGTAACCCGAGTCCCAGCCGTGCAAGTCCCCGCACCATCGGGGCGCGTGGTATTCGTCGGCCTGGATGTACTTCTCCGCCGCCAGGTAGACGTGGCCCAGACCGTCGCCAACGTCGGCCCCTCGGACTTCGCTGCCGGCGTAGGAGATGCCCTGGCCGTCGTAGCGCTTCCAGTTGACGGTGTCTCCCACCTGAAGTGACGCGATGACGTTCCAGATGCAGCCTGCCTGTTGGCCGCTGGGACCGACCGCCGTGCCCCCGTTGAACCCGTAGTCGCAAAGACCCACGTAGTAGCCGGTCTCTCTGAACCCGCCCACGTGCGGGAGGTCTGTGTTGATGCCGCCCACCCAACCCAGAAACGGATAAGCGACGGGCGAGCGACGGCTGGGGCAATGGAACAGTGCGACCGGGGTTGCGGCAGCCCTGGTGAGCGACCTCTTCTTGAGCCAGCCCGATTCTCCCGCCCCGAGCTCATGGATGCCCTCCAGCTCGAGATAGGGGAGGATGTTGTAGAAAGCCCCGCCGGGCTGGCGATGCGAAAACCCACGGTCCGGCTCCCCAGCCCACTGCACGCCCCAGCCACCGGTGGGAAAAAAGCCGTGCGTGTCGAGGTGCGTGGACGTGGCCAGCCCGATCTGCTTGAGGTGGTTCTGACAGGTGACGATCCGGGCCTGGTCTCGCGCCGTCTGCACCGCCGGCAGCAACAAGGCAATCAGGATGCCGATGATGGCGATGACCACCAGGAGTTCGATGAGCGTAAACGCCCGGTTCCGATCGCAAGGCATGGCCTGGCCCCCTGAAGGATACTGACCTGTGACCTCCTCCCAGCGACGTTGCCCAGCGGGCCAGTTGATAGTATAGCGGTAAGCGGGCAGCGAACTCAAGCTCTGATCTACAAATGCAGAGGGGGAGTCACCCTCCTACCCAAAGGACAGCCCGCGTTACAGGGCTTTCGGCGGCTTGACCCACGGCCCGTGGCGGCCGAGCAGCGAGTCCATGGCCTCCCCCCAGCCGAGTTGCCGGCGTCCCTTGAACATCACCCCGCCAAAGCACATAATCACGCCGGTGACCTTATGGCGACCGGGCAGCAGGTACAGGAGAACTACGATGTCACGCAGACAACGTGAGCACGAGGAGGGACAAGCCAAGTTGACCAAGAGCCTATCCAAAAACCCCTCACCCCCGGCCCCTCTCCCCGCAAGCGGGGCGAGGGGAGAAGGTGTTGCGATAGGCAGGGACCCCGCAAGCGGGGCGAGGGGAGAAGGTGTTGCGATAGGCAGGGACCCCGCAAGCGGGGCGAGGGGAGAGAGCTTTGCGATAGGCAGGGACCCCGCAAGCGGGGTGAGGGGAGAGAGCTTTGCGATAGGCAGGGACCCCGCAAGCGGGGCGAGGGGAGAAGGTTTTTCGGTAGGCAGTAAGTGCGGCATAGATCGGCGACAGTTCCTGGATGCCGCGATCGGGACCGGCCTGGCGGCTGCGGCCGTATCGGCCTGCGCGGCGGAGACGGCGGAGAAAGCCACCCAGCCCGGGACGTATCGAGAGACGTTGGAGACGCCGCTGGTGGGGCGGCACCAGGTCGTCGTTGCCGGCGGGGGGCCCAGCGGCGTGATTGCCGCCCTGGCCGCCGCCCGCAGCGGCGCCGATACGCTCCTGATCGAGCGCTATGCATTCCTGGGCGGCAACGGCACCGCCGGGCTGATGACCTGCTACAACGGCTTCCGCAACCAGCGCCCCCCGGAAGCCCTCCAGACGGTCAAAGGCATTCCCGCGGAGTACATTGCCGAGCTGGTCCGCCTGGGCGGGGTGACCGACGTCGATCCTTACCCGCACGCCAAGCACGACGTCCGCGCCGGCGACTTGCCCTACTGCATCGGCTTCGACGCCGAGGCGGCGAAAATCGCCGCCTTGAACCTGCTGGCCAAGGAGGGCGTCAAGCTGCGACTGCATAGTTGGGTCGTCGGCCCGATGATGGACGGCGTGCGGGTCGTGGGGGTCGTCGTCGAATCCAAGTCCGGGCGCCAGGCGATTGCGGCCGACGTCGTCGTCGATGCCACCGGTGACGGCGACGTGGCAGCCCGGGCCGGCGCGCCGTTCATGGGGCCCGCCTCGCAAGGGGACCGCATGGGCATGAGCCTGATGTATCAGGTGGGCGGCGTCCCCGCATCGATCGAGGGGACCTTCGGCGGGATCCGCATCGGCGGGCACCATGCGGAGCATGGTCGCGTCGTCCGCTGGGGGCCGGGCTTCGGCGGCGACGGGTTGGACGTGGAGAACCTTACCCGGGCCGAGGTCGAGACCCGGCGGAAGCTCTGGGAAGACGTCCAGGCCTTGCGCAAGAAGCCCGGCCACGAATCGATCTACCTGGCCCTGACGGCCACGGGGATCGGCGTGCGGGAGACGCGGCGGATCCTGGGGGAATACGTGGTCACCGAGCAGGACGCCATCCGCTCAACCCGCTTCCCCGACGTAGTCGCCATCAGCTCCAACCCCATGCCGAGCTACCACGGCACTCGCTTCTTCTTTGAGCACGAAGGCTTTGAGATCCCCTACCGGTCGCTGCTGCCGAAGAAGATCGACGGGCTGGTGTTGACCGGCCGCTGCATCTCCTGCGAGCAGGCCCCGTTCCAATCGGCCCGTTCCATGGCCCCGGCAATGGCCGTCGGCCACGGCTCGGGCTGTGCGGCGGCGCTGGCCGCCAAAGAGAGGGTGGAGCCGCGGAACCTCAATGTTCAGGCACTGCAGAAGCTGCTCGTGAGCCAGAAAGCGGAGCTGCGGATGTAGGGACAAGGGATTGGGGATTAGGGATTGGGGATTGCGGCATCTAAATGGACTTGCACGATTCCAGTAAGCAAGTGGCACCGGCGTCTCGCCGGTGGAAGCCAAGGGGGATACATAGCGGCCGGAGGACACCGGCGAGACGCCGGTGCCACTGGTAACCGTTCACAGGGGACTGTCGCCCTCGCGCCGCGGAAGGAGACAGGTCCACGTTATCGGTCGACGTTTTTGCCGCAAAACATGTTTTCCCGCCGAAAAATGGACCAGTCCCCGGCCAGGCGTGCCAACGGTTGCGTCGCCACGGCGTGTCATCCCTGGCCGATCACGGTACCGTTGGCGCCGGGGTTCGTCAAGTCCGGCCGTTGGCTCCCCCGGTCGGTGGGCCTGTCTTTCGGTCCGAGTCTGGCGGTCGCGCGGCAAATCGGATAGGATAGAGAAACGCAACCCCACTTGACGGCCACCTGAAGCCCGGAGTGTGGATCATGACGTCAATCCCGTCTTGTGCAACCCGCCGGCGGCCAGGCTCCGCCCGGCTCTTGGTCATGGTCTGCTGCATCCTGTTCGCGTTGGGACCGACGGCGGCCACGGCGGGCACGCTCTTTCTGGAAAATGACTTTGTGCGGGTGGGCGCCAATCTCGATCTGGGCGGCTCCATTACCTACCTCTCCGCGTCGGGCACCAGCCAGAACGTCATCAATAATCACGACTTGGGACGCCAGATCCAGCAGTCGTACTACTCCGGACCGTCGAACTACGACCCCTACCACAACCAGGCGCCGCACTGGAGCCCCTGGCCGTGGAATCCGATCCAGTCGGGCGACGACTACGGGAATCGCGCCGAGGTGCTCGAAAGCCGCGTCGACGGCAACGAACTCTACGTCAAGTCGCGGCCCATGCAGTGGGCTCTGAACAACGTCCCCGGCGAAGCGACGTTCGAGACCTGGATCCGGCTCGAAGGGCAGGTTGCCCACGTCCGCTCGCGGTTAGTCAACATGCGAACCGACACCGCCGAGCAGTTTGCCGCGCGCGATCAGGAATTGCCCGCCGTCTACACCATCGGCAAGCTCTACCGGCTGTTCACCTACAACGGCCTTGCGCCGTTTACCGGCGGGGCGGCGACCGAACTGCCCCGGGTCCCGCCGCCTTGGCAGTACTGGCGGGCGACGGAGAATTGGGCCGCGCTGGTCAACGATGACGGCTGGGGACTGGGCGTGTTTCACCCCGGCAGTGCCCACTTCATCGGCGGCTTTGCCGGGACGCCGAACACGGGCGGGCCGTATGACGATCCGACGGGCTACATCTCGCCGATACGGACCGAGGTGCTGGACTCGAACATCGTCTACGAGTACAACTATGACCTGATCCTGGGGACGCTCGGCCAAATCCGCCAATGGGTCTACGACCACCAGCCGGACCCGCGGCCCAACTACGTTTTCCAGTCGGATCGCCAGCACTGGCACACGACCAAGGGCGACGCTGGCTGGCCGATCGTGTCGGCCTATCGCGTCAACCTCGCCGGCATCGATCCGATCATGGTCGGCCCGGAGTGCGCCTTCCGCGCCGAGGACGTGCCCACCCTGTACATCTCGGCCGCCTATCACGTCACGGGCGCCACGCCGGGCACGGCCCAGGCGCAGCTCTTCTGGGAGGTCGACAACGAGGGCGGCTTCAGCCAACCGCAGAGCCTCCGTTTCAACCCGATCCTGGACGGGCAGTTTCACACGTACGCCATCGACATGTTCACGTCGGAGTTCTACCACGGCTTGATCTCCCAGTTGCGATTCGACCCCATTGACCAGGGCCGGTCGGGCGACTACGTCGACGTCACCTTCATTTCCCACCGCCCCCACCCCCTCGTGCCCGAGCCCGCCGCGTTGACCATGGTTGCCTGCGGCGCGATGTTTGTGGGATGGATATTCAGACGCC
>Ga0315277_10011182_pt1 | contig 11322 bp, 8 predicted proteins | sample YL17G05_15_MG_FD_203695 | JGI IMG/M metagenome (GOLD analysis project Ga0315277, IMG submission 203695) | Sediment microbial communities from Yellowstone Lake, YNP, Wyoming, USA - YL17G05_15 | ecosystem: Environmental > Aquatic > Freshwater > Lake > Sediment | place: USA: Wyoming | collected...
AGCAAGGGGTTAGCTATTTCGAGTATATTCTGGATATTATATCTGGGAGCTACTCGATGCCAAGGTTGTCCCAACACCTTATGCGGAGCAAGTCCTCCACAGCCTATTGAGCATATTCCATCTCTGCATCAGATTGAGGAAGTCTACATTGCTAGCTCGGAAGGCCAGATGAACCATCCTCTCATTGGGATTTAGATTGGGTATCTCGTTTCTTGCGCTGACTACTCTAAGTCTCATATCATGACTCCATGCATAAAACGCATTTGTATTATTAATAGACACTTCCGCTGTACACTTCTGTATAAATCGATTTCGATAGATCTAAAATCTCCTAAAATTAATTTAGCTGTTTCAGATAGATAAAGAGGAATCAGCTTCCATTCCCTGCGGGCCGCAGCCAATAGATCTTCTCTGATTTACTGAAATTATAGATATGAGAAAGCATGGGGAGATCAGAGGTCCTGGACGCTCTTAACGCAAAAGGATATCTTAGGAAGATGGCGGGGATAACCATGGATTTGGGAGATGCCAGCGGGAACGGGTGGATTAATTCGTCTGCGTTGATGAATTATCATACAGCTAATTATTTTCAAAATTTTATAGCTATGAAGCCATTACATTCCATTAGCTTTATATAACACATCTGTGGTTGTGCTGGAGAACTAAGATGGCATGGATCAAGCGAATCATTCTGGCCTGAGGGGCGAAGGAGTTTTAAAGAAGAGGGACGGTATAGGAGAAGATCTTCATGGGCAGGATAAAGCTTACTGACACGGTTTTTAGGGATGCTCACCAGTCTCTCCTGGCCACCAGGATGAGGACCAGGGACATGCTTCCCATAGCGGAGAAGATGGATCAGGTTGGTTTCTTCTCCATCGAGATGTGGGGCGGCGCGACGTTTGATACCTGCATTAGGTACCTTAACGAAGATCCCTGGGAGAGGCTGCGAGCACTGAAGAAGGCCATGCCTGACACACCGATGCAGATGCTTCTTCGAGGGCAGAACCTGGTCGGGTATAGGCACTATGCTGACGATGTGGCGGACAGGTTTGTGGAGAAGGCAGCCGTAAACGGTGTTGACATCTTCAGGATCTTCGATGCTGTGAACGATATACGCAATATGGAGCGAACTATCAAGGCCGCCAAGAAGATGGAGAAGCACGTCCAGGGCGGAATCAGCTATACTATCAGCCCAGTGCATACCAATGAGCAGTTCGCGGAGTTTGCTGTCAAGCTCGCGCAGCTGGGCTGCGACTCCATCTGCATCAAGGACATGGCCGGACTGATCACTCCCCAGAATGCCCACGATTTGATCAGAGCGATCAAAAAGGAAGTCAGCTTGCCGGTGAACCTTCACACTCATTGCACCAGCGGCATGGCCCAGATGAGCTACTTTTACGCCTGCCAGGCGGGAGTGGACATCCTGGATACGGCAATGTCGCCCCTCTCGGGCGGCAGCTCTCAGCCCTCCACAGAGAGCCTGGTAGCATCACTGCAGGGTACTCCCTACGACACCGGCCTGGATCTGGAACTCTTGACGGATATCAAGAGGTACTTCGAGAAGATCATGGAGATCTATGCTCCTGTCTTCAACCCTATCTCAGCGCGCGTGGACACCAACGTTCTCGTCTACCAGGTTCCCGGAGGCATGCTCTCCAATCTGGTCTCGCAGCTCATCGAGCAAAAAGCCCTGGACAAGTACGAGGAAGTCTTGGCGGAGATCCCTCGGGTGAGAAAGGATTTGGGGTATCCGCCCCTGGTGACTCCTACCAGCCAGATCGTGGGCACACAGGCGGTTCTCAATGTCATCACCGGCGATCGGTACAAGATGGTTCCCAAAGAGGTCAAGGACTATGTCAAGGGCCTCTACGGCAAGTCTCCTGCCATGATAGATCCCAAGGTGAGGCTCAAGGTCCTCTGTGATGAGGAGCCGATCACCGTGCGGCCTGCAGACCTTCTGCCCCCCGAATACGGGAAGGCCAAGAAGGAGGTCGACTCCTTAGGATTGGCCAAGAAGGAGGAGGATTACCTCACCTACGTCCTCTACCCCCAGGTGGCCCTCAAGTTCCTGCAGGGCACGGCTGTGGAGGAGCCGCTGCAAAAGAAGCTGCCCGCGGCGCAGGCGTCCGTTTCCCTGAAGGCTGAGCCCATCGCCCTGAACGTTGAGATTGACGGAGAGTCCTACCTGGTCAAGGTGGCCCCGGCGGGCATGACCGTTCAAGAGGCTCAGCCCAAGGCGCCCACCGACGGAGTCACAGTGCCCATGCAGGGCGTGGTCATCCGATATAAAGTTAAAAAAGGAGACAAGGTGGCCAAAGGAGATGCTATTGCCGTTCTGGAGGCCATGAAGATGGAGCAGGACATCCTGGCCAATAAGGAAGGGACGATCAGGGAGATCTACGTCAAAGAAGGCACCACTGTCGCTCCGGGCGATGCGCTGATGTCCATAGAATAATTACCAATATGGTGAAAAAAGTCACCGGAAGACTTCCCAGGCTTGCGGCAAAGATAAGATTCTCCAGGCAAGAGACATATCCTCTGAGCCACCGCCTCAGCTTTGTGCTGCAGGAGAGAATTCAGAGGGCAAGATGCCATCTTCATGCCAGGCTGGGGGATCCCAGCTTCGATCCAGGAAAATTCCAGATCGTATCCATTCCCTTGGCTATCCAGGGGCTTGACGAGGCCTTTAGAGGATATCGATTGGTGCACATCTCCGATATCCATCTGGGTCAGTGGATCACAGCAGAGCGCCTGCAAGGGGTCGTGGATCTGGTGAACCGGCAGGAGCCGGATCTTGTGGCCATAACCGGAGATTTCATCTCCTACGTCTTCGAGGATTTTGCAGATGAACTGGCCAGGTCTCTGAGAAGATTGCGCCCCAGGGATGCCACAGTGGCGATTCTCGGCAATCACGATCACTGGGTGGGTGCAGATAATATCCGCCGCATTATCAGGAATGGGAACGTCACGGAGCTCTGCAATGACGTCTTCACGGTCTCCAGGGGCAGCGCTATGCTGCACATCGCCGGCCTGGATGATATCATAGCAAATAAGCATCATTTGGATCTGGTGCTCAGCAGGCTGCCTTCCTCCGGACCGGCGATCCTGCTGGTACACGAGCCTGATTTTGCCGATGTGAGTGCCCGAACGGGCAGGTTCTGTCTGCAGCTCTCCGGCCATTCTCATGGAGGTCAGATAGTGATTCCCAGACTGGGAACGCCCATACGCAGCAATTTCTTCAGAAAGTATCCTCTGGGCAGGTATCAGGTCGGCGACATGGTGCAGTACACCAATCGAGGCCTGGGAACGAATTTGATCTGGTCGAGGATCAACTGTCCACCGGAGATAACAGTCTTTTCTCTTCATGCCGGAGATAACTGGAGATGGTCAAATAAATGAGAGGGATTAAGAAAGATCATCTGATCGGGCTGGCGCGAACTCTGGTCATATGGTTCAGTTCGGCCCTGGGATTGGTGCTGATGGGGCGGTTAATCCCAGATGTGACGGTGGAAAACCTGTACGCCGCCCTGTTAGTGGTGATTGTAATTTCCCTCATCAATGCCGTTCTCTGGCCTATCCTCTCCTACATTACCCTTCCCTTCCTGGTATTCACCTTGGGCCTGGGCACTCTGTTGTTGAACGGCCTGATGATCTGGCTGGCCTTAATCTTCGTGCCGGGAATCAGCATTCCTGGATTCTGGCCGAAGATCCTAACCCTCATCGGTGTGACCGCTATCAACATGGCAGTATCCGGCATCCTGACCATCGATGATGACGCCTCTTATCTCCGGGCCGTGGTTCACAAAAGGACGGGAAGGAGAGCAGAGATGAAGCCAAGCAGCAAACCCGGCTTCGTCTTCCTGGAGATAGACGGGCTTTCCGAGAATGTTTTACGCAAAGCTCTCCGCACAGGCCATATGCCCACTCTGTCCAGATGGCTGGAAGAAGGCAGCCATAAGATCAAGGGTTGGGAGACAGATCTATCCTGTCAGACCGGAGCCTGTCAAGCAGGCATCCTGCACGGAAAAAATCAAGATATGCCGGCCTTCCGCTGGTTAGAGAAGGAGAACGGTAACCGAATTATGGTGTCCACTGGTCTGTCAGACGCTCCCGTGCTGGAGAAGCGCATCTCTGACGGACATGGGCTACTGGCCACGAATGGAGCCAGCTGCTCCAATCTCTTCTCCGGGGATGCGGCGAGCGTGATGTTTACCTACAGCCAGCTGACCGACATGGGAAGATTCTACAATTCGGCCTGGTACTTCTTCTACTCGGAACCTTATAACCTCATCCGCACTCTTGTGCTTACGGTCTGGGATGTTGTCCTGGAGCTTCACGCCCGATGGCGGCAGTGGAGAAACGATGTACGCCCTCGCTTGACTCACATCGGATTTTATCCCGTTGCTCGCGCCTTCATAAACGTCTTCTTGCGGGAGATGACGACGTTCACCATCATCGGAAATATTGCCATTGGAAAGGTCGATGCCATATATGCTACATATGTGGGATATGACGAGATAGCCCATCACCTGGGCGTCGAGGATGAAGATGCATTTTTCGCCCTGCGGAAACTGGATAGACAGTTTTCCTGGCTGGAGAAGACGGCAAGAAGTTCCTCCCGGCCTTATCATTTCGTAGTCCTCTCGGATCATGGCCAGAGCAGGGGGGCTACTTTCAAGCAGCGCTACGGAATTACCTTGGAAGACCTGGTGAAGAGCCTCCTTCCAGAAGATCTGCCCCTTTACAGCCAGCTTGATACCAATCAAGATCACTTCGGCCAGGCGCTGAGCTATCCTGTGGAGATAGGCAAGACTTTGACCAGAACCGCAGTCCGCCACGCTACCCGGGAAAGATGTTGCCGGGAGAAGGAGAAGATCTCCGAAAAAGATGCGCGGGTTGTGGTGCTGGCCTCCGGCAATCTGGGCCTGATATACCTGACAGATTGGAAAGAAACAGCCAGCTACGAACAGATTATGGTGGCCTTCCCCAGCCTTATTCCTGGACTGCGAAAGCACGAAGGCATCGGTTTTTTGATGGTCCGATCCGAAGAGCACGGCCCGCAGGTTATGGGTGCAGGAGGCATTTATTACCTGGATGAGGATCGAATCGAGGGCATAAATCCCCTCTCCAACTTCGGACCGCGAGCTGCAAATCACTTGCGAAGAACAGCCAGCTTTAAGCATGTCCCAGATATCCTGGTCAACAGCTTCTATGATCCAAAAAAGGATGAAGTAGCGGCCTTTGAGGAACTGATCGGCAATCACGGGGGGCTGGGTGGCAGCCAGTCTCGTGCGTTCTTGATCTACCTGTCCGAATGGGATTTAGAAAAAGAGGATATTGTAGGGGCAGAACAAGTTCACGGTATCTTGAAGAGTAAGTTGGAGCAGGCCCAATCCGGCGAAGAAAGTCCACATTAAATCGAGCAACGAAGGACGTCGAAAAGGAAAATAAAGAAATACTGGGACTAGAAAATAATCAGCTTGCAGGAGAGGAATTATAAGAGGGAATCTTGCTGGAGAGAGCAATATGAGAGATTTCATAATATTTGGCTTGATCTTCTTGGGCTTAGCTTTGAACTGCCTGGCGACTGAGCCGTTCCATATCGGCAAAGATAACGGCATGGCAATACTGAATAGCCTGGCTGACAATGCATCGAACACATCCAATGCAACCAATATCAGTTCGGGCCAAACCAACAATACAGATCTCTGGAGCTGGGGAGAGATCCCCTTAGGTTATAAACGAAATGATTCCGGGACGCTTGAGAGGCAGCCTTCGCAAGAGGAATGGGTCCCAAGTATCTGAGAGAAAGGGCAAGGGTGACAGGAAAATGGAGAACCGCTGGACAGCGGTACGATGGCTGGCAACTGGCTTTATCATCGCCGCCTTTATTGGCATGCTGCTGTTTTCAGATATCGGATTGATCTCAACGGGCAAGGACTGGGGGGTAGCCGAGGATGGATTATTGGAATATTCGCTGTCTGCGCCTGAATACAGCTTGAGGCCATCTGAGAACACGAGCAACTCCACGCTATACGAAGTCGGATTCACGAGCAGGGGTGAGCAGATAGCAGGGCTCCTGAGAGCGCCCCAGCTAAAAAAGGACAGAGGAGAACAAAACAAGAGCATCCCCGGCATCGTGCTTCTGCCCGGCGCCACTGTGACCAAAGAGCGGGAACAAGGGCTGGCAAAGTACCTCTGCGGCCTCGGCTACGCCATCATCACCCTAGACCAGCGAAATTTGGGTGCTACCAACCCTCAAGCCGACTTACAGATGTTTCTGCGGGGTATGGAGCCGACAGAGCACAAGATGGTGTACGATGCCCTCGCCTGTGCAGAGATTCTGCGTAGCCTCCCAGGAATAGATCCCAACCTCATAATTTATGCCGGAGAAAGCAATGGAGGTCGCATTGCCATCATCGCCTGTGCGCTGGACACAAAGGCGCGAGGCGTGGTGGCCATCAGCACCAGCGGTTATGGAACGAGCGCAGCGATTGCCTCAGGAGAGCTTTCCGATCCCAAAATGATTCGATTTTACAGATCCATTGACCCTGATACGTATCTTGGCAAGATCACTCCCAGGAAGCTGGTCATGATCCATTCATTGAACGATACCGTTATTCCTTATGAGTATGCAGAGCAGACCTACGCCAAGGCATTCCAGCCGAAGATTCTGCATACCGTGGACTGCGCAAAGCACGGCTACTGCACCGAGATGAATGCCTTTCTTGAAAAAGAGCTAAAGGGCATGATTTCATGATTTATCAATAATAATTTACTTAAAATAAAACATAGGGCGGATGCAAAATTAACGGATGACTGCCCTTCAAATGGCAAACTACTTAAAAAATAGACCCCCTATATCTCATCCGAGAGCAGGTGCGTAAAAGACATGACCGATGGTGAACCCGTCAGGCTCAAGGTGGCCGAGGCAAATCAAGGAGATGTAGGAAAGGGCATTGTAAGGATAGGCGAGGGTTACCTGGAGAAGATAGGTGCTCGTCCTCTGGATGTAGTGGAGGTGGGGGGCTCGCGGCCCACGGCCGCTTTAGCGGTCAGTGCATATTCTGCAGACCAGGGAATCGATATGATCAGGATGGACGGCCTGATCAGATCCAACGCAGGAACGAGCATCGGCCAGTATGTGGAGATCAAGAAGACGGTCTGGAACGAAGCCAAGCACGTCACCATGGCCCCTGTGACCCAAGGCATGCAGATCTTTGCCCCTGGAGACGTCCTCACCAAGGTCTTCAACGGCAGGCCAATCATCCGAGGGGATGTCATCTCCACCACCAGCGTTCGAAAGCCTCCCACCGACTCTCTGGGCCGGGAGACCATGTTTGAGGAGATCTTCCGGGGATTTTTGGGCGCCCAAGCTTTCGGCCTGGGAGAGATCAAGCTGCGGGTCATCTCCACCAGCCCGGGGGGAATCGTCAAGATCACGGAAGGAACAGAGATAGAGCTACTGCCTCATGCCGTGGAGACGCCGGAGAGGTCAGTGCCTTCCGTGGTCTATGAGGACATCGGCGGCCTGAAGCCGGTCATAACCAAGGTCCGGGAGGTGATAGAGCTTCCCCTGAAGCATCCCGAGCTCTTTGACCGCCTGGGGATCGATCCGCCCAAGGGCGTTTTGCTGCATGGGCCGCCGGGCACGGGAAAGACCATGCTCGCCAAGGCCGTGGCCAACGAGAGCGATGCTTACTTCATAAGCATCAACGGCCCGGAGATCATGTCCAAGTACTACGGAGAGAGTGAGAAAGCGCTCCGTGATCTGTTCGAGGAAGCGGAGAAGAATACTCCGGCCATCATCTTCCTGGACGAGCTGGACTCCATTGCGCCCAAGAGGGGTGAAGTGACGGGTGAGGTGGAGAGGCGAGTCGTGGCCCAGCTGCTATCCCTCATGGACGGCTTGAAAGAGCGCAAGAACGTAATAGTAATTGGATCTACCAACCGGCCTGAGGCCCTGGACATGGCACTGCGCCGACCGGGCCGCTTCGACCGGGAGATTGAGCTGGGCGTTCCGGACATGGAGGGAAGAAGAGAGATCTTCCAGATTCACACCAGAGGCATGCCCCTGCAAGAAGAGGTGGATCTGGATGAGTTCGCAAAGAGGACCTACGGTTTCGTGGGCGCAGATATTGCCGCTGTGACCAGAGAGGCGGCCATGAATGCTCTGCGGCGCATCCTGCCGGAGATCGACCTGGACGAGCCGACCATCCCCAAAGAGATCCTGGATAGGCTCATTGTCCAGAAGGATGACTTCGAGGCTGCCCTGCGAGAGGTTCAGCCTTCAGCCATGCGGGAGATACTGGTCGAGGTTCCCAATGTGAAGTGGGAGGACATCGGCGGCCTGGAGGACGTGAAGCAGCTCCTCGTGGAGGCCGTGGAGTGGCCCTTGCGGAATGCAGAGAGCTTTCGCCGCCTGGGCATCGAAGCTCCCAAGGGCATCCTGCTTTACGGCCCTCCGGGAACAGGCAAGACCATGCTGGCCAAGGCCGTGGCCAACGAGAGTGAGGCCAACTTCATCACCGTCAAAGGCAGCGCACTTCTATCCAAGTGGTACGGTGAGAGCGAAAAGCGAGTCGAAGAGATCTTTCGCAAGGCCAGACAGGTTGCACCGTCCATCATCTTCTTGGATGAGCTGGATGCTCTGGTGCCTGTACGCGGCACCGCCGCGGGTGAGCCCCATGCTACAGAGCGCATAGTCAACCAGCTTCTCGGCGAGATGGACGGCCTGGAGGAGCTGCGGGGAGTGGTAGTGATAGGAGCCACCAACCGGCCTGATATCATTGACCCTGCCCTGCTCCGGCCAGGTCGCTTTGACGAGCTGATCTTGGTTCCCGTTCCGGATTTTGAGTCCCGCAAGAAGATATTCCAGGTTCATCTGCAGAAGATGCCCCTGGCTGATGATGTCAACATTGACGAGCTGGTCAGTCAGACCGATCAATACACAGGCGCTGATATCGCTGCCATGGTTCGCAAGGCTGGGCGCATGGCTCTGCGAGAGGATATGGCCTCCCAGAAGGTGAGCCAGAAGCATTTCCTGGCAGCTCTTCAAGAGCTTGGACCCTCGGTCACGCCTGACACCATGAAGTACTACGCGAAAATGGGGACGGAGCTGCGCAAGAAGGCCTCTCGCGAGCTGGAGCGCGGGGAGATGTACGCCTGATTGGGAGCGCTGCTCTACTTGCAGGGCTCCTTTTGGCCGGGGCTATCCTGATCGTGGTTTCTCATGCCATCCGGGAGGTCAATGCCTGCCGGGGGGGGCTCGGATCTTCCCGTAGGCGCGATCTCCTCTGACAAGATACTCGATCTCGCCGTCTTTGCCAGGCACCAGTCCAATATACCCACGGCGGACGGTGGACGTGCCCGGCAGCGTAATGTCTATGGCAAACATGTTCTCGCCTACCTTTTCCATGGGCAGCACTTTGCCGGTCATGTTCAGGGCAGGGTTCGTCACATTCAGGAAGAGCTTGCCCTGCATCTCCTGAATATTGTAGCTCATGTGCGGATACTGAGAGTACATGCCCACGTACCTGGCCATCTCGGATTGGCTCATGGTCTGCGGCTTGAACTCGGATAGCAGCTCAGGCTTGATGCCCAGCACCAGCTCATAGGCTTTTCTGGTCGAGTTGGGAAACTCGCTCTCAAAGGCATTGCTCAGGATGATCAAACCAAAACGGCGCTCGGGCACCATCTGGAAGATGCTCGTGAAGTGCTCGGCGTTTCCTTCATGGCCTATTATCCTCATGCCTGTGGAATTCTCAATAAATAGGCCATATCCATATTCTATCTTCCTTGGAGATCCCAGTATTTCGATTCTTGGCGTCGCCATCTGCGCTATTACCGTTGGGGAGAGAACCTGCTTGCCGTCGATTGATCCCTTGTTTATGAAGGCTATTGCCAGCTGGGCCATGTCCTCGGCAGTGGACACCATTGATCCGCATGGCCAGAAGGCTACGCTCGGATCGATGGTGCTGTTTAGAGTGGTATTATTCATCCCCAGAGGCTTGAGCATCTTCTTCATCACTGCCTCTACATAGGGCTTTCCGCCGACTTCACTGATCAAGAAGCCTGCTATGTTGAATCCAGGATTGGAGTAGGAGAAGATCTCACCTGGCTGGGTGAAGAAGGAGGAGTCATTCAGGGACCGAAGGTACCTTCCCGGGTCCGAGGCCTGCTGCCTTTTGATCAAATCCATCACCTGGGAGGGATCCCAGTCCTTTAAGCCCGCGGTATGACTGAGAAGTTGGGCGGCAGTGACATTGGCGAACCGGGGGCTCAGGCCGGAAGCATGCCGCCCTATGGGCTGATTGATATCGATCTTGCCGTCCTCGGCCAGAGCCAGGAGCGTGTAGGCGGTAAACACTTTGGTGGTCGAGCCCAAAGCAAACTGGGAATCTGAAGTAATGGGGGTACCTGTCTCGAAATCCCTGCCAAAACCTTTGGCGAAAATCACTTTATCGCCACTTACAATGGCGAAAGCAACTCCTGTGGTGTTGCTCTGGATCAGCTCCTCCTGAATGCAGGCCTCCAAAGATCTGAAATCTATTTGCTTATCTGCGGCTTCGCTTGATGCAAAAGAAATGAGTGCTATTAACAACATGGATGAGAATAGTATCATCCTCAAGAGGTATCCTCTCCTAAATTATATTATTTTAATACCGGGAAGATCAACAATCCACTACAGAACAATGCCACCACTTCCCAATCCATTGACCGCCTGGCATGAGCACATCTCCAGGCATTCTTTGCTGGTTATTCATAAATACATTCCGGAAAAAAGAATCGAAGTGAATGTAGCAATAAGATTTATAATGCTGCTGCTCCTTCGTCGTAGTTATCGAAAAAAGGAGCTGCAAGCCCGGCCAGCCTTCAAGCCACATCACTCCGATTTTTGCCCTCCTCCTCTTGGCTGGCATTCTTGACAGCAAGAGATGGATGGCTGAGGCAATAAGGCTTGTCCACAGTTGGGGCTGGAATAATCGAATACATCAGAGCCTTAAGAAAACGTTGGATAATGAATAAGGAGGGAGGCAAAAGTCTTCTGGTGTAGGAGATAACCAGAAAACAGCAATCGAAGTCTCAGGCGGGCCAGCGCCGATCCGCAGCGCCCTTGCAGGAGGAGCCTGTCACGGTGTGAAGGCCTGACCCTGCCCGAAACTCGACATTAAGCCGGGCTTGGAGGCGGCACAGCACTGGAATCTCACACAGCGTCCCTTTTACGGGAACCCGACATCATCTAGATGTGTGGCCTGCGCTCGCTCTCGGCACCAGCTTGACTTGTGCCGCATCATGCCCCGACCGTGTATTAGCGCGAGA
>Ga0315277_10011183_pt1 | contig 11321 bp, 6 predicted proteins | sample YL17G05_15_MG_FD_203695 | JGI IMG/M metagenome (GOLD analysis project Ga0315277, IMG submission 203695) | Sediment microbial communities from Yellowstone Lake, YNP, Wyoming, USA - YL17G05_15 | ecosystem: Environmental > Aquatic > Freshwater > Lake > Sediment | place: USA: Wyoming | collected...
GTTCGGAGGTCCGGCGGGTATTTGCGAAATGTTGCTCCAGAGCCACGTGGGCGAAATCCATCTGTTGCCGGCGCTGCCGAAAGCCTGGCCGACGGGTTCCGTGAAAGGGTTGCGCGCGCGCGGCGGCTTTGTGGCGGACGTGGCGTGGAAAGACGGCCGCCTGACCGAGGCAACGATTCGCTCGACACTGGGGCAGCCGTGCCGGGTGCGTTACGGCGAGCGCGTGAGCGATTTGGCGATCAAGGCCGGCGAGACAGAACGGTTCGTTCCCTGAGCGGCGGGCGTGAGGGCTCTGTGTGGATGAGATGGACGTAATGGACGAAATGGACGTGCTGGACAGGGCGGACGGGGTGGGCGGCGTGGGCGGGGCGCATCAAGTTCCACGAATCTGAGGCGGGCACTTGGCGGCTTCGGTCGCAGAAGTCAGGGGGCGGGGGCTGCGGTCGGCGGCGGATCGAAACCCAGGTCCTCGCCTTCATGATACGCCAGTCCGATTTGCTCCGAGCCGCCGCGGCGACCGTTGTACCACAGCATCCATTTTCCACCATCAAAGATCGCGCAGGGCTTGTAGCAGGCGTCGCGGTCCCACTGTCCGGGGCCGGGGCGGATGATCGGGTTGGCCGGATGCCGTTGCCAGTTCGTGACGCCGTCGCGCGAGCGGGCGACGCCGATTTGCGCGTGATCCACGTCGCGGAAGCCGATGTAGAACATCAGATACCAGTCGCCGCGCCGGATGACCTGACACGCGGTGACTTTGCGTTCTTCCCAGCCGCTGTTGGGATCGGACTTAAAGATCGGGTTGGCCTCGTGCCTGGTCCATGTCAAACCGTCGGTGCTCGTTGCGTAGCCGATGGCGTCGGGTTCATACTGTTCGCCGCCGGAATACCACATGCGGAACACGCGCCCCGTTTCGTCCCACAGCACGTGGGGACACATGAGCGCGACCTTCTCCCAGGGCTTGTCGGGCGAGAGGACCGGCTTGTCGCTCCTGCGTTTCCACGCCGTGCCGTCGGGACTTGTCGCATAGCCGATCCACGAGTGGCCGCGAGCCTGTCCGGTGTACCAGAGATGATAGCCGTCGTCGCGCCTGACGACCACGGGCCGGTTGATGTCGCCTTCCCAGTCGGTATTTTTGTTTGGGCCGAAAACGATGGCCGGCTCACTCCAGTGGATGCCGTCCTTGCTCTCGGCCAACGCGACGCTTTTTTTTGGCCGCCACGAGAACCACATCCGGTAGGTGTCGCCTTCCTTCAAGACCGAGACGTCGAAGCAAGTGCCGAGTGTGCCGCCGAGCACGGGATTGGCTTCGTACTTGGCCCAGCCGGCTGTGGTCTGGACGGTTTCGGAGACCGCTTGCTTCGGTGGGAGCGGAGACGGTGCCGGCGCGTTCGCCGTCTGCGCAACTACCACCGGCCCGCGCAGCAGCCAGATCAGCGCCAGCGCGAACCGACCAACCCGTTGGATTGTTCTCATGCGATTCACCTTACCGGCGGAAGCGGCGCGGTCATGCGACGCAGTGTGTCTGAGACAGCGATCTCTCTCCCATCGGCGAAAAGGCGCAGGCCCTTGCCCCTCTTGTAGCGCTCGCCGGTCTTGTCGTAGAGAATCGTCAACCAGCGGCCGTGGTAGCGGATTTGATCAAGACAGAAGTAATCCCAGGTTCCTTCGGGAACGAGGGGAGCGACCTCGACCGTTTCGTCGGCGCGCGGACGCAGGCCGATCAGCCCGCTGATCACGAGATCGCAATAGGCCGAGTGGTTGTAATCCTTGCCGCGTTCGGGAATCTTGTTGCCGCGCTGCCTGAGCATCGCGCGTGCGAGCCACTCGCCGGTGGCGGGGTTGAGGTTCTCGTCAATCCACGGAACGACGCGGCCGTCCTCGAGCGTCAGGTGGTGTGACTTTGTGTATATTTTCAAGATGTCAAAATAGTCCTTCCGCGTCACCGTGTCTTGTGTGTAATTGTTGAGAAGGTTGGCCATGGCGGTCAGCGTGACCGCCGTCGAGTACGGCCAGCTCGGCCCGTTCCACTGGCATTGGTCGCCCTTGTAGGAAACGGCAAACCCCGGATGACGCTGCTCGGCGGTCGTGGGACCAAACGGCGCGGAGAAGCCCTTGGGATCCATGAGTTGCTTCCACGCGACGGACTTGCCGCCGTCGGGAAGATTGAAATACCACGGGGTGAAGCCGTGCTCCTCGCGCGCGTCGGAGAGACGGGCGTTTTCGCTGCGCGGCAACACTTTGAAGAACTGCGCGTCGCGGTCCCAGAGCTTCTCCTCCACCAGTCGCTTGATCTCAGCGGCTTTGGCGAGAAAGCGGTCGGCGATGTCCTTGCGGCCGGCGGCTTCGGCGATTCGAGCGATGGCCAGCGCATCGCCGTACATGTAGCTATTGATCGTGGCGCGGTAGCCCTGCGCTTTCGGATGGAGTTTCCCACTGATGGACACCTCCATGCCGTCGTGATCGTCCACCTGCCAGAAGAGTCCGTTCGGGTCGCGGCGGTCGCGCTCCCAGGCCTCGTAGTTTCTGATCAAATCGGGCAGAAGGTCTTTCGCGAGGCGGTCGTCGCCGGTCACCAGCGAGCGCGCCAGGAGGGAATCGGCGGCCCAGAAGCTGTATCGGCGCGGCTCTCCGCCTTTGCGGAACCAGAAGATCGAGTAGTTGTCGAGGTATTGCGGATCGGCAAGCCAGCGGCCTTCATGGAAATGGTGGCCGGCCGCGCAACTGATGGTGTTGTATTTGCCGGCCCAGCTGACATTGGGCAGAAACTCGGTGATGACAAGGCCGTCGGGCGTCTGCTTGATATGCTTCCGAAAGGTCCACCAGCGAAAGTAGTAGATTTCCTCGAGTTCCTTGTCAGGGCAGTCCAGCAGCGGGATGTTGTTCTTGAGAAAATCCCAGGCCGCCGCGTTGGGGATATATTGGATATAGAGTTCGTTGTCGTTCCGATTGAAAGAATCCACATAATGCTTGAAGGCATCGGCGTTCAGCACAAGTGGCCGAGGCGGCGTGGAAGGTGAAAGTGTTTTGGACGCCGGCGTCGGCTTCTCGTCGTTCGGCACCGCATTGGCGGAACTGCCGCGCTCCGATGCGGCGCCAAGTATCGCGGCAATTGAAACGGCCAAGAACGTGATTGCGACCCGCATGATTCGACTCCTTTCCTGAGTCTATTCGAAGCCCCGGCCCGTTTGGAATTGCGCTTCACAATGCAAAACCGCCGACATGCCAGGTGGCTCGTCGCGCGATCGGGGCTAACGCGCCTTTCGAGTCTGTTCGTTGCTCTCCCCGCAGGAGACTCCTCCTGTCGGTCTTGTTCTGTCAAGAAGCAGAAGCGCGCCGGGAAGCGATTCGGTCCGCTCGTTCGGCTCTGTCTGTTCGTGTCTTCCCGGCCCTCAAATGAAGAACCTCTCCCCTCGCCTCTCGCTTCAGAAGTCGCTTGCCTTTCGGGCGAGAAACGGTTGAGATCACGCGGCAACCAGCGATGGCGTGGTTTCTTCATGGCTTGAATGAGACAGTTCGGCGAGTACATCGGCTGCCACCGATTGGTCAGGCAAGACAGAGCCCGTCACTACGACATCGAAGAACAATGTCGAATGGCAAAGCCGGGGGACATGGCGTGATAAGAATGACTTCGACAACCCTGCTCGTTCTGGCGTTTGCCGCGCTGGCCGAAACGGTTCTTCCGGCAGACGGGCCGGGAAACACAGACGACTTGGCGAAGGGTTTTGTCACACCGCCCGACGCGGCCAGGCCCTGGGTGTACTGGTTTTGGCTGGACGGCAACGTCACCCGCGAAGGCATCACGGCCGATTTGGAGGCGATGCGCCGAGTCGGCATCGGCGGCGTCTTGATCATGGAGGTGGATCAAGGCGTCCCAAGAGGTCCCGTGAGATTCATGAGTCCGCAATGGCGGGAGTTGTTCAAACACGCCGTCACCGAGGCAGGCCGGCTGGGGCTGGAGGTGAACATGGCCAACGACGCCGGCTGGTCTGGCAGCGGTGGTCCCTGGATCAAACCGGAGCACGCCATGCAGGCGGTGGTCTCGAGCGAGACGAACCTTCAAGGTCCCCGCCGTTTTGAGGGCATGCTGCTGAAACCGCCGGCCTCGCAGGGCTTTTATCGGGACATCGCTGTCCTTGCCTTCCCGACGCCCGCCCGGCCGGAATTCCGCATCGAGAACTACCCCGCCAAAGCCGGCTACACGCGGTTGGGTTTCCAGCCAGGCGTTCAGTCCGTGGTCTCGCCGGAAATGGCGATTCGCCGGGATCGGGTGATTGATCTCAGCGCACGGTTGGAACAGGACGGCCGTTTCGCATGGGACGTTCCGGAAGGCAACTGGACGTTGTTGCGCATCGGCCACACGCCAACGGGGCAGAAGAACCGTCCGGCCCCGGCCGAAGGAACGGGATTGGAATGCGACAAGCTGAGTCGGGAAGCCATTGAAGCGCACTTTGCGGGATTCCTTGGAGAACTCATCGCCGACATTGGTCCGCTGGCGGGGAAGACTCTGACTTTCACTCACATTGACAGCTGGGAAGTGGGGTCGCAGAATTGGACAGCACGTTTTCGGGAGGAATTCCAGAACCGGCGCGGCTATGACCTGTTTCCTTTCTTACCTGTAATCACGGGCCGTGTTGTGGAGAGCCTCGAGGTCTCGGAGCGGTTCTTGTGGGACGTGCGGAGGACCATTGCCGACCTGATCGCGGAGAACTACGCCGGGCATCTTCAGCAACTCAGCCAGCGGCACGGAATGAGTCTCTCGATCGAGGCGTACGGCAAAGGCACATTCGACAACCTCTCCTATGCCGGGCGCGCGGACGTCCCGATGGCTGAATTCTGGGTGGGCGGGGGCATGCTCGAGACCTGCAAAGCGATGGCGTCCGCGGCCCACGTTTACGGTAAACCGATCGTGGCCGCCGAATCCTTCACGGCGAACCCAGCCGATGCGAAATGGCAGAATCATCCGTTCTCGCTCAAGCCCCTCGGCGATTCGGCTTTTTGCGAAGGCGTGAATCGCTTCGTCTTTCACCGCTACGCCCTTCAACCCTGGTTGGACCGCAAGCCCGGCATGACGATGGGCCCATGGGGAACTCACTACGAGCGAACCGAGACCTGGTGGGACCAGACATCCGCGTGGCACGAGTACCTCACTCGCTGCCAGTTTCTGCTTCAGCAAGGGCATTTCGTGGCTGACATCTGCTATCTCTGCGGCGAAGGCGCACCCAACGATCTTCTGCCCGAGAGCCAGCTGAACGCCATTCGACTCGCGGGATATAACTATGACGGCTGCACGGCGGAGGTCGTGCTCACGCACATGGCGGTGAAGGAGGGGCGGCTCGTCTTGCCGCATGGCATGAGCTATCGGGTCCTGGTTCTGCCCCGGAGCGACACGATGACGCCGCCCTTGCTTCGAAAGATCAAGGCACTGGTCGAAGCCGGCGCAACAGTGGTCGGGCCGAGGCCCGTGAGGTCGCCGAGTCTGGCGGGTTACCCCAAGTGCGACGAGGAAGTGAAGAGACTGGCCGCCGAGCTCTGGGGCGACTGCGACGGCAAGAAAGTCCTCGAGCATCGCTGCGGCCAGGGCAAAGTCGTGTGGGGAAAATCTCTGGAACAGCTCTTCGCGGACATGGCGGTGCCGCCGGACTTCCGATGCCGTGGAGGAACGACCGCCGCGGATATCCGCTACATTCACCGAGCCATCGCCGGCGCGGAGGTGTATTTCCTCGCGAACGGAGGTCGGGAAACCGAGCACACGGTTTGCAGCTTCCGCGTGCATGGCAGATGCCCCGAGCTCTGGTGGCCGGACACGGGCCGGATGGAGCGGCTTGCGGGTTACGACGAAGCGGACGGCGGCGTTCGTGTGCCGATTCGCTTCGATCCCTGCGGGTCGGTATTTGTGGTATTCCGTCCCGCCGCTGCGACGCCACCGGACAAGGTTGTCTCCGTCATGCGGAATGGCGAAGTGCTTCTGAGCACACCGGCGGCACGGGCCAACAACACCAACGTGGCCAGCACCTTTACCATGGTGCTTTGGGTCAGGCCCGAAGCCGACATCACCCTGCCAACGGAATCTACCGATGGCATAGCCGGTTCGGGCGACAATCGAAACGATGCCCTGTATCCCCCGCCGGGACACCAAGTGTACGGCACCGGCCACGCCGGCTGCGGCATCTCCGCCGGACGAAACGGTGTGTGCGTGTACGAGCATTCCGCCCAGTATTTCGCGGCGCCGCTTGTCGCCCGCGCTTCTCTGACGAGCTGGACGCATCTGGCCGTCGTGTACAGAGGCGGCGAGCCCCTCCTGTACATCAACGGCAAGCTCGCGCGCAAAGGTCTGAAGAGCAGGATGACCGTGCATCCCGGAGTCGGTGTCCTGCACGATGTCCGACCGGCCGCTTTTAAGGGAAACATCCACACCCTTCAACAGATCAACCGCGCACTGACGGAGGCGGAGATCGCCCGGCTGATGGAATCTACCGCTCCCGACTCCGGCGGCGATGATCTTCCCGACGTCGAGATCGTGCAAGGCGAAGGGGAAAACCTCAGCGTCCAGGTGCGGCTCGCAGGAACTTACGAGATTCAGACCGCGCGCGGCAAGAGCCTGGCCTTTGAAGCTCCGTCCATCGGGCGGTCGCTTGAAATCCCGGGGCCTTGGAATCTGCGATTCCCTGCCGGCTGGGGCGCGCCGGAGCGCGTGACGCTGGAGAAGCTGATCTCCTGGACCGACCACAACGATCCCGGGGTAAGGTGTTTCTCCGGCGCAGCGACCTACAGCAGGCAGATCGTCGTGCCGGCGGAGATGATCGGGAAGGAGCGGCGAGTGTTTCTGGATCTGGGAAGGGTCCGGGTGATTGCGCAGGTCAATCTCAACGCCAAAGAGGTCGGTATTCTCTGGAAAGAGCCGTTCCGCGTGGACGTCACAGATGCCGTGAAGGCCGGCGAGAATGTGTTGGAAATCCGGGTCGTCAATCTTTGGCCTAATCGCTTAATCGGCGACGAGCAATTACCCGACGACTGCGAATGGCGTGAATCGCAGGGAACGGCCGGACGGCCACTGCTGGAGTGGCCAACGTGGCTGCTGGAGGGCAAGCCGAGACCGAGCGGACGCTATACGTTCAGTACCTGGAAACACTGGACCGGCGACTCGCCCTTGCTGGAATCCGGCCTGCTCGGACCCGTGATATTGCGGCCGGCGGTGAAGATTGCCGTTCGGCCGCCATAGACAGAGGGGCGCGGCGCGCTGCATGGAGATCAGCAACAACTGGACACTCAACCGGAGAAGAAAAGGCGGCAGCGACGTTGACAAAATTCCCTGCCATGGAACGGCTCGAGTTTCTCAGGCTTCTGGCCGCCGGGGGAGCTGTCTGGCTCGGCTTTGACGGAAGCGTGTCGCCCGCCGGGGAGATTTCGGACGAAAAGCCCATTCTGTCGTTCGGCGTTGTAGCCGACGCTCAGTACTGCGACGACGATCCTCAGATCGGGCGCTACTACCGCGAATCGCTCGCGAAACTGATCGAGTGCGTGACGCGGTTGAACGCGCTCCAGCCCGACTTCACGATCCAGCTCGGCGACATCATTCAGGCGGGTTTCGCCAGCTATGACGAGATTCTTCCCGTTTTCGATGCGCTGACGATGCCTCGCTATCACGTGCTCGGCAATCACGACGCCGTCGTCGAGCCGGCCAACAAGGACAAGATACTTCGCCGGCTGGGTCTCGACAAACTCGGCGACGGGAAGGGCTATTACGACTTCGGCCGCGCGGGGTGGCGGTTCATCGTTCTCAACGGCAACGACATCAGCCTCATCGCGCACGCGCCCGGAACCGCGCCGTGGAAGGAAGCCAGGCGGCTCCTCGACGAATTGCGAAAGAAGCGCGCCGCCAACGCCCAGGACTGGAACGGCGCGTTGGGCGACGAACAGAAGAAGTGGCTGGGCCGGACTCTCTCCCGCGCTTCTCTGGCGCGCGAACGAGTCATCGTGTTCTGCCACTTTCCCGTTTATCCGCCCGGCACGCACACGCTGTGGAACGACTCGGCGGTCCTCGAGATCCTCGACGCCCATCCCGGAATCGTCGCGTACCTCTGCGGCCATAACCATGCGGGCGGCTATGGCGCGCGACGCGGCATCCACCATCTCACGTTCAAGGGCATGGTGGAGACCACGCAGACGGCCTACGCGCTCGTCGAGGTCCGCTCGAACGGACTTCGCGTGACCGGCTTCGGCCGCGAAACCAGCCGCGATCTCGCTCTTCCGCGTCCAGCCTGATACACGCCAGCGCCCGCCCGCGTCACGCCACGCTGACCCACTTGCGGTCGCGCGCCGCTTGGTACATGGCCTCCATGACATTGACCCTGGCGGCGGCTTCGCGCGGCGTCACGAGCGGCAGGCCCTTCTTGCCGGCGATCGAGTCCACGAACAAATGCATCGGAGCCGGCTGGCGTTCCGGCAACTGCGTCCACGGCTTCTTGCCGTCGGCGCCCTCGACTTTCTTGCTCTGGTAAAACAGTTGGCCGTTGATGATCACCGCGTGGCCTTCGGTGCCGCTGACCAGCAGCGTGACGGGATTGGCCACGTCCACCCATCCGCCGGCGAGCGTGCCAATGACGCCGTTCTTGAACTTGATCAGCGCTTCGCCCGACTCGTCGCAGTCGCCGTAATGCCCGGTGACGACTTTGACGTCGGCGGCCACGGACTCGATGTCGCCGAGCAGCCACATGAGAATGTCCAGCGAGTGAGTCCCCAGGTCGCCGAACGCGCCGACGCCGGCGATCTTGGGATCGGCCATCCACCGCCACTCGGTGTCGAACCACCCGCCCAGCGAGCCGCTGTGGCAGTTCGAGCCGCGGACGCGAGTGATCTTGCCGAAGTTGCCCTTGGCGATCTCGTCCTTGACGAACAGGTGCGGCGGCTCGGTGCGCATGAAGTAGCCCGTGGTGAAGATCAGATTGGCGCTCTCGATCGCCTCGGCCATGCCGGCGCTTTCCTTGCCGGTGATCCCCAGCGGTTTTTCGACGAACATGTGTTTGCGCGCTTTCGCCGCGGCGAGCACCAGGTCGCGGTGCCGGTTGGTCTCGGAACAGATCACGACGCCGGCCACTTCGGGGTCGGACCAGATGTCGTCGGGATTGCCGGCCACTTTCGCGCCGAGGTCCTTGGCCCGTCCCTCGGCGCGCGCCGCGTCGTGATCCCAGACACACTTGACCTTCACGTCCTTTCGCCCTTTGAGCAGATTGACGAACCCCGGCGTGTGGATGTGCGCGCAACCGACGAAGGCCAGCGTGATCACTTTGCCTTCCCCTTCGGCGGCGCGAGGGGTCTTCGGCAGGATGGCCGCGGCGATTCCGGCATAACCCAACTTCGTGATGAAACTCCGTCGAGCAACTCTGTCGTTCATCTTCGGCTCCTTTGCTGTATCGTAATGAACTGCTATACAACATAAACTCGACAGGGCGTGCATTTTGCCACGTCTCGCGAGCCAGGCAACTGTGTCATACAGGCTGAAGCCGGTACTCCGAACGTGAATTGGCTGAGCAGGGTCAGATCGTTTGGTGCTCCGTCCGCTTAATGATTTCATTCTGCAAGTCTGCGCCGAGATCAACGAAGTAATCGCTGTAACCAGCGACTCGCACAATCAGATTCCTGTGCTTTTCGGGATGCTTCTGGGCCTCGCGCAACGTCTCGGCCGTAACCACGTTGAACTGGATGTGGTGGCCGTCCATGCGAAAGTATGTGCGCACGAGATTGGCCAGTTGGGCGATCCCTTCCTCATCGGCGAGCAACTGGGGCGAGAACTTCTGATTGAGCAGCGTCCCGCCGGTCTTGATATGATCCATTTTCCCCGCCGATTTCAACACCGCGGTGGGGCCTTTCCGGTCGGCCCCCTGGACCGGAGAGATTCCCTCGGAAACCGGCTCTCTCGCCTTGCGGCCATCTGGAAGCGCGCCGGTCACGCTGCCGAAATACACGTGAACGGTGGTCGGCAAAAGATTGATGCGATGACAACCGCCGCGCGCATTCGGCCGACCGTCCACCGCGTCGTAGTATGAATTGAACACCCGGCGCATGATGCCGTCCGCATACTCATCGTCGTTTCCATATTTCGGCGTCTCATTCAGAAATCGCTGGCGCAGCCTCCCGTCACTGCCATAATCCGACGAAAGCGCGTCCAACATCTCCTTCATTGTGACACATTGCTTGTCGAACACATTGTACTGAATCGAAGCGAGCGCATCCGTCACGCTTCCCAATCCGACGCCTTAAATATAGCTTGTGTTGAACCGCGCCCCGCCGGCGTGATAATCCTTCCCGTTCGCGATGCAATCGTCAATGAGCAGCGAAAGGAATGGCACGGGCAGATACGAGGCGTACAGGCGGTCAATCACGTTGTTCCCGCGTATCTTGATGTCCACGATATGCCGGAGCTGCCTTTCGAACGCCGCGTAGAACTCATCGAACGTGCGAAACCCCGTTGCGTCGCCGGTTTCGACGCCGATGCGCTTGCCGGTGCGCGGATCCATCCCGCTATGCAGCGTGAGCTCCAGAACTTTGGGGATATTCAAGTAGCCGGTGAGGATGTATGCCTCCTTGCCGAAGGCGCCCGCCTCGACGCATCCGCTCGCGCCCCCGCACCGCGCATCCTCGACCGCCTTGCCCTGACGGACCAATTCCTGCACGATGGCATCCGTATTGAATATGGAGGGCTGGCCAAAACCTGTCTTAATGATCCTGAGCGCGCGCTTGAGAATGCGGTCGGGATTCTTCTTGCTGAGCTGAAGCATTGAGCTCGGCTGCACGAGACGCATCTCTTCGACAACGTCCAGCAGGAGATAGGACAACTCGTTGATGGCGTCGCAGCCGTCCTTCCGCACGCCGCCGATGTTAATGAGAGCAAAATCCGTATATGTGTTACTTTCCTGAGCCGTAACGCCGACCTTCGGCGGAGCGGGGTGGTTGTTGAACTTGATCCAGAACGCCTGCAACAACGCGCGTGCGCAATCCTCGCTCAGCGTCCCTGCCCGGATCTCACGCTCGTAGAATGGATACAAATGCTGATCGAGCCGGCCCGGATTGAACGAGTCCCACGGATTCAGTTCGGTAATTACTCCCACGTGTACGAACCAGTAGTATTGAAGCGCTTGCCAGAACGTCTCGGGCGCGTGGGCCGGAACGCGCCGGCAGTTGGCCGCCATGGTCTGGAGCTCGCGCTTGCGCTGCGGGTCGGTTTCGGCGGCGGCCGATTCATCGAGCGCGTCGGCGTGACGCTCGGCGAAGAGGATCAGCGCGTCGGCGGCAATGTCCATGGCCTTGAGTTCTTCCTTCTTGTC
>Ga0315277_10011185_pt1 | contig 11321 bp, 10 predicted proteins | sample YL17G05_15_MG_FD_203695 | JGI IMG/M metagenome (GOLD analysis project Ga0315277, IMG submission 203695) | Sediment microbial communities from Yellowstone Lake, YNP, Wyoming, USA - YL17G05_15 | ecosystem: Environmental > Aquatic > Freshwater > Lake > Sediment | place: USA: Wyoming | collected...
CGACCTCGACCCCCCCCCGCCGCCGCGCCCTTTCAGGCTGCGGCCCGCAGGCCCGCTGGCTTTGTTGCTCGCTCCTCACATACCACCTCGGGTATAGCTCGTCGCTCGCGTCTCGCCAGCGGGCGTGGGGGCCAGCAGCAAAATGCCAAGTAATTCTTGCGCGAGCCCTTAGCCTTACTTACTCAATTCTTTGTATCCTCTGTACAACAAACAGATAAAACTCTGCTGTTTTGACAGAGTTTTTGTGCGGCCATTATTGGGCCGTTGCCTCATCAACAAGTATTCAGAGCCGCGGCCGACAGGGAGCGGGGATATGGGCCGTAATGTTCATATCCCCGCTTGCTTCGCGCGCGGCTCTGAACGATCCATCACGGGGCCTCGCAGCCATTGTTGGAGATACGTCCAGCTGAAGGCTGACCGCTCAGCGCGGCAGGTTCCAGGGCTAAATCGCCCTATTTGCGGCCGCCGGCCGCGCTGCGTTTTCGGGTTGTCTTCGAAGAGCCAACACAACGGCAGGATGACACAAAGACTCACAAGGAATTCCTTCCAAACCAAAAAAGTTACGAAAACCGGAAACTGTTCTTAGGTTTTCCCTAAAAACCTAGAAAGTTACGCTCTTAGCTGGTTTGCCTCGATATTTACAAATCTTTGTCATAATTGAACTTTTGCCCATTTCTACGCTCTGGCCACCCAATTGCAACTAAGAGGAACAGCCGTAAGCAAACATGCAATCCTTGAGGAGGTTCATCATGAATACGAACCAAGCAGTTCCCTCCACCCGAATGGTTATGAGGTCAATCTGGATCACGGCTGCTATCTTGGCCATTACAATCGCAGTAAGCGGCCAATCACGGACACTCCTGGATCATCGCGGAACGCGCAACTTGGACAAAATAGAGTCCGCGCTTCTGATTGATGCCGGGAAAGGCCCGAGAATGCATGGTGTGATCGTGCAATATCTCGTATCTGATGCGGTAACGGCCCCCGAGTCCCGCCTTGCGGTTGACGAGCCGGCAGCTTCAGATCCAGGAGTCAGCTCCATTTACAGATCAGGTGGCTTTCCGACGAAGAGTTACCGTCATCTTGCAGCCGCCGCTGCTGTCGTCGACGGTGAGGCCCTAAACAGGTTGGCCAACGATCCCATGGTCGCTCGAATCTCCATCGACCACCCTGTTCAAAGCAGCCTGGACCATACGGCCGTAGCTGTTGGTGCCGATCAGGTTTGGCGGGGAGGAGCTGCCGGCCACGGCCTCGCGGGTCGTGGGATCACCGTTGCTGTAATCGATTCGGGCATCGAGGAGGGAGATGACCTCGGTGGCCAGGTAATTGTCAATCGCTCGTTCTCAATTCATGATTGGCACGACACCTACGGTCACGGAACCCATGTTGCCGGCATTATTGCGGGCAGCGGCAGAGACTCGGAACCGGGTTCCGGTTTTGACCGGCCCTACCGGGGCCTGGCTCCCGGCTCTCGTCTCATTAATCTGAAGGTCTTGGACCACCTTGGGTCCGGCAGCACCAGCGATGTTTTGGCGGCTTTGGACTGGTGCATTGATAACAAGGATCGCTTTGGCATCCGGGTCATCAATCTCTCGCTCGGACATCCGGTATTCGAATCCTATAAAACCGACCCACTCTGCCACATGGTTGAAGCCTGCGTCCGCCATGGAATCGTGGTAGTGGTCGCGGCGGGGAATTATGGCAAGGGACCGGATGGGAAAAAGGTTTACGGCGCGATCACCAGCCCCGCCAATGATCCTGCGGTCATTACTGTTGGAGCGGTGGATAGTCATGGCACAGACCTCCGAAGCGACGACAACGTGGCCAGCTACAGCTCATGCGGCCCAACCGCGATCGACGGCTTGATCAAGCCTGACCTCGTCGCTCCCGGCAACAAGGTCGTCTCCGTTGCCGACAGGATGGGAACGCTTTTTAATGACTATCCGGAGAACAGGGTTTATCCGGCCGGGTCCTCATGGAAGCGGAATGCCTATTTTGTCCTCAGCGGGACTAGCGTCGCTGCCCCCGTTGTATCCGGCACGGTGGCCTTGATGTTCGAAGCCAATCCTTCTCTGACGCCGAACGCCGTTAAGGGGATACTGGCCTACACCGCCGAACGACTGACCGGGCCGAACATTCTCGAACAGGGGAACGGCTATCTGAATGCGGAAGGAGCGGTCCGGCTGGCTGGAGCCATCAACCGCAACTCCCAGTCGCTTCCCCCGGGATCGCCATGGATTGCTGATCCTTGCTCGGTAAAACCCTACAGCACGATCGCGGGCCAAGCCATCCTGTGGGGCGACGCAATTCTCTGGGGGGATGCCATCCTGTGGGGAGATGCCATTCTTTGGGGTGACGCAATTCTCTGGGGCGATGCCATTCTCTGGGGCGATGCGATCCTGTGGGGCGACGCCATTCTTTGGGGTGATGCGGTCCTGCGTGGAAGTTCTGCGATCCCGGCGTGGACCGACTCCCTGATGGTTTACAAACAGCAAGCCCTTGGAGACGCCATCCTGTGGGGCGACGCCATTCTTTGGGGTGATGCCATCCTGTGGGGAGATTCGACGATCTTTGGAAGCAGCGTCAAGATCGGAAACCGCAGCGTGCGAAAGACAACTTCTTCGAAGTGGCTGATGCGCTTCGTGGATCCCATGTCCATAACGGACTCCGGTGAGGATATTCTGGCGCACGGAGATCTCGGTCTGACGAGGGGATTGAGAGTCGGCGCTCCAGGGTCCTGGTTTATTCCTCCTGCCAACTGAAGTCTTCTTATTAGCACGTGGAGGGGGGCGCGGAGTGCGCCCCCAAATACGAAAACTCAATAAATGGATTGCCGAGATGTTGGAATCACCAGTAAGCAAAAAACGGAAGAGCGAAAGAGGCAATTACCGGCAAGCGCAGGGCTGGATGTTACAGCTCTGGTTCGAACAGCCTGGGAGCGATATTGCCTCCGGCGTTGGTCTTGGTTTTGTTGCACAGATCCTCTCGGATCATACTGAGCGCCCTGAGGGAAGACCGAAGGATGACGAAGAGAGGATCAAGCGGATTGAGCGGGAGCCGGCGCTCATGTAGGCTACGTCATCCAGATCGATGGATTGATACTCGCCCCGTATGATTCTCCCGATCTAACCGAACTCAACTTTCGTTGAGCTTCTGAGCCCGGGAAAGGATCCGGCGCCGGAGGATTTTTCTGGTCCGAAACCTGACCGATCAGAGACCAGTCGATGTTGATTATGCTGGCGTCGCGTTTAGGCTGAGCAAGGTCATGCAGACGGCCAGCAGCCCGCATAAAACGAAGATACACCCACACAGATGAGCCTGTAGCACCCATTCACAGCCCTCCTCCGACTGAATCAGAAGCCCGAATCCTGGTCTAGTTTTTGAGCCGATCAGAGAATTCTCTGGTAATGGGGGGCGCCCATTGGGCTCCACCATGAACGCTTTATTTGATTTGTTTCGGCTTGTGCGCAAATGGGGAGTAAATCAGGATTTCGGAACGCTTGCGGTGCTCATCTTCGGATATCAGTGAGGACGCACAAAGGCTCTTTGACACGCGCGAAGCCTCCCTCCAGATAGCACATTTGTGCCACTCACGCCCCAACGATTATCCTATTTAAATATCAGATAATACGGTCTACTTGGCCCATACAAATTGGGCCACTTGTACTATTCCATCCAGCGTCGAAATGCTTTAGATTGTACTTGTCCCTAACGAGCAAGCAGAGAGGCCTGAAGGGCACCCCAACCTTGCAGCTCTGCTTAACGGTTCTTCTCGCAAAGTCTTCCGCGTTTAGGAAGAGTATTTCCTAACTGATTCGGTACTGAGAACGCGCACTCCAGTCTCAGATTGCGCTCTTTGGAGTTTTTGAGACTCAACCGAATTTAATCTTTGGAGCTACAACAATGATCGCACATCGACCATATCGGAAACCGGCAAATTGGATGACCAGGAAGTGGGTCGCTGGAACTCTGGCTCTGCTCCTCGTCGCCGTCTGCGCGCTGGGTCAGTCGAGCAAAGCCACGAACAAGCCGGCAGGTTTCGCAAAGCTGGAGTCAGCGCTCCAGGGTCTCAACGCATCCATGTTCAAGCCGGGACAGACCCTTGATGTGATCATCCAGTTCAAGGGTGACGACAAAACCAAGGGCAAGGGCTGGGGCTGGGGGCTCAACAATAATAAGCTGATTCAGCAATGGGCGAGTGTCATCTCCAAATCGGCCGGCACGCCGAAAAAGGGATGGGGTCACATGCCGGCCATCTCGGCGCGGGTGAACTTCATAACCCTGATGCTGCTCGCGAGCGATTCGCAGGTGGACAGGATCTCCGTCGATTGGCCGGTTAAAAAGCACATGTCCACAACCGCGGTTGCCATAGGGGCTGACCAGGTATGGAATGGCGCTCCCGGCTACACCGGCAGCGGGGTGGGTGTTGCGGTGGTCGACTCGGGCATTGCCGCGGTTCCGGATCTGGCAAACCAGATCATCTACCAGCACTCCTTTGCCTCCATTTCCGGTGATCAGTACGGCCATGGAACCCATGTTGCCGGGATAATCGCCGGGACTGGACAGCAGTCACTGTCCGGGACGGGGTACAGTGCCCAGTACAAAGGCATTGCCCCCGGAGCCAGGCTCCTGGATCTGCAGGTACTGGATGGCACTGGAGGCGGCGCGACCAGCGACGTTCTCGATGCGCTGGATTGGTGTATCGCCAACAAAGACACTGCCAACATCCGTGTGATCAATCTCTCGCTGGGGCATCCCGTCTACGAGTCGTACAAGACAGACCCGTTGTGCCAGGCGGTCGAGGCGTGCGTGAGGAACGGGATGGTCGTCGTGGTCGCGGCAGGAAACTATGGCAAGGGCCGCACAGGAACTGTCTACGGAGGCATAACCAGCCCGGGCAATGATCCCGCGGTCATCACAGTCGGCGCGGCAGATACCTGGAGCACGGCCTCACGCGCGGACGACACGGTGGCGACCTACAGCTCGCGCGGCCCAGCCGTGATCGACGGATTGCTGAAGCCCGATCTTATAGCGCCGGGGAACAAGATTGTCTCCTGCGCCAATCCCAATAGTTATCTGTACACGAACTATTCCGCCAACCGGGTCTATGCTAATCCTCCCGGGGCGACGGCCGACTATTTTATGCTGAGTGGGACCAGCATGGCAGCACCGGTGGTATCGGGTACGGTGGCAATGATGCTGGAAGCAAATCCCTCGTTGACGCCGAATATGGTCAAGGCAATTCTCACCTATACCTCTCAGCGCCTCAGGACGCCCAATATACTCGAGCAGGGGAACGGGCTTCTAAACGCTATGGGCGCGGTGCGGTTTGCCTCCATGATTACCCAGAGTTTCAGGTCGTTGGGCCATGGAGCGCTGATGATTAATGCCTCCGGTGTGCATCCTTTCGACATCATTGCAGGGGGTCGCGTTCGTTGGGGTGGCGGCCTTATGTGGGGCAACGGCGTAATCTGGGGCGACGGCGTGGTCTGGGGCGACGGCGTAATCTGGGGTGACGGCGTGGTCTGGGGAGACGGCGTTCTCTGGGGTCAGGATGACGGCGTGGTCTGGGGCGATAGCCTGATGATGTACAAGGCCCAGGCACTCGACGATGGTGTCGTGTGGGGCGATGGCCTCCTGGATACGACGGGCGTCACTCTCAATGGAACCCAAATCATTGGTGGTCATGTTGGCGCGCGTGGGCTTCGTGGCACTTTAAAACCGAAGTGGCTCTGGCTCTTCGCAAACCCGTGTACGCTTGGGGATGCGACCAGTATCACAGCATATGGTGAAGAGGGCGTAACGCCAGACGTAGATGTGGGTCTGCCGGGCGACTGGTACTTTCCGCCGGATGATGACTAGCAGCCGCCGTAGCGGGGGTGGGGTCGATCCCCCACCCCCAGCCTGCGGAGAATCGGAGGGAAGCGAGAGTTTATCAGGAAGGTTCACATTAGAGCGAGACATAACGAATAGGAGCGGACAATGGAAACGGAACGGTTGACTCATCCATTGTACCCAATTTACCTGTACTTCATGGAGTGCCTGGGGCCGGCCATCATCGCGCTCTCCTGCTATCTGCTCTATCGGCAGGGTACCGGCTTCGAGTGGGTGATGCTGGCCGTCCTGGCAGTGTTGTCAGGATCGCTCACAGTTAAAATCCCCGGAATCAATTCAAAGGTCTCGGTGGCGGATGCCTTTATATTCGCCAACATTGTGCTGTATGGGCCTGCCGTCGGCGCAATAACAGCCATTCTGGACGGATTGATGGTACCCAACAGTTCCAAGTCAGCCAAAAGGAAGCTCCATTACAAACTTTTCAACATCGGCGTCATGGCACTGTCTGCCTTTGCCGGCGGACAGGCTTTCTCAATTATCTTTGGCCGGGTCTCGCCGCACGTGGGCCCCTTGCCGACACTCAGTCATCTGTTCCCTGCTCTCATAATCCTTGCGACAGTCTATTACCTCGTCAATACCGGTTGTGTTGCGGCGATTGTGGCGCTCGAAGCCAAGAAGAATGTTTACAGCATCTGGCGAGACAGGTTCTGCTGGATCGCAATCAACTATTACGCCGCCGCTCTGATCTCGGGTCTGCTGGCGTTTGACCGGAACGCGATCACGCCAATAGTTGTTGCCTGCATCATGGTTGTTCTTCTGGTAATCCATCTTTCGGACAGGGGCTATGTCAAGAGGTTCGCCGAAAGCATCAAGAATTCTGCACTGTAGGATTTCAGTCCCTGAACATGCAACAAACGGCACGGCGCGCCGTGCTCCTACGAATCACGATCGAATAAGAGCGTTCCGCTTCCAGCGCCGCATATCTGGGGCTTGGCGCTCCTTTCCATGAATAATCCCGGCTTGAGGTCAGACCGATACGTCCTCTAAGAACGATTGCAGTGGCGTGCGGCCTTCGACAGAGGCCCCCAGCAATTCATCCCCCAGTTATTCAATCTCGACTATACTGACGCAGAATGCAGGCGATCAGCCAACAGGGAGACACTCATGAGCACCAAAGAACATTTGGACCAGCAAAAACTCGTAGAGCTGATGGTCACCCAGAGCGAGACCGAGGCAAACATCATCAAGAGCATCCTCGAAGCTTCGCAGATTGGTTGTGTCCTTGTCACTCAGGTTCCGCACAACGTATATCCTTTCACCATTAACGGCCTCGCTGCGATAAAGATCAAGGTCCTCGATTCGGATCTGGCAGCAGCGAAGTCCCTCCTCAGAGACTATGAAAACTCCGAGCTGAGCGAGGAGGAGAATCTTGAATGAGTACGCGCCGAGCAGATTTCCCGCCGCCTCATTGAGATCGAAGCGGACGCCATCGTCAACAAAGGAGATTCACGGACTGCTGACTGAACTCGACTGCGTGCAGTTTCCCTTCCCCAGATGGCGCAGGGTCTGCTCTATCGCCTGCATGTCTGTGACGACGTGGGCGATCCATTTAAACTGACTGTTCAGGCTGATACTTGGGCTGAACTAAGGGCTCGCGGTTTCCTTTCTGGCCTGGCGACTGCACACTACCATCCACAAAGGACTCGTGCAAATGTGGCGCTACACCGGAGGCAAAGGTACGGCAGTGGAAACCTCTTGATCCCGGCGAGGCTGCCACCAGAGAGCTGCGAGAACAGCGGCACAATTCGCTTGATAAGGCACACATGCTTGTGAAAGTGTGGTCGCGCATATTCATTCTTCGTGAGGACTTGCTATGAACATGAATCTTACCAGGCGGCAGTTTCTTGGCGGCGCTCTCGCGGGCGGAGCACTTTCGGCATCTGCATTCGCTGTCGGGGTGGGGAATGCACTCGGCCGCGGCGCCGTTTCCGACATACCTCTCGTCGACTATCACGTCCATTTAGACGAGATGGTCACGCTCGAAAAAGCGCTCCAACTCTCGAAGGAGCGCGGCGTGAAATTCGGCATCGTCGAGCATGCGGGCACCAAAGAAAACCGCTACCCGGGTCTGCTGAGCACCGACGAAGATTTGAAACGCTACATCGCGAAGTTGGAGGGAAAGCCAGTGTACAAGGGCATCCAGGCGGAGGGTCTTGACTGGATGACGTGCTTTTCACGAGAGCTCGTCGCCCAGCTGGATTACGTGCTTTCCGACGCGCTTACCTTCCCCGAAAAGAACGGGCAACGCGTGGAGCTTTGGCGTCCGTCGGTCAAGATAGACGACAAGCAGGATTTCATGGAGCGTTACACGGATTTCAACGTGCGGGTCATGGCCCGCGAGCCGATCGACATACTGGCCAATCCTACCTTCCTACCTGACTGCCTCAAGGACGAATTCGATTCCCTCTGGACAAAGGAACGAATGAATAGGGTCATCAATGCAGCGACAAAATACAAGGTCGCGATTGAACTCAACACCAGGTATCGTCTGCCTCGCATCAGCTTTCTTCGCATGGCGAAGGATGCCGGCGTGAAGTTCTCTTTCGGGTCGAACATCCACGGACTGGATGTAGGGAAGCTCGATTATGCGGCCGAGGTAATCCGCGATTTGGGCCTCACCCGGAAGGATATCTTCGTGCCTGCGCCCGCGGGCAAAAAGCCGATCCAGATCCGCAAGTTCGCATGACGCTATTTACTACAGAGACGCAGCGCGGCCTGCGGCCGCAACCAAATAGCGCGGTCTAGCCCCCGATCCGGCCGCGCTGAGCGGTCAGCCTTCAGCTATCAGCCCTCAGCTGGATGTATTTCCATCAATGGCTGCGCGGTCCCATGAGGGATCGTTCAGAGCCGCGCGCGAAGCAAGCGGGGATGATGAACAGTATCGTGTCACATCCCCGCTCCGCCGGCCGCGGCTCTGAATACTTGTTGATGAGGCAAGGCCGCAATAATGGCCGCACAAAAACTCTGTCAAAACAGCAGAGTTTTACCAGTTTGTTGTACAGAGAATTCTCCGCGTTCTCTGTGCTACTAAGCCGCGATTCCTTCGCTTCCAGGAAGCAATATTCTGGTCGCCTTTAGAAAATATAACTGGAGATAAGCATGCAGAAGGCAGTAGGCAGCAGGCAGTAAAAGCCGGGAAAGAAAAAACATCTGGGTTAGATACTGCCTGCTGCCTGCTTGAAACCACAGTCAAGAGTCTCTCCAGACTGATTGCTTGCCACCGTTTCGGTTGCGGCCGCTAGGCCGCGCAAGGTCTCTTTGGTTAGTACTTTAGGATGCTGGTAATTTCGTAGCCGGTGAGCTTGTCGCGGCCGTGCAAGAATTCGAGCTCGACCAGGAACGCTAAACCGACGACGATGCCGCCCATTTTCTCCACTATCCCAGCGACCGCCTTGGCCGTGCCGCCCGTGGCAATGAGGTCATCCACGACGAGCACGCGCTGTCCGGGCCGGATGGCATCCTGGTGGATCTCCAGAGAGTCGGTACCGTACTCGAGCGCATACTCAACTCGATTCGTTTGGGCGGGAAGCTTACCGGGCTTGCGTACCGGAATGAATCCGGCCTTCAGCGCGTAGGCAACCGTGGGAGCGAAGATGAAGCCGCGGGCCTCGACTCCCAGCACGATGTCGACACGCTTGTCCTGATAGGGCGCGATCAACGCATTTACGGCCTGCTGGAAGCAGGCAGCGTCCTTGAGAAGAGTCGTGATGTCGTAAAACAAGATTCCCTTTTTAGGCCAGTCCTGGATCTCACGAATAGCAGCTTTCAGTTGCTCCATCATCACCATCCTTCGATTAGGAATGAACGATAATTGCCGCGCGCCTGCATGTCGTGAATGTCGAGGTGCTCGATCCTTGCAAGCGGAGGTCCCTGTTCGACCTCCTGGACAAAGTCCGCGATCTGCTTGGCTGGACCCTCGACCGCAATCTCCACAGTGGAATCCGGGCAGTTGCGGACATTTCCGGTCAAACCCAGCCGTAAGCCAACTCGCTGCACGAAGTAACGGAAGCCGACGCCCTGGACCCTGCCATGAACAACGATGTACTTTGCCTGTATGGCCATGCAAGTCGTGCGCAGCAGCGAAGAGGAGAGGTGGTCGGGGCGAGAGGATTCGAACCTCCGACCTTACGGTCCCGAACCGTACGCGCTACCAAACTGCGCCACGCCCCGTCCAAAATCAGTTAGAAATGCTAGCTCAATTCCTTCAGCCGATCAATCCAAATCCCGGGAACCGGAAACCCTGAAAGATCCGCGCAGCCTCACGCACGAGGGAACGGGCGGCTGCATAGTCGGTCTGATCGCGCTGCAACGGCGTGATTGAGATGTAATTCGATTGGATGGCCTGCAAATCCAGCGTGATCTCGGACTTGTTCTGAGGGTCTGCCCTTTCCGCTCCGAACTCACGGTCTGGCTGCCCATCCATGTAGTTATAGTGAGGAAAGTGCATTGAACAGCCCTGGCGCGTGATCTTCACGCCTTTGATCTCCCGCACGGGAATATTGATATTCAGGCAGACGGAGCTGTTGGCCTTATTTTGCAGGAGCAGCATTTGAACCAGGCTCCGTATGAACTCGGCACCTTCCTTGAAGCGGATGGGCTTGTCATCATAGGCCTGGGAAACAGCAAGGGAAGGGATGCCATGCTTCGAGGCCTCTCGAGCCGCGGCCACGGTTCCGGAGTACATGATGTCGTCAGCCAGATTAGCCCCGTGGTTAATACCCGAGATGACCAGATCCGGAAGTGGATTCGCCACTTTCTTCAGAGCATAAATGACGCAATCCGCCGGGGTCCCATCCAGAATGTAATGATTCGGCAGAATATTCTTGAGAGTCAGTGATTTGTCGATCGTGAGGCCGTGGCTGACGGCGCTGCGCTCGCGATCGGGCGCAATCACGAGAATGTCGGCCAGACCGCGGAGATGCTCTCCGAGGCACTTAAGCCCTTCGGCTTCGATTCCATCGTCGTTGGTGAGAAGGATTAGTGACACGATAGAAACACGAATTGGTCGGGACGAGTGGATTTGAACCACCGACCACACGCACCCCAAGCGTGTGCGCTACCAGGCTGCGCTACGTCCCGACCGCCGGTCCGAACAGTATCACTCACGATCGAGCAAAGTCAATATGTTCTCAAGCTCCTCACGGACCATGCTGATGCGATCCGCAGGGGGGGGTTTCGCCTGTTTGGAGCGCTTTTTGGACCGGCGATGCTCAGGCGAGGCGGCAGGCTCAGCCGACTCGATTCCCTTCCCCGATGCCAGCTGTTTCCGGGCCCCGGCAATGGTAAACCCGTCCAGGTAAAGGAGCTTCTTGATGCGCAGCAGCAACTCGACGTCTTTGGGACGATAGGTTCGCTGGCCGGACCTGTTTTTGGGCGGAGAGAGGTCGGGAAATTCGGTCTCCCAATAGCGGAGAACGTGTGCCTCC
>Ga0315277_10011189_pt1 | contig 11319 bp, 12 predicted proteins | sample YL17G05_15_MG_FD_203695 | JGI IMG/M metagenome (GOLD analysis project Ga0315277, IMG submission 203695) | Sediment microbial communities from Yellowstone Lake, YNP, Wyoming, USA - YL17G05_15 | ecosystem: Environmental > Aquatic > Freshwater > Lake > Sediment | place: USA: Wyoming | collected...
GCCCGCCGGGCGTTGGGCCGCATGCGACGTCGCCCCACCCTGGTGGAATCCTTCTGGAAACAGGCCGAGTTGTTTTGACGCGAATGTCACTATATTATGCGAACGTCAATAGTGGTGTCCATGAACACATGGGACAAGCGTCATACTATGCTGGTGGCCACGATCCTGGTCAATGTCCTTGCCTTCGTTGCGAGCACTTCGTGGTACGTCCCACCTCCGTTTAGTGCGCAACGTGGCAAGATCATTGGGATTTTGATAATATCTTTCATGCCATTATTGTGGGCGTCGTACTTGATGTTCTTTGGACGTAGCCGCTTTACCTTTGTACTTGGTTCAGTTGGTCTTGTGCCAGCATTCGGCTGGTTGTTTGCCGCGTGTCCTCTTCTTGCAAAGGCATTCCAGTGAAGAGGCCACCAAGGAGCAGCCATTATCGGAAGCATGACAACGCGAAGCAGGCGAACAGTGGCCGGCCTGAGAGGCGTCGCGGTCCTCGCGGCAATTCTGTGGGTTCAAACCAATGACGGCCGCTTGCAGGCGAAGGCTCCTGAGGATGTCCAAGCACTGCCCCAACTTCTGAGTCTGCCACCGGAAACGCAAGGGCAGGCGTCCATCGCGCGGATGAATTTACTGTGCGCACAGGGGTTGTCCGCCACAAATGGGCCGGATGTGCCAACTTGCTTGGCCGCGCTCGACACGTGGGCACAGCGCGTCCGCTCCGAAACCGAGCGCCACTTGTATCGCTTCAAACAGAACCCGGCGGACTTCGAGAATTCGCAAGGGTTCTTCCGGATGCTAATGCTGGCGGTGGTGTTGGCGGAGGATTTCGGCGTGCATTACGATCCGCAGAAGCGGGTGGACCCCACATCGGCGCGGATGGAAGACGGGTTCTTTGCGGACCCAAAGGACGTGTTCATTCACGGGTTGCTCGGGCCAGAGCAGCGCGGCACGTGCAGTTCGCTGCCGGTGCTGTATGTGGCCATCGGGCGGGAACTGGGCTATCCCCTCAAGCTCGTGACAACCAAGGGGCATCTATTCGTGCGCTGGGAAGACGGCAAGGAACGCTTCAACGTGGAGGCAACCAATCACGGGCTGAGCCGGTTTGCGGATGATTATTATCGCCACTGGCCGTTTGAGGTGAGCGCGGCGGAGGAAGCGGCGGAAGGTCATTTGAAATCACTGTCGCCCGCGGCAGAACTGGCGGTGTTTCTCTCCATCCGCAGCATGTGCCAGCGTGAGGTCGGCCGGCTGAAGGAAGCCGCGGAGAGTTTTGATGCGGCGCGGAAGTTGGTGCCCAACTGTCGGAGTTACCAAGCGATGGGCACGGAATTGCGGCGGCGGCTGGGCGCGGCGTGAGGGCGATCCCGGGTCCGTCCGCACGAAAAGGTGTCAGTCAAAAATGTGGCAACCAACAGCAAGGCTGATGCCTCCCGTTTCAAGAACCGAATCCGGCGCAGCTTCACGTTGCTTCACGGTCCGCACGCAAGGCGGATCAGCTTTCACTTATCATTCCGAACGCTTCAACACACGGGCCACCCACATCCAGTGCTGTCCTCGTGAACCTCGGAAAGTCCCTCCGGCCAGCGGCCCAGGGTTTCCCCCTGCTAACCGAGTCAGAAGCGCGACTGCATCCGGCGCTGTCAGGTGATTGGTGAGGCAACCATGAAGCAGCGTCAATATCGGAATCGAACGCACGAAATGGCTGCATTTGTTCCGGATTGTCATGAGTTGTTCGCGCAAGTATCTCATGCGGGATCCAAAGCGTGAGTCAGCATCCGCCGCTGGGATTCGTTCGGATGAGACGCGCCGGCTTCCCACGCGTAAACAAGTGAGGATGCAATGCCCATTTTCGTTGCCAAGTGGCAGGCGGCCATGTTCTTCTCGTGCCGCTTGAGCCGAATCCAATCGCCAATCGTCTGTATGCTTGTAGGCATACTGTTTACGCTGTTCTGGCCGTGTCAGTCTGGGGTCGGATTTGGCGCGAACTTGGCGTTGTGCGATACCCAACAGGGCTACTGTCCGTTGTGAGAGGTTACGGCGGATTCGTCGATGTGGAGAGCGAGTACGGCAAAGTCACCGTGTTTGGCGTGCATCTGCCTGCTCAAGCGTAAGCGGTTAAGTGTGGACTATCTATTCGGCAAGGGTTGAACGTGGTAAAAGCGGCTACGATGAAGACCACCAATGGTTTTGCTCCTCACCCGCGCATGACTCCAGAGGGTCGAACGCAACTCCTGACCGCGTTTGAACGCAGTGGGTTGTCCGCTGCGACCTTTGCGCGGCGACATGGCCTTCCGCTGCACCACCTTTTGCGGCTGGCAACAGCGTCAGGCCAAGGCGGAATCTGCGCCCGGTTTCGTGTAGGTTGAATTGACGCCTGCGGCAGCGCCCGCGGAACTGTTGATCCAGTGGGGCGCCTCCGCCCGGATGCGGATCACGCACGCCGGCCAGATCGTCCTGGCGGTGTGGTTGCTCCGAGAGCTTCAGGCTCCTGCGCCCTCTGTCAGTGCTGGACAACAGTGGGCGCGGGGTGAAACTGAGGCAAAAGTAATACGACGGCATGAAAAGTCTGACTGAATACCTTTGGTTTGAACTGCCGGACCGGCGTGGTTTCGAGAACATCACTGACACGGAGGAGAAGTTGGTCTGGAAGAGCGGCGTCCAAGAAGGCCTTTGTCTCGTGAACGCCATGCATATCAGCGCGTCGGTCTTCATAAACGACGCGGAGGATGGCCTCTTGCACGACTATGACGTGTGGCTGGAAAAGCTGGCCCCGCACGCGCCGACATCGCAGTACCAACATAACCGCACCGGGGAAGACAATGCGGACGCGCACCTCAAGCGGCAGGTGATGGGCCGTGAGGTCGTGGTCGCGATCACGAAGGGCAAGCTGGACTTCGGTCCGTGGGAGCAGATTTTCTATGGCGAGTTTGACGGACGGCGGCGAAAGCGGGTCTTAGTCAAAATCATCGGCGAGTAGCGCAACTCCTCAGCCTGAGCATTTCCTCCAATCGCCGGAGCGATGTCGCTGTGGGTTCGGACAAACCCTTTTCCCAGCGGTGAATTGTCACCGGGTCAACGCCGAGTGCTTTGGCAGCCAGTTTCTGACTGAGCCCGAAGCGGCGACGAAGGTAAACGACTTGGTCTCCGAGGTTGGTCGGTGTCGGGAATGGGTCATAGCCAAGGAACTCAATGATCTGGGGAAGTTGATGGATTGCCGGCGAACCAACGCCCCGTTCCCAATTCTTGACCGACTCGACGTGGACGGCCAACTGGGTGGCAAGCTCTTGCTGCAGGAGATGCAGCTCCAAACGGCGCTTCTTGATGTGCTCCCCTATGGTATTCGGAATGGCAGGTGGGACTTGAGTCGCGATCCAGTAAGCTGGACAGGGACGACGCAAGGCCTTGAATTGCAGATGGCAAAAAGGCAACGCATACCACCGTTAGCGTCTATATCAACGATGCGGAGAACGGCTTGTTGCACGATTACGACGTGTGGCTGGAGAAGCTCACGCCGCACGAACCGGTCAGCCAGTACCATCACAATCGAACCGGCGAGGACAACGCGGACGCGCACATGAAACGCCAGCTCATGGGCCGTGAAGTTGTCGAGGCGATCACGAAGGGCTGGCTCGACCTCGGCCTGTGGGAACAGATTTTCTACCGTGAGTTCGATGGCCGCCGCCGGAAGCGCGTGCTGGTGAAAGTCATCGGGGAGTGAAACCGCGCCGCCGTGCGGCGGTGTCACGAAAGCGGCAACCGGCGGGCGGGCGCCGGGAGGTGAGGGTGTCCGCGTGCGCCGCTTGCTTCCCGAGGCCGTCCGTGACACCGACGGTTTGCTGGTTTCTGTTTCGCCGCAGGCGCGCAGGCTGGTTGAGGGGAACGGGAGCTTTCATCGTTCGGCCGCGGTCCAGCTCCTGCCTCTTGGCGGCGCCGGACCCAAATTCCCACCTCGAGAATCTTCTGTCTGCTCGGCTATTTGACCGCCGACCCGAAGACTTTCTTCAGCAGGTCGGTCGTGCGAGCGACCGGGTTCTCGCGAATCAGCTTTTCTTGTTCCGCGATCTTCAGGAACAGACCATCGAGCGCCTTGCGCGTGATGTAGTCGTCGAGGTCGGGCGCTTGGACGCCGAGCAGGCTGCTGCCCAGTCCGCCGAGGCCGCCAAGGCCACCGCTGGCTTTGTCGGTCATCCGCTTGTAGGCGGAAGTGACGCCAGTCTTCTCCGTCGCGGCTTTCACGATCGGGAGGAAGCGCGCGTGCAGCTTCGTTTCGCTGGTGCGCCGGAAGTATTGCGTGGCGGCGTTGTTCGTGCCGGTGAGGATGGATTTCGCGTCCGCGATGGACATTTGCTTCACCGAATCACCCAGCACGGCGGCGGCTTCGGGCACGGCCTGCTCGGCGGCGCGGTTCATGGTGGTGATGAATTCATCGGCGAGTTTGTCCTGGCGCAACGCGCGGAGCGTCCGCTCGACCTTCTGCAAGTTCTCCGGCATCGGGATTTTGACATTGAGGTCCTTGAGGAAGCCGTCCGGTTTGCCAAGCGTGCCCACCGCCTGCTCCACGCCCTTGCCCAAGGCCTCCTTCAACCCGCCGGCGATTTGGGTTTCGGAAAGGCCGCCGAGGGCAGGCTGGTTGGTGGACGGAGTGCGCTTGAAGAAATCAAGCCAGTCTGCGCCACGCGCCGGGGAAACGGCCAGCGCGAAGGACAGTGTCAGGAGGAGTCGGAAGTTGGTGTGCATGGTGTGGCGGTTCGATGATGGTTCGGATTTCGTTTCGGCTGGCGAGTTCACCAGCCCCGGGTCAAAGCCCGGACTTGAGGTCCGGGCTTCGACTGGGCGGAATCTTCCAACCGGCTTATGGCTTCGCCAGCGGTGCGTTGGTGGAGACCGTGACCGCCCCTGCCGCCGATTTCTTGTCCTGTGCCTTTTGCAGATCGAGCAGCTTCTGCACTTCGGCGGACGGCTTGCCGTATTTGCCGTCGGTCCAACGGTAGAGCCGGCCTTCGCTGTCGTTGAGAAAGGCCCAGATGAACCAAATCACGAACGCGCAGACCAGCAGTTTGGGCCAAGCGGAGGGTTTCTCCGCATATTCATCCGCCGCACCGAACGTGGCGCCCGGGGGTAAAGCCGCCACGCCCGTCAGTGCCCCGCCGAACGGCACGTTCATTTTGGCTTTGGCATTCACCGCCCAGCCGTTGGCGTCGAGGATCGGGCCGAGGTTGCGCTTGCGCAACTTCAGCCAGGCGACAGCCATGGACGGAGCGGAAATCACCAGCATGATACCAAGGATCACCAGCGGCACCTGCCACGCTTCGAATTTGCCGAGGAACGCCAGGATGCCGGCGAACGCGGTGGCCAACGCGCCCACAGCCAAACTGAGCAGGGCGACGACGCTGGGATCAAACGCGGGTTTTGCCGGAACCGCCGCGGCCGGGGCGCCCGCCGGCGCGACTGGTGCATTGGCAACGGCAGCCAATTGCACATTGGCATTGGCCTCCGCGGCGGCAGCCTGCTTGGCGGCGCGTTCCTCGATCATCCGCACCAGTTTTTTGTAGGGCGCCCAGAACGCCTGCCCGATGCTGATCGGGTTTTCAATGATCTTGGTGATGGTGGCGTCCCAGTCACGGCCCTTGCGGTCGTAGAAAATGCCGTTGCGCCCAACCATCAGGTGGTCGGAGTCCCCGCCGGTGAAGGCGGCGACGATCTGCATTTTCTCGCCCGTGCCTTTCAGGTAGCAGTCGCAATAAGCGAGGTAAGTGCCGGCCAGACCCGCCATGGCCGCGTGCTTGCCGGCGTCTTCGACCGTCAGGCAGAGGTCGCAGCTTCGCTGATCGAGATAGAGTGTTCCGGCCTGGAAAATGGCCTTGTCCTTGCGACCGTAGAAATCGCGGAAGTTAACGAAGTTGTTGCAGAGCTTGAAGAGGTCGCGGTGGTAATACGCCAGCCGTTTCAGCCCGACGACCGCCTTGGCGTGGCCTTCCTCGGCCTTGTCCTGGCCGATGAGCGTGGTGAGGGTGTTCTTGGCCTTGGTCGCTAGGATTTCCCGCACCCGCTTGAGGCCGAGCTTCTCGACGGACCCGCCGGCTTTGCTGCCGCTCCAATCATTGAACGCGGCCAGCTTGCCGAGCAACGTGTTCCAATCGGCTTCCGTGAGCGAAGTCTTGTCGCCGAGCAGGGGCTTGGCGGCGGCGGCCTGGAGCGTGGCGAGGGCGCTGGCCCAAGCCGGATTCACACCTTGCGTCAGGGGCAATGAGTTGTTGGCGCCGACTTGCGCGAGCGGGAAGCTGGCAATGTCGGCGTGCGTGGCGGTGAGGTCTTTGACCCCGAGCGCAAGAAATTCCTTCTCGTCGCGGTTCAGCGCGTTCACCGAGCGCGGGTCGAAGGCCGCCAGGCGGCAGCGCGCGAAGAAATCCTCCACCTTGGCCTTGACGGCTTTGACGGCCGCCGCCGCAGGCTCGGTGTTCAAACCGAGCGGCAGCACCTCGGCATCGCCTTCGGCCTTCTTCCACCAATCGGAATGAGCGGCGGCGTCGGCGAAGAACTGATCCACCTTGGCCTGGCTCACGCCCGGCTTGCCGCTGGCATCGGTGTCGGCGCCGAGGCAGGCGATGATGTCGTTAATGACGGCCTTGGTCGCGTCGTCGCTGGCCGAATCGGCGGGGACGATGCCATCGCCGTTGAACGGTTTGGCGGCGAAGGTTTGGGCGGCGTTGACCGCTTCGTCAATCGTGATCTCAGCATTGTCCGCCTTGCCCAGAACCTGCCGGGCGAAGGTGGCGATCAGCTTGCCTTCAGGCGCGGCGTCGTTGATGGCCGCCGGGCGCAGCGTCGGCGCACCTTTGAGGAGATCGTCCGGGGTTTTGAGCAGGCCGCCGGCCCACTTAACGGCGGCGATCAATTCCGGCGCGCGAACGCGACCATCCTTGTCCGTGTCAATCAGGGCGAGCGTGTTCTTGTCGAACTCCAGCCCCGAAGTGGGACAGGCGAGGGCGACCCAGAGTTTTTGGTCGAGCTGGTCGAGGTTGAGGAGGTCGGTCCCGGAATTGAGGGCCACCTGGTTGAATCCGCCGGCGCGGAAGAATGTCCATTTGTAGTTGTTTGCGTTCATGGCTTCTTTGTTTCAGTTTGTCGTTTTGGTGATCAGTTCAATCTAGGGGCGCTAGAACCTCGAAGCCCTCACTCTGGAGACCGTGCACCGTTTTCTGGAGCACCACCGGATCGGCGTCCGCGATCAGGATCTTCGAGGCCAGTTTCATCAGATGCGGTTGTCCACGGGCCGCGCCCAACTGCTGCGTCGTCTTGCAGACGGCTTGCCGCACGGATCTAGTTCGAGGGTGAGTTGTAAGCCTGTTTTCTCGCCGCCACAAGCAGAACAGTTCGATGCGGGCCTTCCGTCTCTGGCACGCCTCCAAGGTAAAGCACAGCAGTGAGGAACACTCCACAGCTTGACCGATCGGCACTGTTGCTGGCATCAATTCCTCCATGATGAAAACGCTCAAGACCCTTTTGCTCGGTTCCGCTTTGTTCGCCATCCTCGCCCTGCAGCCACACCTGGCTTCCGGCGCGGACGAAGCGGCCAAGTGGGAGTCCCTTTTCAACGGCAAAGACCTCGCCGGTTGGGTGGCGGTGCATGACGTGACCTTCGAGGTCAAGGAAGGGAATCTCCGGCTCATCAAAGGCATGGGCTGGTTGCGCACGGAGAAGGAGTACAGCGATTTCATCCTGGAATGCGAGTGGCGTGCGCTTGATGAGGATTACGACAGCGGGTTTTTTATTCGTTGCGGCTTGGAAGGGAAGCCCTGGCCCAAAGACGGCTGGCAGGTAAACCTCAAATCGAACGCGCTGGGCGGCTTCGTCAAGGGCACCAAGACTGTTGTGCCCGCCGAGACGCCGCGAATGCCGCTCCATCAATGGGTGAAGTTCCGCATTGAAGTCCGCGGGAAGAGATGTTCGCTGACGGTCAACGGCGAACCGGCATGGGAAAGCGACGCACTGGACCGCGACCGCGGCTACATCGGGATTCAGGCGGAGAACAAGTCTTTCGACTTCCGCAACCTGCGCATTCAGGCGTTGCGGAAATAGACGCCACGGGCCGGCGCCGGAAGCGCACGCTCAATCCCGCGAAATCTCGCGCAACTCGGCTTCGAGTTGCAGCCGCAGAGCTTCTCGTTCGGCGTCGTTGGCTTCGCGCGGGACACGGATGGTTTTGCCCGCCACGATCTCCCAGCGCGCGAACGGCAGCGGGACGAGGAAGCCATCCCAGCTCCCGGCCTGCCAGCGCCAGGACAGCGAGTAGGAAGCCGGGATGATGGGCAGTCCGGTGATTTGCGCCAGCGAGATCACGCCTTCCTGCACCACGTAGCGCGGCCCGCGTGGGCCGTCCGGCGTGAGGGCCAGATCGTAACCGCGCTCAGCCCAGCCGATCAGTTCGAGCAACGCCTGCGGTCCGCGCCGGCTCGAAGACCCGCGCACCGGTTGGACGCCGTAGCACTCAAGAATGGTCGCAAGGAATCCGCCGTCCCGGCTGGCGCTCACCATCGCCGCCATGCCGGGCGTGTGGCCGCGCCGGCGGATGAAGCGGCGGTAGATTTCCAGACACAGGGCGAGCCGGTTGTGCCAGATGGCGTAAATGGCCTGCCCCGCCTCCGGTTGCGCGAGCACGCCGCAGTTGTCCACCCAGCGCGAGCGAAGAGTGAAGGCGATTCCCCGCAGCGCCGCGAAGACCACCCATGCCGCGAGTCGTTGCCCGAGCGTTGCTTCATGGGGCACGACCACGCCGCTCCGGCGTTTCGGCGCGGCTGCGGTCGGCGGTTTTGTTGACTCCGGCGGCACGGCCCGTCACGCTCCCTTTTTCAGGCACGCCCGCACCAAGTCCTCGACCGTGGCCTCCGGCCCGAGCGCCGCCGCCACTGGGCGCACGGCATCGTGCGCTTCGAGTTGTTTGAAGCCGAGCGCCAGCAGCGCCAGCACCGCGTCGTTGATTTTCTGGTCCGCCGCCGACAGGCCGCGCTCCGCGCTCGCCGCCTCCCAAGCAGCCGCTGCGCCGACTTTGTCTTTCAACTCGACGACGATGCGCTCTGCGGTTTTGCGCCCGACGCCGGAAATCTGCGAGAGCGCCTTCACGTCGCCGCCCGCCACTGCGCCGCGAAACGCCGTCACGCTCATGCCGCTCAGCACGTTCAACGCGATCTTCGGCCCGATGCCGCTGACGGTGTTGATGAGCAGGCGGAACAGGTCGCGTTCCGGCGCCGTGATGAAGCCGTAGAGCACGTGGGCGTCCTCGCGCACGGCGAGGTGCGTGAGCAGTTTCACTTCCTGGCCGACCGGCGGCAGCTTGCCGTACGACGACAGTGGAATCAGGACTTCGTAACCCACGCCGTTGACCTCCACGAAGACTTGCGTAGGAAGCGCGTCAACGAGTTTGCCGTGAAGGAAGGCGATCATACTCAGATGCGCTTGCGCGGCGTGAGGCTGTAACGGCTGGTTTCCTGCGCGTGCGTCAGGGCGAGCGCCAAGGCGTCCGCCGCGTCCGGCGCGGGCACTTCCGGCAACGCCAACAGGCGTTGGATCATCCGCGCTACGGCTTCCTTCTGCGCGGCGCCGTAACCGACAATGGCCTGCTTCACCTTGCGTGGTGCGATTTCGCAAATCTCAATGCCGGCTTCCGCCACCGCCGCCAGCGCCGCGCCACGTGCCTCGCCCATGATCAGCGTGGTCTGGAGGTTCTGCGCGTAGAACAGTCCTTCCACGACGCACACCGTTGGCTGGTGCAGGCGGATCACCTCCCGCAGCGATTGCGCAATCTTCACCAAGCAACGCGAGCGCGGCCACGCAGCGGGGCAGGCAATCGTGCCGTGGGCAAGGGTTCGTGGGCTGGGTCTGGCTGGCGCGATGATGCCGTAGCCCGTGCCGCGCAGCGAAGGGTCGAGGCCGAGAATGACAGCGGCGTTGCCTGGCCGTCCAGTGAGCGCCGGTGGAAACGCCGGCGCCGCCGCACGCGGTGCGCCAGCGACCCGTTGCTGCATCTGCTTGAATTGCTGCGCGGTGATGCCCATCGCGCGGATACTGCCAACCGGCTTCCGGCGGAAAAAGAAAAAAGCGCCTGGACCTGCGATTCCAGGCGCGACACGGAAGACGTCTCTGACAACTCAGCGCGGCCGGCGGTTGTCGCCGCCCTGGTCGGACCGACCCGACCCACCGGACGAACTCGGAGGCGGGCTCGGGGCCGAGCGCGGCGGGGGCGAATACGACGGTGGCGGCGAAAAGGACGGTGGCGAGGGTGCCGGCCGAGGCGCGAAGCTCGGCTCACTGCGCGACACCGGCGGTGGGCTGTAGCTCGGTCGCGCCGGCAGGTTGATGACGGGCGACGAGGGACGCTGCTCGCTTTTCACGGTGGGTGGTGGTGAATAGCTGCGAGGCGTGTCCGGGTACACCACGCGCGGCGCGGCGGGCGCAGGCGCGGTGTAGGCGCGTGATTGCGGCACTTCAATGACGCGGGGTGTGACTGGCGCAGGCGATGACGGCGTGGGGGGGGCTTGCGGAGGTTGCCTCACGACGACGCGTGAATCGGTTTCCGCCCGCCGCGGCCAGACGGTGGTCATGTTCCCGCGCGGACGGCTGTCGGTCGTCCGGCTGGCCGGTGGGCTAGCCGTGCTTGGCGCGCTCGGAGTGGTGGAAGGCGCCGTTTCCCGGCGTCCGTTCCAGACCAGCGAGCCGGGCGGATAAACTTCTCTTTTCGGCGGGGTGGTTTCCAGCTTGGACGGAACTGAAGGTGCCTGAGGCTGTGGCGTCGCCAAGGTTACGCCTTGACGCGGCGCCGGGCGGTCCTTCGTGCGTTCCCCGTCAGATGGACGGGTGGTGCGACCGGAAGGGGCGCCGACTCCGGGCACGATTGTACGTTCGCCGGGAGGCGCGTTCACCACGTCCGTCCGCGGTCTCGACGCTGGCGGCGCGGGCGCGCCCGGCGCGGACATGCGCGGTGGGAGCGCGGGGGCGCTGCCGCCGGCGGTTTCACGCCGCTCTGGGCGCCGCGGATCTTCCGAGAGGGAGCGGTCTCTGTCGCGACTGGTCATCCGGCTCGATGGGGGCGCAGCCACATTGCCGACGGCCGGCGCAAACGGCGCCGACATGCGCGGTGGCGGCGCCGGAGCGGGAACATTGTCCGGCAGGCGCGGGCGATGGATTACCAGTTCACGGCCCCCGCGTTCGAGGCGGTCGCCCGGCGCGCGGTGGTCGCGGTCCGTCAACGCCACTTCGCGCACCTGAACCGGGCGAACTTCCCGATGCGTGTAATCCCGGACGCGGCCAACGCCGATTCCGTGGTGG
>Ga0315277_10011190_pt1 | contig 11319 bp, 5 predicted proteins | sample YL17G05_15_MG_FD_203695 | JGI IMG/M metagenome (GOLD analysis project Ga0315277, IMG submission 203695) | Sediment microbial communities from Yellowstone Lake, YNP, Wyoming, USA - YL17G05_15 | ecosystem: Environmental > Aquatic > Freshwater > Lake > Sediment | place: USA: Wyoming | collected...
ACTACCGTCCAGGTGATATTCTCAGAGGCGGTGAAGAAATCGACCGTAGAGGTGAGCAGTGCATTCAATGTTGAATCAGGAGTTGGAACAGATAGACCTATTTCGTCCGTATCGCTTGCGGCTGATGGTAAGACTGCAACGGTCACCAGCACGGTGATGCCACCGAGCACAGCTTCAAAAATAGTTGTATCACCTATTTCTGAAGTTGGTTTAGGAACAACACCAACCTATATCGCTGACCTGGTAGGGAACAGGGTGGTCGAGGTTAGCAAGACCTTCACCTCAACAGGAGGAACAATCTCCGGAATCACGGTGACCCAGCCGTCAACCACGCCTGCGAGGGTGGCAAACGGCAATATCCTCACCGTCCAGGTGAATGCTGCTACCGGTTCTACGGTAAGGGCGCACCTCGTTTATTCAGCTGTTGCATCAACCACCACTACTGATTTGGATACTGCGACTGCAGGGTTTGGTACTTCAGGTGGACAACAGCTGACCGAGGAGACAACAGGCGTGTTCAAAAGTACCCTCACTGTTGATGGTGCAACAGGGAGTAATCCTATAGTTGTAGTTGCCACAACTGACGGGTGGTCAACCAGAACTGTTGATGATGAGACCATAACGCTCGACACCACCGGGCCTTCGGTTCTAACTGCAACTGCCATCGGCAACAGGAAGGTGCTGGTCAACTTCAATGAGACACTCTACACGGCATCTTCTTCAGTCACTGCCGCTAACTTCGGCATCAGCCCGACAACAGGTGTAACGAGTATCTCAACAGCCGCGGCCCAGCCGAGCAAGACGGCGGTCCTTCTCACTTTCACCGGAACTGCCTCAACCGGTATCACCTATACGGTAACGGCAAATTCCAGCGTAAAGGATGAAACCACCATTAATGGTGTGGGTGCAGCTAACTATGCAACCTTCTCCACCCTCGGTGCTGACACCTTAGCCCCGACTGTTGAAAGCACGGTTGTGGCTATTGGCGACACCAAGGTGACCGTATCCCTGACAGATGACTCTGGTAAAGCAGCAGTGGATATCGGCTCGAATATAACCACATCCAATTCCAAGATCACTTCGGTGACCAAAGGTGGAAACACAGTCAGTGGAACGATCACAAATGATGTTACCAATGTTGCCTGTATTTTCACCCCAGCCAGCGGCACATTTGCAGCCGGCGATTATGTAGTCAATCTGACGGTGGCAGACCTTGCCGGAAACACTGGCTTGAGGACCGATACGTTTACCATCTACGGTGATGTGAGTTGTTCAGCCAATCCAGCGACCATCACCATCGTGGGTGGCACCTCAACCATTACGGCAACTGTTGGTAAGGCGCCCTACACAGCGGCGATCACCAGTGACACCACAGGTGGTGCAACAATTACAACTGGTTCCAGTCCATGGACACTGACACCTGGTGCAACTGCTGGCAGTGTCACGGTGCGGATCACTGATTCGCAGACACCTGCGAGGACCTGCGATGTGACCGTAGCCTACGCACCGTGCATCCTGACAGTTGCTGCTACCAAGTCTGCGGCTAACGCAGAGAAGATCTCTGTTGGCGCATCAGGCGGTACAGCGCCGTATGTCTATCACTTCATGACTGCTACACCGACTGGCGCAGCAATCGATCCTCTCTCCGGTGACTACCTTGTTCCAGCAGCTGGCGCAAGCGCAGAGACCGAGACCATCATGGCAACCGATGCAAACGGCTGCAGTGGTACAACCACGGTCAAGATCTCTACGGATGCTGTTGAAGTAACCACAACTGGTTCAGGGACTGCCTCTGTGACCATCAGCGGCGGGACCGGCGCAACCTTTGCCATTGACGATGGCGTAGGTGCTGTGACTGCCGGTGGCGTTTACACTTCCACTGAGGATGGTGTAGGCGTAGTGAAGGTGACCAACGGCACCGAATGGGCCAAGGTCATCATCAAGGTAGAAAGCGGCATCTGCACAGTAGAGTCACCAGTTATGGTGCAGGATGTCAATATGGATGGTGCAGTTAATATCAACGACTTGACACCTGTTATTGACAAGATTCTCGAATAAATTGATATTGATGGAGGGGCGTGCAAAACGCCCCTCCATATCAAATTGATTTATAGAAGAGAATTGAGTCAGTAATAAAGAGAAGGAGGATTTAAAATGAGAAAAATTAAGTCGCTGATGCCTATCATCCTATTGAGTATCTTGCTCATAGCAGGGACAGCGAGTGCAGCAACTTTGACACCAGTTGGTTCCTGTAACGGTCAAGATGAGGTTGACGTTGCTTTGAATGTAGATGATGCAACGGGAATCATTGCCTTTGACATCACCGTTACTGGTACTGGCCTGACCACAACGACTGCTGATGTTTCCAAGACCGGATCCATTGCAGCAAGCTGGATGATCTATAATGTTTCAGCAGTGACCGGTGGAGTCAGGATTCTTGCTAACGGTGGCACGGGAAGCGGTACAACAGGTGCCGGCAAGCTGGGGACGATCACCTTTACAGCGACTGACGGTACAGTAGATACTGAAACCGCATCAGTTGTTGTAACTTCAGCCAGTACTACCATTACCCCGGCTGCTATGACACCGGTTGACTGTTCTATAACAACGTGCTCAGTATGGGATGATGTAATTGCAAAGTACACTGCTTATATTGGACCGCCTATAACGGCAACCTGGGCTGATGTTATTGCCTGTTATACTGCATACGTAGGTACGCGGTAGTAACAAAAAGTTTGAATCGTTTTGAGTAAATAGCTTTAAAAGGTGAGAGAGGAATTTCCTCTCTCACACTTTCCCTATGTAAAGGTAACAATATAATGCTTAAATATTTTAGACTGATACTGCTTGTGACGCTTCTCATTGGACTTGTCTCGATTGCCGAGGCGGCAACCGTTGCAGTGGGAAGTGTCAATGGCTCGCCGGGAGAAACCATACTGGTACCGGTGAATATTGACAATGTGGCTGGCCAGACCTCTTGTAACATCTCCATTGCCTTTGATAATAAAAAACTAAAGTTTGCAGGAAGGGAAAATGGTAATATTGGAGCAGGTATCATGGGGCCAAAGCTCGCCGAAGCCAATAAGCGGGGAAAATACGACCCGATTGTCTCTTTCATGGGTGAAACCACTGCAGGTACAATCATGTATCTCAAGCTTACCGTTCGGGAAGGCGCAAAAGGTGATATACCTCTGACGCTGACCGTGCCGACACCTGCCGGTGTTTTTAACACGGTAAGCGGTAAGATCATGGTTAGGTAAGGAGCGATCAGCGCTTAGCAATGAGCAAAGAGCATGGAGGAATGAGCAAATAAAATATAAATAGTTGTAAGCTCCAAGCTCCGAGCTCCAGGCTCTGAGCTGAAGGCTGAAAGCAAAAGGAGGAAAAGATGAAAAAATTGATGCAATTGGTTTTAATGATCATGCTGGTTATGGGCATGTCAGTGGCATCACAGGCAGCAACCATAGCCGTGGGGTCAGCCACCGGTGATGCGGGAACTCAGGTGAGTATCCCGATCACGATTGATATGACAGGTGCAGTGAAGACGGACTGCTCTTTCTCTGTGTCATTCGATAAGAACAAGCTGGAATACGTTAGCAAGACCTCCGGCGATATGAATGCGGACTCGTTAGTAGCGAAGGCCGTTGATGTCAATGATGCTGGCAAGGTTCAGCCCATTGTTACTTTTGATCCGGCTGGACCCGCTACCGGTACCATCGTCAGTTTTAAATTCAATATTAAAACTGGTGCCGCAGCAGGAGCAACCCCGTTGACTATCGGGGATATTAGCTCTTCCCCCGCTACACCGGCTCTCACCGGTACGAACGGTTCAGTAACGATTAATGTTGCTGCCTGCACCGGTCCAACCATCACCGTGGGCACGGACAATGCCTGCAATCAAGGGGATACGGTAGAGATACCCATTACCATTAATGATACAGATGGGCAGCCTGATGTCTCTTTCTCTGTTTCCTTTGATAAAACTAAATTACAGTATACCGGAACAGACGACGGCACTATGAGTGCCACAATATTGGCGGAGAAGACTGATGAAATAAATGCCGCCGGCAAGGCACAGCTCATCGCCCGTTTTGCTACAGGCGGTGCTACTTCAGGTACCATTGTCAAATTAAAATTTACCGCGCTTGCTGATCTGACAACTGACCTTCCGCTCACCATTGGTGATATCATTCCTTCAGACGCTTTCTGCGGCGAAGACGGGGCAGTGGAATGTAGTATATCACCCTGTACTGTTACCATCGAACCTCAAATAGCTATAGTATTTGAGGGTGCATCCAAAACCTTTACTGCTACGACAACGGGAACCGGATGTGCAACACCTGTATATGGCTGGACGGTGATTTCTCCTATAGGTAGTACTATTACAGCTGAAGGAGTATATACCGCTGGTTCGATATCGAGCGGAACCTCTGCAACTGACACCGTAACTGCTACCGATACCGCCAACGGGAATGCAACAGGTAGTGCAGTTGTTACCGTAAAGAAGCGCGCTGAAAAGTGTACAGTCGCCATTTCGCCTGAATCGGCCATCGTGGACTGCGGAAATGAAAAACAATTCACCGCAACGACCACAGGCACAGGATGTGTCACGCCTGTGTATGAGTGGAATGTCGTCGGCACCATCGAAAGCACCATAACAGAAACTGGCCTGTATACCGCAGGTGAGAACACCACAGGCAGTTCCAAGACCGATATTGTCAGGGTGACTGATACGGCGAACGGCGCTACTGATTCATCAACGGTGACTGTGAATGACTGCACGATCACCTGCCTCGACCTGACCGTTGAACCGGCTGAAAGCGCTCAGGGACAGACATTGCAGGTTGCGCTCACCGCTCCTGAGAACGCGTTTAAGGATGTTCCGAAGGATGAAATCACGGTTGACTTCGGAGAAGGTATCACCGTGAACAAGATCAAGGATAAGTCCAATAACACTCTTAAAGTAGAGATTATGGTCGATGCCAATGCAGATGTCGGCACCAGCACTGTCCTCGTAACCACCTCACCGACGGAGTGTTATGAAGGAACATTCAGGGTAACCCTCGGGCCCACAATGGTCATTATTCCTCCTATTGGTCAGGCAGGGGGAGATAAGATGGATGTTACCATCACCGGTCAAAGAACCCACTTTGCCAAAGACAAGACCAAGGTGAAGTTCGGGAAGAATATCGAAGTGAGCAAAAAGACCGTGGTTGATGAGAAAACCATCACCCTTAAAATTAAGATTGGTAAGAAGGCGGTGGTAGGTCCCCGCGTTGTGACGGTAACCACGAACCTCGGGAATAACTCGAAGGAAGTGGTAGCCGGCACGTTCGTGGTGTTGCCAGTTCCGGCTGAGTAACAAGTAACCTTCGATACACCTAAAAAGGCTCCCGTCCACTCCTAAGGGCGGGGGCCTTTTTTTTAGTTGGATTTCTTGACGGATTAAACCTTTGGGGCATATAATAGGTCTAAGTTATTGAAAAACAGAATTCAGAAGTCAGGAGACAGTAGTCAGAAGATACAATTAAATAAATTGTTTTTATTCTGGATTCTGAATTCTGACTCCTGGATTCTATAGTGAGCACATTTTATATGAAGAAACTTCTTGTTATCATCATTGCTTTTTTTCTTCTCTCCCCTCTTAACACTTACGCTGTTCCTGTAGACTCTGACGAAGATATTGATGAGCCTTTACCAGAGCCGGGGCGGGTGGCGCGGCCTACAGCCAAGCCTGCTAAGCCTGTGCCGGCCATACATCAGCCTCCACCACCGCCTGATCCGAATGCCTTCATTTCGGAAAAGAACCTGTTCCGTCCCGACCGGAAGGACTGGGTTATGGACGATGCAACTGCCCTGGGACAGAAGGACAAGGGTCCTAAAAAGGAAAGGCCCAAGCTCCAGCTTTTCGGGACCATCATCATTGGTGATCAGAAGAAAGCTATTATCCGCATGCCTCAGCCTGCCAAGGGTATGGCAAACAAGGAAATCTATATCCCGGGCGATTATATCGGTGAGTACGTACTGCAGGAGGTAGAGGAAAAGAGAGCGGTACTCGATTACTATGGAGAAAAGGTAACCCTGCTCCTGAACGAAGGGAAGGACCACCCGAAAGGGGAGAGGACTGAAATTGCCGCCACGGTAGCACCTCGGCCGGCTACTCCTGAAGCAGGGAAGGAACAGGTGAGCGCGGAGCAGGAGGCGAAAAGAGGGGAGATCATGAAGGCCATCGAGGATGCAAGGAAAGGGATCAAACCGCCGCCAGCGCAAACAGCGGATGGACTGATTCGCATCAACCCCTTTATGAGCAGGGAAGAGAGAAAAGCAGCCATTGAGCACAACAGAAAGATACTGGAAGAAAAGCGCAAGGCTACTGCGGGAGAATAAAACAATGGGAATCCAGAAAATAAAACAAGAATCCAGGAGTCAGAATCCAGGAGCCAGAAGATGGATTGCGGATTAAATAGTTGTCCTGCTGACTTTCTACTTCTGAATTCTGTATTCTGGCTTCTGAATTCAATTTCTTATTACCTTATTTTCCCAAAATGACAGAGAGAATAAGACCTTTCTCATCCACTCAAAATAGTTCCTTTTTTTGTCCTGTTTTTACTTGACACAGGGTAAAAATTTGGTATGTTATGTGTGTGAAAAATTAGTATGTAAAGTAATTAATGTTTAGAAGCGTACAAAAACAACACAAACGAAGAGGGATGAAATGAAGAAAAAATTCGTGTCGTACCTTTTTATCATGCTGTCAGTTTTCTTTTATTTCTTGTTCTGCCGGTGTGTTACCGTCTATGCCAAACCTATTATTGCGTATGGAGGCAACATCGTGGTCCCCAGCACGGGCACTCTCCCGGTAATCATCGATAGCAATGTTTCCATAAATGCGGTGGAAGAGGGAGACCTTGCAGCCGGGAGCTCTATCACCATTGAGAACCCGACCGGCTTGAAATTTGATACACTCGCTACTCTTGAGCTTGACGGCAATATTAATAAGACCGGTTCAACGGTTCTCTCTCTCGCCGGTGGTGGTTACAACTCTGACCTTAATAAGGTTACCCTGAAAGTGGTAACCGGGAATGCCGTAGGGGATTTCGTGACTGTCAATGGGAGGACGAGCGTAGCCTCACCCCTCAAGGTTCTGCCCAACAGTTCGGCAGCTACCATCAACTCGACGGGCTATAAACTTACGGTCAAGACTAATGTGGACACCAGCGCTTCCCAGACGTATGAGGTGGGAACCATCGCAATTCTTGCCATTCCGAAGGTCGTTTCCGCCAGGTTTACCGATACGGCCCACTTTACCGTTCAGTTCAACTGCAATATTGATTCGAGCACTGCGAGGTCCACTGCCCTCGGTACCAGCCGTGATCTTTCTACCATTGGAAACGGTCTTCTCATAGAGAATGCCGAGACTGCTGTTACCAGCGCAGATATGGCGATTGACAGCTCTGATCCGAGCAAGGTGAATGTGACCATCAATACAGGCGCGCTGAAGGAAAATGAAACGACAACCGTGAGGACTGTTGATAACAATCTTCAATTTGCCAATGTCCTTGATCCGCAGTCTACCCCGACCATTACCAGCACCCATCGGAGCGCGGAACACACGCCTGTCACCATCATAAAGAATGAGTCTGCTATTAATTCAATAACAGCGAGCAAGACAACCGTCGGCTGCAGTACGGGCTTCTATGATTCCGCGACGGGCCTTACTTCTGACAGTTCTACCTACTGCCCGTTCAAGTCAGGAAGGCCGATTGATTCCAACAGTCAGATCTTAGATGATGCCTTTGTCGCCACAGTCAATGCAACTGCCGGCACTCCCTACAAGGTGAGACTTGCCTACTACAGCGGGACAACGGCTACGGCTCTGACCACAAACAGCGCCGGGTGGCAGGCAGACAGTGTGACAAGCAGTAATCAGTCAGTGTTATTCAATGACACGGGATCAAGCGGAGTTCATACCATCTCCGGCACTTACAATGACGGTGCACTCCAGATCTACTTCCAGCTCGGAAATGGCCTGACGACTTCAAGCTCCAGCCTGGCAAGCGGTAAAGCAGGCCAGATTGTGGTTCAGGCATCGGTGGATAACTTTGCAACTACGAGCGGGATGGCCACATCGCCCCCGATAACAGTTGACCGTATTGTACCCACGGTGGACCAGTCAACTACCAAAAAGCCCAAGGCAACGAGCACCAACACCGTGCAGTCCATCTTCTCTGAAGCGGTGAAGAAGACAACCGCAGAGAACACAGCTGGCTACCGGGTGTTTACCACAGAGTCCGGTGCCGTTGCGGAAAAGCCAGTCCAGACTGCAACGCTTGCATCTGATGGCAAAACGGTAATCGTAACCACGACGGTCATGCCGAAGAGTGTCTCGTCCACGATTATTTTCTCGCCGGTGACGTTTACCGATTTCCGTTACATTCCTGACCTGGTAGGGAACCGGGTTGCTGACACGAGAGCCAACTTTACCACCCCGGGAGGGACAATCAGTTCAATCACGGTAACCCAACCATCCACCACACCGCCGAGGGTGGCAAATACACAGAGTCTCACCGTCCAGGTGAATGCTGATACCGGTGCAACGGTGAAGGTACGCCTGGCAAACGCAGATATTGCATCAACTACGACCTCTTATTGGAGCAGTGAAGTAACCTTAACCGAGGAAAGTTCAGGTGTATATAAGACCATATCAACCTTCCCGACTGTCAACGCCTCGTTTGGCTCCGGGAACATCAGGGTGGTTGCAACTACTGATAACTGGTCAACCAGGACAGTGGATGATGAGACGGTGACTCTCGACAATACAGAGCCGTCGGTGACCAGTGCAATTCCAATCGGCAATAGGAAGGTGCTGGTCAACTTCAACGAGACATTGTACACAGCAAGCTCTTCTATCAGTACCTCAAACTTCAGCATCAGTCCGTCAACAGGTGTTGGCACCATTTCGACTGCTACGCCACAGCCGAGCAAGACCTCGGTACTCCTCGGCTTCAGCGGAACTGCCTCAACCGGCATTACCTATACGGTAACGGCAAATTCCAGCGTGAAGGATGAAACCACAGTGAACGGTGTTGGTGCAACTAACTTTGCGACCTTCACCACCCCCGGTGCTGATACCATAGCCCCGACCATAAGCAGTACAGCCCTTGCTGCCGATAACAGCAACGTCACCGTGTATGTAACGGATAACTCAGGCAAGGAAGCGGTGGACATCAGTTCAACCATAGCTTCCTCCAACACGAAGATTACACAGGTGACGAAGGATGGAGTGGTGGTAAGCGGGGTCATTTCCAACGACGTGACCAACGTTGCTTGTGTCTTTACGCCAGGCAGTCCATTTACAGCAGGTACCTACATGATTGATCTGAACCTGACAGACCTTGCAGGGAATGCAAGCATCCAGAGCACGAGCTTCACCGTCTATGAGTCCCTCACCTGTTCAGCCACTCCGGAAATCCTGACCTACGGCAAGTCCACTATCTCGGTAAGCGGAGGTAAGTCTCCCTATACTGCGACGATTACCAGCGATACAACCGGCGGAGCAGCCATAACCGGCTCCGGCCCGACCTGGACAGTAACCCCCGGTTCAACTGCCGGGAGCATCACGGTACAGGTAAGCGATTCACAGGAACCGGCAAAGACCTGCTCCGTGACCATCACCTCTACGCCGTGCATACTCACGGTTGAGGCGCAGAAGTCTGCGGTGAACGGAGAGAAGATTTCTGTTGCCGCAGGAGGCGGTACGCCGCCCTACGTGTTTGAGCTGGCCACGATTGCGCCGACCGGTGCAGCGATTGATCCCGTGTCCGGTGACTACCTGGCGCCTGCAGTGAGTGACTCAACCATTCAGACCGAGACCATCCTTGCTACTGATATTAATAGCTGTACCGGTACAACTACGGTCAAGATCGCTGATAGTGCCATAACGGTTACTGCAGAGGTCGTGGCAGATAAGGTATACTTCTCGGTGTCCGGCGGAACCGGAAGCTCAAGTTCGGGCGGCATAATTATCCGGCCCTCGGCAGAGGGGGGGGATGTGGTTCTCAGCATTCACAACGCTGACATGATCAGTACGACCGGCATGGAAGGGGTCACGGTTGAGTTGCTCAATTCCTGCGGGAGCATAGATTCGTCAGGAGTTTATACGGCGCCTTCAGGGAAGAACTGTGTAGCTTCTGTCAAGGTAAGCAAGGGAGCAGAATGGGCAAAGGTCTTCATCCAGGTTAAGGAAGGGATACCGGAAGTTGTTGAAGGGATAAAGGTTGAAGACGTTAATATGGATACGGTCGTAAATGTAAATGACTTGACTCCGGTAATTGATTGGATACTTAGATAGAAGTCATTACAATCAGGGAATTTTCATAAGGAAGTGGAGGGTAGCCTCCGCTTCCTTATTTTTTTAGCAGGCTGCTGAAAAACGCCCATCTGTCCGCCGCAGGCGGAGACATTTTTGATCAGCCTTGCAAAAGTTGCTTTTTCAGCAAACTGTTAGTGGGATGGCTAAGGCAAAGAAGAAGCCCCTCAGGGAAGAAAAAGGGAAACCGGGGAAAAAGACAGGCGTGCCGGGCAGAAAACACCACGCTGTTGCCCTCTGCCTCATCCTGATCGTCACTTCAGGTGTATTTGCAAATTCACTGCAGAGTAAGTTTATCTGGGATGATCGTGATCTTATCCTTGAGAACCACTATATCAAGGACTGGGGCTACCTCCCCCTTGCCCTTACCAAGGACTTTTTCTACCGCTCCCATGACGAGGATAAGATCGGGTATTACCGGCCGCTCATCACCTTCTCTTACATGCTGGATTACAGCATATGGAAGCTTAACCCCCTTGGGTACCACCTGACCAATCTCATCGTTCACACGGCAAACTGCATCCTCATCTATCTTATCGTCTGGTTTCTATCGAGCAGCGTTACCCTCTCCCTCCTTTCTTCACTTTTATTTGCCCTCCATCCCATCCATACCGAATCTGTTTCCTGGATTTCGGGAAGAACTGATGTGATAGCGGGCTTCTTCTTTTTCTCTTCTCTCCTGCTGTATATGTACGGTGAAAAGGTGGGCAGGTGGAAGTATTATGTTTTCTCCCTGATCCTCTTTGCATGTGCCCTGCTCTCTAAAGAGATGGTAATGACGTTGCCCCTGTTGATCATGCTCTATGACTACTGTTTTGTGGCAGGAAGAGAGATACCGAAGCTGCGGGGGAGGGTAAAGTACTGGGCAGGGTATTTCCTGCTGGCCGGGATGTATCTTGTGGTGCGTTTCCTCGTTTTAAAAGTAGGGGCAGGCAATTCTCATGTAGAAG
>Ga0315277_10011194_pt1 | contig 11317 bp, 10 predicted proteins | sample YL17G05_15_MG_FD_203695 | JGI IMG/M metagenome (GOLD analysis project Ga0315277, IMG submission 203695) | Sediment microbial communities from Yellowstone Lake, YNP, Wyoming, USA - YL17G05_15 | ecosystem: Environmental > Aquatic > Freshwater > Lake > Sediment | place: USA: Wyoming | collected...
AGGCTTGTGCATGGTCGGGCCTCCTGTAGCAGTAGATTGGTGTTTTGCCTACCCTACAGCGGGCCCGGCCTTCGTTCACCCCCTCTCTGTCTCACATGTGCTGGAACACCACACCGCTGGCGCCTGGGCCTGCGGCCGACGTACACTTCCCGAGGGTAGCGCCATGCTCCGTATCGGCTGGTTCTCCACGGGTCGCGGCGAGGGGTCGAAGGGGCTCCTCAGAGCCGCCACGGACGCCATACAGAAGGGCGACCTCAAGGCCGAGATCGCCTTCGTCTTCTGCAACCGCGAGCGCGGCGACGCCGAGCCCACTGACCGCTTCTTCGACCAAGTGCGGTCCTACGGCCTGCCCCTGGTCACCCTCTCCTACAGCCGCTACCGGCGGGAGCGCAACCTCCCGGTCATCCGGCTCGGCGAGCCCCTGCTCCCCTGGCGCCTGGACTATGACCGCGAGGTGGCCCGCCTCATCGAGCCCTACCCCTTCGACCTGGGGATGCTGGCCGGCTTCATGCTCATCTTCACGGGCGCCATCTGCGAGCGCTGGCCGCTCCTGAACCTGCACCCGGCCGCTCCCGGCGGGCCCGTCGGCATCTGGCAGGAGGTCATCTGGCAGCTCATCGCCAGCCGGGCCGGCAGGTCGGGCATCACCATCTTCCTCTGCACCACAGAGCTGGACCGGGGCCCGACCGTGACCTACTGCACCTACCCCCTGCACGGCCCGACTCTGGACCCTCTCTGGCGCCAGGTCGAGGGGCGCTCGGTGGACGACATCAAGGCGGCGGAAGGAGAGGAGAGCCCGCTGTTCAAGGAGATCCGACGTCAGGGCGCGACTCGGGAGCTGCCCCTCATCGTTGCCACCCTGCGGGCCTTCGCCGATGATCGCCTGCGCTTCGAGGGGCTGAGAGTCGTCACAGCCGACGGCCGGCCGATTCACGGCCATGACCTGACGCCGGAGGTAGAGGCGGCGGCAGCGCCCCTGCTGGCGGGGAGCAGCCCCTAGCGTGGGGGCTGACAAACGCAAGCGGTCTGCTCGTGGTTCGACAAGCTCACCACGAGCGGAATCCAGGAACCGCTCGTGGTGAGCCTGCCTGCCCTGAGCCCAGCCGAAGGGTCGAAGGGCGAGCGGCGACTTTCTCAGCACCCACCTAGGTGAGGCCCACAGCCATGTCCCACGATGCCATCCTCAAGGTGCAGCGTCTCCGCCCCGGCGCCCGGCTGCCGGTGCGCGCCACGGCCGGCTCATCCGGCCTTGACCTCTTCGCCTGCCTGGAGGACCCGGAGGGCCTCCTCCTGAGCCACGACCCCGTCCTGGTCCCCACCGGCATCGCCCTGGAGATCCCGCCCGGATTCGACGCCCAGATCCGGCCTCGCTCCGGCCTCTCGGCCCGAGGCGTGGGCGTCGCGCTGGGCACCATCGACAGCGACTACCGGGGCGAGGTCCTGGTGACCATGTACGTCTTCGGCTCCCAGGACTCCTTCCGCATCCGCGACGGCGACCGCATCGCCCAGCTCGTCCTCAGCCGGCTGGCGGAGCTGCCGGTAGTGGAGGCAGAGGAGCTTTCGCCCACGGCGCGCGGCAGCGGCGGCCACGGCTCCACCGGCACCTAGAGACCCAGCCGGATACCGGCTGTACCTCTCTCCGCCTCTTGCTGTTCTCCCTGAGGAAGAAGGATGGGCGAGGCTTCCCAGCCTCGCCTGCTGCACTGCCCGACCGGCTCTTGCGTCGGCTGACGAAGGACTATTCCAGCTCTCGCGCCAGCTCCTGCCGGACCGCTTCCTCTATGCGGGCACTGGCCTGGTAGTTGGGGTGGTCCACCTCGATGAAGACGGGCTCGCGCCCACCCTTGAAGGCCTCCGCCTGCTCCGGGGTGAGGGGGAACTTCACGTACTGCACCGCGGCGATACGGTCCTCCCGGCTCCAGCCGGGCTCGAACACGCCGGGGACAGCGTGCCGTTCTCCTATGCGCAATCGCAGCCGCTCGTTGACGCCGATGAGCTGGTCGAGCTCCGAGCGTATCGCGTCCCGCTCCGTGATCTCGATGAACATGGTGGCGCTAAGCTCGTTGTGCTCGGGAACGGAGCGCCCATAGACATCGATCTCGGCCTGAATGGCGTCGGGAGAGGTGATGCGCTCCGCCCTCACCATCTCCTCGATCTGGAAGAGCGCTGTCTCACGGTTCTCGAAGACCAGGCTGATGCGGTCGCCCAGGGGCACCCGCCGTCGCTTCTTGAGGTCGATGACGTGGGTGCGCATGGCGTCGCGCATCGCTTCGTATTCGGGGAGTCGCTTGACGTCTGCTAGAGTTATCTTCTCCACACTTCACTCCGATCTCTCCGGCTTATAGGCGGCCTGGAGCACCTGGACAGGGTGCACCGGCCGCATGCCGGTGGCTTGTTCGATTTGAATTCCGGCCAGCGGGCAATCGGTGGCAACCAGGGCTGGCTGGGCCTCGCGCACGTCCTCGAAGAGGCGCCGCCCAACCTTCAGGGAGAGCTCGAAGTATTCCTTCTTGGCGCTCCAGGTGCCGTCGTGGCCGGAGCAGCGGTCCACCACCTCCACCGAGGCTCCCGGAATGAGCTGCATCAGGTCTCTCGACTTGTAGCCAATGTTCTGCGCCTTCAGATGGCACGGAAGGTGGTAGGTGATCTTGCCGGGGCTGCTGCCGAAGTCAGTATTGAGCGCCCTCTGCCCGTGCAGCCGCATGAGGTACTCGCACATGTCGTATGTGCGGGAGGCAACCGGCTCCGCCTCAGGACCCAGGAGGCGCGGGTACTCCTGCTTGAGCGTGTAGCTGCAGGTGGGCCCGGGCACGACAATATCGCAGCCCCCTTCGACGGCCTTGAGGAGAGAGCGCAGGTTGAAGCGGCCCTTCTCTTGGGCTGACGGCACGTCGCCAGCGTCCAGGAATGGCATCCCGCAACACTGCTGCTCGGGACAAGAGACGGCGACGCCGCTGCGCTCCAGCACCTCGACACAGGCTTTGCCGACTTGAGGGTCGTTGTAGTTGACGTAGCACGTGTAGAAGAGGGCGACCTTTCGTTCCCCCGCCGGCGCCTGTCCCGGCCTCCGCCCCCGGAACCAGCTCGCGAAGGTGCGGGTGTGGAAGCGAGGAAGGAGGCGCTGCCGGTGGACGCCCAGGGTCTTCTCCAGCATGAACCTGGTAGGGGCCATGCGGTTGGCCACGTTGGCTAGCGGAGCTGACAGGCCGCCCACACGACCCAGCAGGTCGGTGTTGCCCATGAGGCGATCCTGGAGCTTGACGCCCCGTCGCCGCGCCTCGATGGCCTGACCGCGCATCATCAGCCTGGGGAAGTCTACCTGCCACTCGTGGGGCGGCGTGTAGGGGCAACGGACGTAGCACAGCTTGCACTGGTAGCAGAGGTCGATGACCCGAGTCCAGTCACGGGGGCCAAGCCTGGCAACCTCGCCGTCGATGCCGTCCGTCACGTCCATCAGGGCCGGGAAGGCAGGACAGATGGTCACGCAAAGGCGGCAGCCGTGGCAGATCCCAAAGACGCGGCGGGATTCGGCCTCGTAGGTGCCCTCATCCCAGTACGCCTCGGAGACAGGATCAACGATCATCGCTCACCTCCGATCGCTCCTTCCCGCACATGACCGCGCTTGATGGCGGGGCCCGGACAACGAGGGCCCCCGCTCAGCGCCAGCCAGGGCGCCCTCACTACACGCAGTGCGGCGACGCCTGGTCTAGATGGCCTCCGCGGGCTCCTTGCCGGCGACGGCCTCCAGACCCTTGGTGAAGCGACCGGCGTGGGAGCGCTCCGCCTTTGCCAGAGTCTCAAACCACTCGGCCAGTTCCTCGAAGGCCTCATCGCGGGCTGTCTTGGCGAAGCCGGGGTACATCTGAGTGTACTCGTAGGTCTCGCCCTCGATGCCGGAGCGCAGGTTCTTCTCTGTCGTGCCGATGGGCACATCGGTCACCGGGTCGCCGACCTCCTTCAGGAAGTCGAGGTGCCCGAAGGCGTGTCCTGTCTCCGCCTCCGCCGTGTCGCGGAAGAGACCCCCGATGTCAGCATACCCCTCGATATCGGCCAGGCGGGCGAAGTAGAGGTAGCGGCGGTTGGCCTGCGCCTCACCGGCAAAGGCCGCCTTCAAATTCTCGAGACTCTTGGTCGCCTTCAGACTCTTGGCCATGGTATGGATCCCTCCTTCTGCTCTTGAGTCTACTGCATCCGGCCAGTTCTCCGGCAGTCAGGGCAGAGCCCGTAGAAGTCCAGGCGATGGCCGAGCAGCTCGTAGCCTGTCCTCTCGGCCACCTCTGTGGCCTCCCGCATCAGGCCCGGCAGCTCCAGGTCTCGGATGCTGCCGCAGCCCCTGCAAACGAGGTGAGGGTGAGGCTCCACCCTTCTGCCGTCGTACCGGTTGCCGGCCCCACTGAACTCCAGCTCCAGCACCTGGCCCATCCCTTTCAGAGTCTCCACCGTCTTGTACACAGTGGCTCGGCTGATCATAGGGTGCTGCCGTCGCACCTCTTCGTAGACCTGCTCGACGCTGGGATGCTCAGGGCTCTCGGCCAGGACCCGGAGGACGGCTAGCCGCTGAGGGGTAAGGCGGTGCCCGCTCGCCCTCAGGGCTGTCACCAGTCTTCCCACTCGGTCCTTACTGTGGGGCACGTTATGGCAACCCCCTACTTCTTACGAACGATTCTTTAACAGTATCCGCTCTCCGGCAGGCCCTGTCAAGGACCGGCGGAAAGCGCCGGCAAGTGTTTCCCCCTCACCCAGCTTCCTCTACACTGTCCATGTCTTCTGACGGCCTCCGCCATGCTGCGCGAGTGAGCGGCTTGACCCATGCGCGAGACCCACGTCGTTACCTGCTTCCTCCTCCGCACCGGCCCGCAGGGCCACGACGAGGTGCTCATCCTCCGCCGCAGCGGCCGCGTCCGCACCTATCGAGGCCGCTGGGCGGGCGTCAGCGGCTACATTGAGGGCGAACCACCGGGGCCCGGTGCCCGGGCGCATTTGCCCGAGGACCAGGCCCACCGTGAGATCGAGGAGGAAACGGGGCTCTCGCCCGCCGACGCGGAGCTAGTGCGGGCCGGCGAGCCCCTGACTTTTGAAGACCCGGAGCTGGACACACGCTGGACCGTGCACCCTTTCCTCTTCAGGGTGCGACCGGGCGCGGCCATCGCCATCGACTGGGAGCACACCGAGGTGCGATGGGTGCGGCCGAACGCTCTGGGCCGCTACCGAACCGTCCCCCGCTTCAGGGAAGCCCTGGCGCGCGTCTACCCCGCGAAGCAGGGTGATAGAGGGTGAACGGTTAGAATCGCATTCATTCTGGGGGATCAGCCGGCCACGGCTGCACCGCTCCCTGTATGCCTGCGGGAGCAGGCTCTTCGCTGGCGACCGGCACCGCCGCCGCGCGCATCGTGCCCGCCGCCTCCTTGTCGTCGATCAGGAGTGCAGCGACGACAACGCCGAGGGCCGACAGCGCTATCGCAGGGACGAACGCGTCGTGGAAGGACAGTAGAGCCCCATGCCGCGTGGCGGGATCGCCGAGCGTGGCCCCATAGTGCAGAAAGCGATTGCTCAGCGCTGTGGCCAGTATGGCGACGCCAAAGCCGGCGGCGACCTGCTGGCCTGCATTGAAAATGGCGCTCGCCCGGCCGGTGTCTTCGGAACGGATGGTTGCGAAAACCGCCACCTGCAGCGGGATCATCGTGAAAGCGAACGACCAGCCGCGAAAGAGCATGATGAGCCGGATCCACCACTGGTTCGTGTCCAGGCCAATTAGCAGGAAAGCAATCGTAGCGAGCGTGGCGCCGGTCAACCCGGCCACCATCATGCGGCGCGGCCCGACGTAAGGGTAGAGGCGTCCGGCGGGCTGTGCCATCATGGCGACGCCGATGGCCTGCGGAAAGGTGGTGAGGCCCGACTGCAGCGGGCTGAGCCCCATCTCCGCCTGGAGAAGCAGCGGCAGCAGGAACAGCGCGCCCGCGAAGCCGCCAAAGCTCACGTACGACACGCTATTCGCTGCCCTGAACAGCTTGTCCCGAAACAAGCGGAGGTCGACCATGGGCTGTTCAGTCCGCATCTCGACGATGGCAAAGACACTGAGGACGGCGACGCCTGCCAGGCCAACCACAAGCACCCGGGGGTCGTCCAGCCCGCGCGTACCTGCCTCGGCGAGGGCATACATGAGGGTGGCGAGGCCAGCGGAAGCGAGCACGAAACCCGGCATGTCGAGGCGCCCGGGGTTCTCCTGTTTCTCCTCGCGCAGCAGGAGCCACGCCACCAGGAGAGCCACGATGCCGATGGGGATGTTGATCGCGAAGATCCAGTGCCAGGACCAAAACTCGACCAGGTAGCCGCCCAGCACTGGACCACTGGCCGGCGCCACTACCATGGGCATAGCAAGCACGGCACCGGCTTGCGCCCGCTCCGCCGGGGGGAATGCCCTGAAGAGCATGGCCATACCCACGGGCGTGAGCATGCCGCCACCCACGCCCTGGAACACCCGAAAGGCGATCAGGGTATGGATACTCCAGGAAAAGACGCAGAGTGCCGAGCCCAGTGTGAACATGGCGAGGGCGAACATGAAGATGCGCTTCGTGCCGAACCGGTCGCCGGCCCACCCGCTCACCGGGATGAAGACAGCCAGGCTCAGTAGATAGCCGGTCACCACCCACTCGATGGTAGTCGGAGAGGCGCTGAATTCCTTGGCGAAGGTGGGCAGCGCGACGTTCACTATTGTCTGGTCGAGCAGGGCCATGAAGAGTCCGAAGAGAAACACAATGGCCACGCGCCACTTGTATTCCAGCCGCCTCATCGGCCTGCTTCCCTTCCGTTGTGAAGACGCGCCTTCATGCCTGGACCGCCGTTTCTGCGGCGATGCCTCGACTCAACGCCGCGGCGCTTTCGATAGCTATGTGCCGGACGCGCTCTCGGTCCATCCCAAACACCACCTGGCTGAAGAAACCGAGCATCAGGCCGATCCCCGCCACGACCTCGGCCACAGCCTCCAGGTCGACGTTGTCGCGGATGCGGCCGGCCTCTCGATGGCGCCGCAATCTATCGAGGACGAGATTGACTCGCTGCTTGTTGATGCTCTCGCCCACGGTGCGGCCGATGTCGGGGTCGATGGTCGCCCTCGACACGGCGACGCTTATGAAGTCGCTGTAGTCCCACAGGCATGTCAGATGCCACAACAGGATCTGCTCGATCTCTGCCTCGACGGTATCGCGGTCGGGCAACCCGGACCCAAGATCCTCGAGCACGCCTGCGGCCTTGCTCTGCATGATCGCCAGGAGAAGTCCGTGCTTGCCCATGAAGTAGCGATGGATCAGCCCTTCCGAGCACCCGGCCCTCTCGGCCACCTCGCGGGTCGTCGCCGCGTCGTAGCCGTGCTCGGCGAAGACGGCGGTCGCTGCCTCGATGAGCGCCCGCTGGCGCTGATCCTTGGCGTGCTTGCCGCGTTGAAGGGGTGCTATGTCAGTCCGGCTCGGGGTAGCCATGGCCTCCCTCCTAAGGGCATGTCCGTCCATCTTAGACCAAGGCCCCGGCGGTTTTCAAGTGCGCACGCACGCAGTTTCACTCCGAACTGTTCTACCCAAACGGAGGGCGATGCACCAGGAGCAGCCGTGAGACTTCTGTTGAGCCGGCACGCGGCACCGGCCCGTCTCGGCTGGCCTCAATGGTTGAGACGCTGCGGGCCGACCTGCAGCCCTGCCAAACCCACGGCAGCCGCCACCGGAATCGCCGAAGGCCAGGCTTGAGCCTGGCGATGGGAACTTGACGGGCGGTGCACGCGCAAAGGTATTGACAGCGGTGGTATGCTTTGGAGCGGAAAGAACCTGATCCCCGCCGAATGTCCACCCCCGCCGAAGGAGGCCCGAGATGGTCACGCGACCTGTCGCCAAATGGCTGGCTGTGCCTGCCCTGATCATCCTCATCGCCCTCGCCTCCGTCGTCCTCTTACCCGGCCAGCCCACGCACGCCTCGCCCGGCGTCACGACGTTGGTGAGCGGGGACAGCGCCGGCGTCCAGGGAGACAGTTGGAGCCAGTTTACCGCGCTCAGCGCCGACGGCCCTTATGTCGCCTTCGCCCCAGCCGCCTCGCCCAGCGACGCCCGTTCCCTCTCGGACGACCCCACTCTCCTCTCCCACACAGTGAGCGCGGGCCACTATCACAACTGCGGGGTGAGGACGGACGGCACCCTGGCCTGCTGGGGGTCGAACGGCAACGGGCGGGCGACGCCCCCCACCGGCACGATCGTCATCGTGAAGGCCACAGACCCGGCGGGCGGCACCGGCTTCGGCTTCACCGACCTGACCTGCACTGACCCCGACGGCGGCTCCAGCGTCGACTTGGGCGCCAGGAAGGCCACGATAGACCTCGACGCGGGGGAGACGGTGACCTGGACCTTCACCAACACGGCCCCGGAGACGCCGACACCTACGCACACGCCAACACCGGTGATCTACACCGTCGACTCCACAGGCGACGGGGTGGACACCGATTGGGGCGACCTCCTGTGCGACGACGGTGCCGGACACTGCACCCTCCGCGCCGCCATCGAAGAGGCCAACGCTGACGGCGCGGAAAGCACCATCTGGTTCAACATCCGCGGCAAGGGTGTGCGGACCATTACGCCGGGCAGCGCCCTGCCCACTATCACGCAGCCGGTGACCATCGACGGCACCACCCAGCCGGGCTACGCCGGCGCCCCCATCATCGAGCTGAACGGAGCCAGTGCGGGGGCGAACGCAGCCGGACTGTATGTCACTGGCGGGCTCAGCACAGTACAGGGGCTGGTCATCAATCGCTTTGCCGACGGATTTTCGAACGGGGTGCTGTTGGCGAGTAGCGGCAACGTGATAAGAGGCAACTACATTGGCACCAATGTCGGCGGTACTGTGGCCCTGGGCAATGGCAACGCCGTGTTAATCGACAACGTCGCCAACAACACCATCGGCGGAACGACGCCTGCGGCACGTAACGTCATGTCCGGCAACAACGCCAACGGGATCCTGATACTGGGCGGCAGCGCTACCGGGAACGTGGTGCAGGGCAACTACATCGGCACCGACGTCACCGGCACCGTCGACCTGGGCAACACCTTCTCCGGTGTAGGCATCCTCAACAGCGCGTCCGGCAACACCATCGGTGGGACAGCGCCCGGGGCGGGGAACGTCATCTCCGGCAACGGCACGGTTGGCGTTGGGTGCGGCGCCGGGGGCGTGCCTACGGGGAACCAGGTGCTGGGCAACTTCATTGGCACTGACCCCAGCGGCACACTACCCCTCGGCAATGGAGGGGATGGAGTAGGCCTCAACGGGTCCAACAACAACGTCGGGGGGACGGCCAGCGGCGCGCGGAATACGATCGCTCACAACGGCGGCGACGGGGTGTCCGTGAGCGGCGGCACCGGCCATGCCATCCGCGGCAACTCAATCTTCTCGAACACGAGCCTTGGCATAGACCTGGGACCCGACGGCGTAACCCCAAACGACGCGGGGGACGGTGACACCGGACCCAACAACCTCCAGAACTTCCCCGTGCTGACCTCGGCCACCAGCGGCAGCACGACCGTCCAGGGCACCTTCAACAGCACCCCGACTACCCAGTTCACTCTGGAGTTCTTCCACGGCACCTCCTGCGACCCCTCCGGCAACGGCGAGGGCGAAGGCTTCCTCGGCTCCACAACGGTCATGACCAACGGTAGCGGCAATGCCTCCTTCTCGATAGCTTTCCCGCAGACCGTGCCTCCTGGCCGGTTCATCACCGCCACGGCGACAGACCCCGGCGGCAACACCTCGGAGTTCTCCGGGTGCATCCAGGCGACCGCCGGGCCCACGCCAACGCCCACGCCCACGCCCGGCGCGGCGGGCTGCGTCTTCCGCGACGACTTCGGCAGGGGCACGGTCCTTACCGTCAACGGCACCAACTGGGCCTTCAGCGGGCCCGGGCTCAATGTGGCCGGCACGGGCGCGCGCCTGTTCGGCAATAGGGTCTTCATCTCTGCATGGGTTCAATCCGTGATGGTGGGGGGGTCGGGTGTCTGCCCCTTTGGTCGCGGCACTTTCCTGGCCATGTCTTTCGGGCCCTTTATCCTTCTGCTCCTGGCGGACGTGACGCCTGGTGGCTGACGCTTCGCCAAGAGGGGACGGCGCTCGCACAGAGGGCAGAGCGGGTGGGGGCACGCGACCGCCCCACCGTAGATTCGAAGGTCAGGCTCGCTTGCCCGCCGGGAGGCGGGAGCCTGGCCTTCGGCACTTCGTGGCTCTCCGTTTGCCGATCCCAGAGGCGGTTGCTATACTAGGCTGAACTGATGACCACCACGGTCGCTGCCAAGTACGAGATAATCATCGGCGTGGAGGTGCACGCGCAGCTCACCACCCACAGCAAGATGTTCTGCCGCTGCAGCACCGACTACGCCTCCGCCCCCGCCAACACCCACGTCTGTCCCGTCTGCCTGGGCATGCCCGGCGTCCTGCCCGTCATCAACCGGCAGGCCGTCGAGTACACCATCATGACCGCCCTGGCCCTCAACTGCACCATCCCCGAGCGCTCCAAGTTCGACCGCAAGAACTACCCCTACCCGGACCTGATGAAGGGCTACCAGATCTCCCAATATGACATGCCCTTCTCCCGCAACGGCTGGCTGGACATCGACGTTGAAGGCGAGCGCAGGCGCGTCGGCATCACCCGCGTCCACCTGGAGGAGGACACGGCTCGCCTCGTTCACCGCGTCGACGAGGCAGGGCAGGCCTACAGCCTGGTGGACGTGAATCGCGCCGGCGTCCCCCTCATGGAGATCGTGTCCGAGCCCGACATACGCTCACCGGAGGAGTCACGGCAGTATGCCATCAAGCTGCGCCAGATCCTCCGCTACATCGGCGTCAGCACCGCCGACATGGAGGAGGGCAGCTTCCGCTGCGAGCCTAACATCAGCCTCAGGCCCACGGGCAGCGACAAGTTCGGCACCAAGGTGGAGCTGAAGAACATCAACAGCTTCCGCGCTGTCTACCGCGCCCTGGAGTACGAGGTGCGCCGCCAGATGGAGGTCCTGGAGTCAGGAGGGCGCGTGGTCCAGGAGACGCGGGGCTGGCGCGAGGAACTGGGGCAGACGGTATCACAACGCAGCAAGGAATATGCCCACGACTACCGCTACTTCCCGGAGCCCGACCTGCCAGTCATGACCTTCAGCCGGGAGTACGTGGAGACCATCCGCGCTCGCCTGCCCGAGCTGCCCGACGCCAAGCGCGATCGCTTCATCGAGCAGTACGGACTCACGCCCTATGAGGCCGCCCTGCTCACGGAGGCTCGTGAGCGCGCCGACTACTTCGAGGCCTG
>Ga0315277_10011195_pt1 | contig 11317 bp, 9 predicted proteins | sample YL17G05_15_MG_FD_203695 | JGI IMG/M metagenome (GOLD analysis project Ga0315277, IMG submission 203695) | Sediment microbial communities from Yellowstone Lake, YNP, Wyoming, USA - YL17G05_15 | ecosystem: Environmental > Aquatic > Freshwater > Lake > Sediment | place: USA: Wyoming | collected...
AACATTTTATCCTTGGTATCAATCTTCACCGTCCGGATGTTTGTATTCTGGTACGTTGAAATGGAATGAGTGACATCACTGAGCATCCCCGGCCGGTCTTCCCCTGCAAGGTAGATCGGAACGATGTAGTCGCCCGTGCTTGTGGCAGGCCATGATATTTCCACTACTCTCTGTGATTCATGCTCAGTCATTTTCCGAAAATTCGCACAATCCCGAATGTGTACCTTGATTCCCTCCCCCATTGTGACAAAACCGATGATATCGTCACCGGGAATAGGATTACAGCATTTTGCATAACCGTGCAGGATATTATCCTTGGTTCCGAAGAGTGTGATGCCACCCGTGATACTTCGGGCGGTATGAAGCACACGGTCAAAAAATCCGGCGCTCTTCTGTTCCTTAAGAGTTTCTCCTTCCGGTTGTCTCAGATGCATTTCAATTTCGTGAATCACAGTATCGGGATTTAGCTCCCCTTTGTGAATCTTCACGTAGAAATCTTTCAGATCTTCAATCTTCAGGGCGTGGAGGTAAACAAGGAGATCGTCGGGATTGATGTGAAGGCGGAATTTTCTTGTACGCTTGTCCCATGTCTCTTTCCCGCTTTCAATTTCTTTACGCTCCTCTTCCTTCATCCAACGCCGGATGTGCGTCTTCGCTTTATGCGTGACTACAATCTGTTCCCAGTCGGCTTTCGGCGACTGATTCTTCGATGTGATGATTTCAACCTGATCGCCGCTCAGGAGCTGATGATTGAGCGGCACGATTTTTCCGTTTACCTTGGCGCTGAGGCAATGATCGCCGACTTTGCTGTGCACGGCGTAAGCGAAATCGATAGGCGAAGCGCCTTTGGGAAGAATTTTCAATTCCCCTTTTGGCGTGAAGAGGTAGATTTCATCCTGGTAGAGGGTGAGTTTGAAACTTTCCATGAACTGCTTATCGTGCGCCTCGCTGTCGCCGCGCTCAAACAGCTCCCGCACCCACGAGATCCAATTTTCAAGCTCTTCGTCGAGTCTCGTGACATTTTCTTTGTATCTCCAGTGCGCTGCGACGCCCTTTTCCGCAATTTCATGCATCCCCTGCGTGCGGATCTGTATCTCTACCATTTTGCCGTCAGGGCCCACGACTGTCGCATGGATTGATTGGTACCCGTTCTTCTTCGGTACGGATATGTAGTTCTTGAACCTTTCTGGGATCGGCATGTAGATGGAGGTGATGATACCGTATGCCGTAAAACAATCATTCGGTTTTTCTGTATCAAGGATAATCCGAACGGCAAAGAGATCGTAGATCTCTTCGAGGGGTTTTCCCCTTACTTTCATCTTGTGGAAAATGCTGTACAGGTGTTTCGGGCGTCCTTCTATTTCAAACTTCATCCCCTCTTCTTTAAATCGCATTTCGACCGGTTGTATGAACTTTTTAATGTAGATTTCCCGTTCCTTCCGTTTGGCTTTCAATTTCGATGCGAGTTCTTCATAGTCGGGAGGATAAAGGTACTTGAAGGAGAGATCCTCCAGCTCCCACTTTATTTTTGCTAAACCGAACCGGTGCGCGAACGGCGCGTAGATATCGAGAGTTTCCTTGGCAAGCCGGATCTGCTTTTCCTTCGGTAGGTACTCCAGCGTGCGCATATTGTGAAGACGATCGGCGAACTTCAGCAACATGACACGGATGTCGTTCACCATAGAGAGAAGCATCTTTCTGTAATTTTCAGTTTCTGTTACCTCATGACTCCGGAAGATATCGGATATTTTCGTGGCGCCGTCGACAATCTCCGCAACCGCATCGCCGAATTCGTGGCGGATGTCCTTGATCGTGAATTCCGTGTCTTCCGCAACGTCGTGCATGAGCGCAGCTGCTACCGATACATCATCGAGCGGTATCTCCTTAGCCACTATCATTGCTACTTCAAACGGATGATTGAAGAACGGATCCCCCGAAGCGCGCATATCGTTCCTGTGAGCTTCCAGACTGAACTGAAAAGCCCGCCGGATAAGATCCTCGTTGACAGCATAAAGATTTTTCCGGCAGACTGCCAGTAGGTCATCGAGTTTCCTTTTATATGTGCCGTCTCTCATGCGTTTAGATCAGCTTTCGGATCCGAAAAAACCGATAATTCCAGTTTGATATAAGTGCCTTAAAATTCTGAACTTGCTTATTGGAATATAACGGGATATGGCAAAAATGTCAAGCGTCCGATCGGTAAATATCATGATAAGAGATTTTATGGGAAGAATAGCATAGGCTCAGACCATTCGTCCGCAAGGCAGAATTCGGGAATGGATTGAATCTCTAAAGACGATCTTTCGGGCATTTCTATATCTAAGACGAATGCGGGGGCAGGAATAACCGCAGGATATGGCGCTCTTAGTGCAGTTTCAGCTTTTCTTTTTGAAGTACAATGTCAGCGGGACACCCCGGAATCCGAAATGCCTGCGAATTCTCCCTTCGAGAAACCGTTTGTAGGATTCTTCTATCATAGAAGGTACATTCGTGAAGAAACTGAATGCCGGGGGATTCGATTTCACCTGTGTAATGTATTTTATACTGATCTCTCTGCCGGATTTTGACGACGGAGGTTTGTCTTCGATCTCGCGCAGAAGAAATTTATTGAGTTTATTTGTCTCGACCCGTTTTATCTTTTCCGAAAAAACCTCTTTTGCCAGATCGATGACTTTGAAGATACGTTGTTTCGTGAGGGCTGATATAAAAATGACCGGAATGTAATCATGGATACGCAAAAATATTTTTATTGCCTTTTCGAATTCTCTGGCTGTCAGATCATCCTTTTCGATTGTATCCCACTTATTAACTGCGATGATAACGCCGCACTTCCGCTCAACGGTGGCATCGAGTATCCGCAGGTCCTGCTTGTCGATGCCTGCAGAAGCATCCGCCATGAGAACCGCGACATCGCACCGATCAATACTCTTCAATGCTCTTAAGGTACTGTAGAACTCGATATTCTCTTTGATCCGGCTCCTCCGCCGCAATCCGGCGGTGTCGATCAGTACCACTTCCTCGTCCTGATACCTCACGACAGAATCGATTGAATCGCGGGTTGTGCCCGGAACATCAGTTACAATATTGCGCATTTTCCCGAGGAGAGCATTCACGAACGACGACTTACCCACGTTGGGTTTTCCGATGATGGCAATTTTTATTCTGACGTCTACTTCCTCTTCACCGCTCTGTGCGGGGAAGGAAGCTGTGACTGCATCGAGAAAATCGCCGATTTTCCGTCCGCCCAGAGCTGAAATTGATAATGGATCATTCAGGCCGAGTGTGTAAAATTGTGAAACCTCCGGCTCCCTTGTTTCACTGTCTACTTTATTGACAACAACGAAAATTTTTTTCTGTGCGCGTCGCAGAATTTTTGCAAGTTCTACATCGAGAGGAGTTATTCCCGCAGTAGCGTCGACCATGAAGAGAACGGCATCTGCTTCTTCTATGGCCATCTGTGCCTGCTCCCTGATAGCCTGCTCAAAAACATTAGTCGAATCAGGCACGTACCCCCCGGTATCGATAAGGGTAAATTTTTTACCCGCCCATTCGGCCGATGCATAGTGCCGGTCCCTCGTGACGCCCGGGTCATCATGCACTATTGCGTGCCGTTCACCGACGATACGGTTGAACAGAGTCGACTTACCCACGTTCGGGCGGCCAATGATTGCGAGGATATTCATTTTAAATTCCGTTTAATAATACGAATTTCCGTCCCGACTTCCAACGGAAATGGCAGGTGTCCTTACTGTTCAAGATATTTGAGAATTCCGCTCAGCTCTTCGTTGAGCTTATCGAAACCGATCGATTTACTGATGTACCCGACGACACCCATGCGACGGGCGTAGCTGACATCCTCTACCCGGTCGGATGTACTTACCACGACGATCGGAATCTTTTGAAGAGCCGAATCCTCTTTAATGATTTTAAGTACTTCCCTTCCGTCTCTCTTCGGCATGTTGAGGTCGAGCAGAATTATATCCGGTATAGGATATTTTTGAATGTCGGTATAGGGCTCCCTGCGATAAAGGTAATCGAGAATTTCCTGTCCGTCGCGCACAACGAAAATTGTGACGGGGATATTATTTTTTTTTAGGATATACTCCGTGATCTTCTGGTGAGCAGGGTTATCTTCGACGATGAGGACGTTGATTTGCGGCATTTCAGTATGGAGAGGGAAAATCTTGAGTCATATTGTAGAAAACGTACTGCCCGGTTAACTTATTATTTCCTCCTTTGTCGGGGCGGGCGGATTTGAACCGCCGACCTTGGCGCCAAAGGCGCCACGCTCTATTCGCGTACCGCTATATCTGTCAAATATCGTGCTATACCACGATTCTTAATCTGTTTCTCTTTGTACATTGCTTCTTTACGACTTTGAAAATATTCTGTTCGCACTACCTTCCACGGTACACCATTCTTAGTTGATATACATTTACCGCTATTGTGTTCAAATACTCTACGCTCTAAATTTTCTGTATGGCCAACATAATAACGTTTAGTTTTTTCACTTTGCAGAATGTAAACCACAAATGCCATAGCTTTTTGTCGGGGCGGGCGGATTTGAACCGCCGACCTCTTGGTCCCGAACCAAGCGCTCTAGCCGAGCTGAGCCACGCCCCGAATACTTTGATTAAGATAATAAAATCGGCGCTCATTTTCAAAAATGTTTCTGTTTCTCATCCTTGCGTCGAAAGCGGGCGGCTATGTTCCGGGCTATGCGGGGTAATTCAGCCTCATCCTGTATATCGAACCACTCGATCCTTTTCTCCTTCCGGAACCAGGTCATTTGCCGCTTTGCATACCTGCGAGAATTCTGTTTGATAAGTTCTATCATCCTCTCGTATGAAAAATCTCCCTTAAGATATTCGAAGACTTCCGCATAGCCGACGGTTTGCAAAGCATTCAGATTCGGTGAATAACCTCGTCTGAGAAGATCCCGTGCCTCGTCTACCAATCCCTCCCCGATCATGCTATCCACCCTTCGTTCGATGCGTTTATACAGCAATTTCCTCTCCCAATTCAATCCCGCTATTACAGCATCCAGCTTTTCCGGTATCCGTGTTTTCTGGAGTTCCGATATCCGGACCCCTGTAATCGAATACACTTCAAGCGCTCTTATGATCCTTCGTGTATTGCTCGGAAGCATTTTTACGGCAGCGTCCGGATCAATCTTATGTAAATCCTTCCAAAGGGCTTCCACTCCTTCCTGCTCCAGCCGTTTTCCCAAAAATTCTCGCACTGAAGAATCAGCGGGGGGTCCGTCGAAAAAGCCGTCGATGAGCGCCTGAACATACAGACCTGAGCCACCCACAACGATCGGAACGTTGCCCCGTTGAAATATTTCGCCGATTATCCTCCGCCCCCATTTTCCGAATTCTCCCGCATTGAAAATCTGATCGGGCGGTAATTCATCCACGAAATGGTGGCGGACAGCTTCCATCTGACTCTTCGAAGGTTTTGCCGTACCGACATCCATGAATTTATAAATCTGACGCGCATCTGCGGAAATAATTTCACCTCCCAGATCCTGCGCGAGAAGAAGTGCAACAGACGTTTTTCCTGATGCAGTGGGTCCTAGAATCACAAGTACCGATTGCGGATTGGAGCGATCAATCATTGGAGGAAGCGGAAAAGATCAGGAAAAGGAATAACCTGTACAGAAAATTATTTATTTCCACCCTTTTTTACCTATGAGCGGAACAAATTTAAAACCGGCGGCGATGCTCGTCTCGTATGATTCATCCGTCCGTGTTATGATGTGAAGGTCCTGAATATCACGGTCGCCTATCGGAATGACGATGCGCCCTCCTACACGCACCTGACGGATAAGTGCGGGAGGTACTTCGGGCGCGCCTGCTGTCACAATTATACCATCGAACGGGGCAAACTCTTTCCAGCCAATCGTACCGTCACCGCTTTTGGAAACAACTTCATATCCCAGTTTTTCCAGTCTTTTACGAGCATCATTCAGGAGTTCGATATTGCGTTCGATTGTGTAGACCCGTGCGCCCATTTCCAAAAGAATTGCTGCCTGGTATCCTGAACCTGTCCCTATCTCAAGCACTTTATCGTTCGGCTTCACATCAAGCCCCTCTGTCATGACAGCAACGGTATACGGCTGGGAAATCGTCTGTGAATGGCCAATCGGAAGAGCGCAATCATCGTACGCGCGATTGAAAAAAGCGCTCTGCACAAACGCGCGCCGGTCGATTCTTCCCATCGCTTTCAGCAGGTTTTCGTTCTCCACGCCCCGCGCGCGGATGAGATTCAGCATTTCCTCCCGTTCAAAATCAAACCGGACCCTGGTTGTTGCCAAATGCGCTGATCGTGAGAGCGGAAGTTTAGCCATTGATTTTCAGGAACCTCCAGACAGATTTAGCCGATTTATCGCCGTGGAGCGATAAACGGGTGTACATTTCGTGGCGTAATTCCTGCGTCGTCAGCCCCCGGATCAGTATTCCATTATCGGCGATGGATATCTTACCCGTCTCCTCCGAGACGATAACCGCAATGACGTCGGCCTGTTCTGAGATACCGAGAGCTGCACGGTGACGCATCCCGAGTACCGTGTCGCCGATATTGGCTGTCTGCGACAGCGGCAGGGTCACTCTTGCGGCTTCGATAATGCGGTCGTGCACTACGACGGCGCCATCATGAAGCGGCGCACGCGGATTAAAAATTGAAACGAGCAGCGCCTTACTGATCCGAGCCTGCAGAGGTGTTCCCGATTCAACGTATGTGCGCACTCCGGTCGAACGAACCACGACCACGAGCATTCCGTGATGCTTACGGGCAAGTTCTGAGGCGGCGCCGACGATCTCTTCGACAGATTCCTCAACATCGATCCTTATAAACGAACGGACGATCCGGTTACGTCCAATGAGGACAAGCAATCTTCTGAGTTCCGGCTGGAACAGAATAATGAATGCAATGACCCAAATGTCCGTCAGCGTCCGTAAAATCCAGTTCATTGCTTTGAGATTTATCGCCTGAGAGAGGAACGAGAACGCAAGGATGAGAAGGAGCCCTGCAAAAATCTGCGCCGCGATCGTTCCACGCATGACGAGGTAGAGCCGGTAGAATATGAATGAAACGAGAAGGATATCAATGACATCTACTACGGTTACACTCAAAAATCCTATTTTAAAAAGTTCCATTGTTCACTTCAGGAATATTGGTCGACTGTCAGCAGCGCCTTGTTTTCATCATTCGCCCGCCGTATCGCATCGGCAATAATGGCGACCCGTTTCATTTCCTTAACATCGTGCACACGGAGTATATTAGCTCCATTCATGATAGAAACAGCAACTGCAGCCGCCGTTCCTTCCAGACGATCTTCGACAGGCAGATTTAATATTTTTCCGATAAATGATTTTCTCGACGGGCCAACGAGAATCGGATAACCCATGTTACGAAATTCACCCAGGCGTTTGAATATTTCAAGATTATGATCGGTATTTTTTCCGAAACCGATTCCAGGATCGAGTATGATCTGATGGATACCCGCCTCAGATGCTATACGGATTCCCTCCTCAAGGTAAATGCGTATTTCTCCTATCAAATTACGATAGACGACATCCGTCTGCATCGTCCTCGGAGTTCCACGTATGTGCATGATGATCACTGTCGCATCATACTGAGCAATTACATCCGCCATCTGCGCATCAAAATGGAGGCCCGATATGTCGTTGACTATTCGCGCCCCGGCGCGCAGAGCTTTAGCCGCCACTGCAGATTTATACGTATCAACCGAGAGAGGTATGGAAGTGGCTTTCACCAGTTTTTCTATGACAGGAATGATACGCTTCAGCTCTACTTCCAGAGGTACCGGTTCAGAACCCGGGCGAGTCGACTCTCCTCCGACATCGATGAAATCCGCACCATCAGCGACCATCGCGAGAGCGGCGTCGACCGCTTCTTCGGTACCTTCGTATTTTCCTCCGTCTGAAAATGAATCGGGCGTTACATTTATGATCCCTATGATGTGAGGCCGGGAATCAAGGTCGTACTCGACACCGCCGAATGTGTAGATGTGATTTCTATTATTTAACTTGTTCATCCAAGAAAAATTTTATACTCAGAGATGGCAACGCAGTTCAGATTACTGAGTAGTTTTCTTCACCCCTGCTAACATCGCTTTTCGTCTCGCTTTGAAACGCTGTACTTGTTTTCTGTGTTTCTTTATAACTACTCTTAGTTTTTTATTCAAGATCGCTCCGAAGAAAGTGTATGTTTATAACTGACCTGAAAATACAAGTTTTTTTACAGGAAATCAAGGATATTTCCGGAATGTACGAAGTATTCGTCTACTGAAGACTGATACGGAAGTTGACGATCTCCGGTTGATTGCCTATCCGTACGGGAGGGCCCCACGTTCCGACCCCGCATGAGACGTAAAGGTGTCTGTTTCCGTCTTTTCTGTAGCCCCAGCTCACGGCATAAACCGCATTTGTGATGTAATTGAGCGGCCACAGTTGTCCGTGATGAGTATGTCCCGAAACCTGCAGATCAATACCATTTTCCATACTCTCACCCACTTCAAACGGCTGATGATCCATAAGAAGTATGGGGTACTCCGAAGGTATTCCCTCGAGGAGTTCGCCCATCGATTTTCTCTGACGTCCCGTGAAGCGAGGCATAGTTCGATCCTCCCGTCCAACCAGATAAAAACTGTTGTTGATGCGAACCGTCTCATCGCGCAGTACGTTGACACCGTGCGCCGAAAGATATGCGCACGCTTCCTCCACACCCCCTATGTATTCATGATTGCCGGTGACGGCGAAAACTCCGTACCGTGACTTGATGCTGAGCAGACTTTCACCAAGATTCTGCTTAATGACCGGTCCCAGATCCTCGTCGACAATGTCGCCGGGGAGGAGAACGATGTCGGGGTGCATCATGTTGATCTTCGCAACGATGGAATCGAATCTGGCTTTCCCTACGATAGTTCCGAGGTGGATATCGGATATCATCGCGACAGAGATTGAATCCATCCCCTGACTTTTCTTAGAAATGGATATCGGAATAGTTTTAATTTTCATCTGTCTCGCGTTGATGTGACCAATCGTTAAGAGTATAACGACGATACTGACCACGCCCAGAGCGATATACTGCTTTACGGAGGAGTAGTGTTCGGTGATGAATCGCGGAAAAAACGGAATGAAAGAATTTATTAATCGGAGAATATCTAGCGCGAGAACTGCCAGCACCAGGTAAAGCATGGCTGCAAACCAGAATGATCCGATCCACACGAATGTCACCGTGAAAGGATTCAGCCAATAATTCTCAAGGGTTCTGCCGATGAAGAATGATAATGCGATAATGATAAATAGAATGATATACCAGGTGCGCAGAGGAGAGGCATCGGGTAATGACTGCAAGCCCCTTATCAATATATAATAGTTGACGAGACCATAGAGAACGAAGAAAACAGCTAAGAAGATTAATAAACTCATTGATTTCATTTACTGGAAAATAATCAGGTGATTTTTTGAGATAGAGATATCACATATAAGATACGCGAAAAACGGATTCACTCGAAGGGAAACACGGCGATTATTATGCGACGGCGATTCCCGACAAGACCTGCTGGTAGTACAACTCATACTGGGCAACGATTGTATCGGCATTGAACATTTCCACCGCTCGCTTGCGTGAATTCGATGCGAAAAGTTTATACCGTGCCTCATTCGTGAGTAATTCGACGGCGTATTTTGCCATCCTGTCGATATCGCCAATTTCTGCAATGTAGCCGGTCTCTCCGTGGATAACAAGTTCAGGAATACCGCCGACGCTCGATGCTACTACAGGGACTTCGCAAGCCATAGCTTCGAGAGCCGACAGACCGAAGCTTTCCGATTGACTCGGCATTAGAAAGATATGTGCGGCAGAAAGAATCGGTACCAGCTCAGTCTGTTTGCCGAGAAATTTCACATGATCGTAGATGTTCAGTTCCCGCGCCAGTTGTTCGCAACTGGATCTGTCAGGTCCGTCTCCCACGAGGATCAGCTTAGCCGGGATTTTCTGTCGAACCGTATTGAAAATCCGGATAACGTCATGTACGCGTTTTACATGACGGAAGTTTGATACATGGACGAGAATTTTTTCATTTTCCGGTGATAAATGTTCACATACTTCTTTACTTTCAACCCTGTGATATTTTTCGCAATCAACAAAATTAGGGATGACAGTAATGTCCTTTTCGATCTGATAGTTTACGAGAGTTTTTTCCTTTAGAAACCTTGAAACCGCAGTCACCCCGTCGCTCTGCTCTATACTAAACTTCATGACCGGAAGGAAACTCGGTTCAAGACCGACCAGTGTGATATCAGTACCATGAAGGGTGGTAATGATTTTCATCTTTCCGTCGCCGATAATCTTCTTAGCCAGATAAGCGCTTATGGCATGCGGAATTGCATAGTGTGCATGGAGGATATCGAGTTTCTCAAACTGAGCAACTTCCACAATTTTACTTGCGAGTGCCGGCGTATAAAGGGGAAATTCAAAGAGCGGATAACTCGAAATTTCAACCTCGTGGTAAACGATATTGTCCATAAAGGAGTCTAATCTAAAAGGAACGGCATAGCTGATAAAGTGAATATTGTGCCCCTTTTTAGCCAGGGCTTTGCCCAGCTCAGAAGCGACAACTCCGCTGCCGCCGTACGTAGGATAACATGTTATGCCTATATTCATAACAAACGGTAGTAAATTACGTATAATTAGTTACTATTCCAAATAGAGTGAATTTTATCCATTTTTACACTCAAATTAAAGGAAGGTATGTATTTTATATTAGAAGTAACATTACTTAAAAAAAATTAATCTCAAGAGGGGATTGTTTTTTTAATTTTTTTGTTTATATTAACAAACGCAAAACCCTCAAAGCACCGAAAATTCGCAATTTTGCGCATTTCTGAAAGGATCTATTAACGTGAAGGCAAAAGCCAAGGTCATTGGATTGGTTATTACAAGCTGTCCTTGTTGCGGTAATCCGATTAATTTCGACCGACAAGTCACAAAAATCTGTGCCTACTGCGAGGAAATCGTCCACATAGACATAGATAAAGTAGAAGTAAGTCTACATGGTCCGCCTACTCCTACAGAAAACAAACGGATGAAAATCAGTATGAATTAAATCAGAGGAATTTTCTCTGAAAGATTCCGGAAACGGAATCTTTTTTATCATCATAAATAAGACTATAGAAGTCGTATTTCATAAATGTTCCAGTTATCAAAAAAAGTTGAGTATGGATTGATTGCAATCCGGCACATGGCATCAGGCCGGCCAAAACAACTCTTTACTACGAAAGAGATT
>Ga0315277_10011197_pt1 | contig 11315 bp, 7 predicted proteins | sample YL17G05_15_MG_FD_203695 | JGI IMG/M metagenome (GOLD analysis project Ga0315277, IMG submission 203695) | Sediment microbial communities from Yellowstone Lake, YNP, Wyoming, USA - YL17G05_15 | ecosystem: Environmental > Aquatic > Freshwater > Lake > Sediment | place: USA: Wyoming | collected...
ACCGCACGTAACTTTCATGGCCGATGAGGCGCTGGAGCATGCGGACTTCATCATCCGCGGCGAGGGGGAACAGACCCTGATGGCTTTCATCGACGCCCGGGAAAAAGGCGAGAGCTTTTCTGAAATCCCCAATTTGTCCTACCGCCAAAACGGCCGGACGGTTCACAACGCTTTGCGGCCTTTCGTCAAGGACCTGGATCAGATACCGTTCCCGGATTTATCCTTGCTCAAATCGTCGCGGAAGGGCATAGCCGGTTTGAGCAGCATCCCCGTCCAGACGTCCCGGGGCTGTCCTTTCGACTGCTCCTTCTGTTCGGTGACCGGCATGTTCGGCAAAAAATACCGGTTCCGTTCGACCGAAAATATCATCGCCGAGCTGCGACGGTATAACGACCGCAAAAACCTCATTTTTTTCTATGACGACAATTTCACCGCCGACCGCAAACGGGCCAAAGACTTGCTGGAGGCGATGATCCGGGAGAGGTTCAAGTTCAAGTGGACGACCCAGGTGAGGGCGGACGTGGCCAAAGACCTGGATCTGGTCAGGTTGATGAAGAAGGCCGGCTGCCATACGCTCTACATCGGGTTTGAATCGGTGAACCCGGAGAGCCTGAAATCCATGAAAAAAAAGCAGACCGTGGAAGAAATAGCGGAGGCCATAAAAATCCTCCGCAAGCATCGGATCGGCATTCACGGCATGTTCGTCTACGGGTTTGATGAGGATGACTGGAAGACCGTCAAGCAGACGGTCAAATTCGCCAAGAGATCAAAGTTGAATTCCACCCAATTCCTCATCCTGACGCCTCTTCCCGGGTCGGAGTTTTTTGAAAAGGTAAGCCACGAGAATCGGATTCAGTTCCGGGATTGGGCCCTCTATGATGCCCACCATGTCGTCTTCCATCCGGCCCGCCTGTCTCTCTTCGATTTGCAGCGGGCCCAAATCTTCAGCCATAAGAAATTTTATTCACTCAAACAAATGGTGAGAAAACTGATAAGAGGGAAATGGCTGGACTTGGGAATCGCCGGCTATGCCAGAAACCTGAACCGGGTGTGGCAGAAGAAAAACGAACTTTACCTGAAGGCCATCCAGTTGCTCAAGTCGCGGAAAGGTCCAAAAATATCGATCGACTACCGGGAAGATGTCGTCATCGACCGCTAGGCGGGATTCTTTAGTGGTGCGTCTCACAAGTAACTTAGCTATATGACAATCATCAAAAGACGCGCCACGGCGGGGGAGTTTGAGGGGGACGGCATCGTTCCCCTCAGGGGGTCAGCGGAGCGCCGAGGGGGGAGCTTGACTCCCCCCTGGAAGTGTCCCGTCTAGGCAGAGGACTTTGGAAAGGGATTTACGAGACGGGACACTAGATCACCGTGCCGTCGGGGATGACAGCATGCTTGGGCACGACGATGATCCCGTCCCGGATAACATAATCATCCGTCTCCTTGAAGGCGATCCCCCTGTCGTTAACGAGCTTGACGCCGTCGCCGATCCGGGCGTTCTTGTCGACGATGGCGCCACGGATCAGGCAGTCGCGTCCGATCCCGATCGGCGGGAGGCGGTTCCTCAAATTGGCTTCGATCTCCTCCTGCGATTCAAAATAATCGGCCCCCATGACCACCGTGCGATCGATAGCACTGCCCTCTCCGACCCGGGAGCGGATCCCGATTATGGAGTGGCTGATCTTCGAACGGTTGATGATACTGCCTTCGCAAAGGATAGAATGGTCAACCTCCGAGGCCAGGATCTTGGAGCCGGGGAGGTACCTGGCGTGGGTGAAAATGGGCCGCTTTTCGTCGTAAAAATTGAACTTGGGCAGAGGCAAGGTCAGGTCCAGGTTGGCTTCATAGAAACTCCGGATGGTCCCGATATCGCGCCAGTAACCGTCGAACAGATAGGAATAGACCCTATGCTTCCGGATCGCATAGGGGATGACGTCTTTCCCGAAGTCCTTGAATTCCGTCCGCCCCAGAAGTTCCTCGAGCACCCGGGCGGTGAAAAGATAAACCCCCATGGAGGCCAGGTGGGTCTTTCCCGAAGCTTTTGACCCCAAAGCGCGGAAGAGGTCGGCCGGGACCCTGAGGCGCTCCAGGTCGGCTACCGCCTTCGGCTTCTCCATGAAGGATATGATTCGCCCGCTCCGGTTGGATTTCATCATCCCGAGCTCGGGGGCCTCGGCGGCCGTAACGGGCGTCACGGAGATGCTGATATCGGCCCTTTTCCTGATATGGAAATCGATGAACGGCTCGTAGTCCATGCGGTAGAGATGATCTCCGGATAGAACGAGGACCAGGTCCCCTTTGTTCTTTAGAAAGGCCAGGTTTTGGAGGACGGCGTCCGCCGTGCCCTGGTACCAGTCGCGGTTCTCGAGCGTCTGCTGGGCGGAGAGGATGGTCAGGAAACCCCGGCTGAACTCATCGAAACGGTAGGTGAGGAAGATATGGCGATGGAGCGACTCCGTGGCGAATTGGGTGAGGATGAAGATCTTGCGCAGTCCCGAATGCAGGCAGTTGCTGAGGGAGATGTCGATCAGCCGGAACCGGCCGGCTATGGGGACGGCCGGCTTGCTCCGGATCTTGGTCAAAGGATAAAGCCGCGCGCCCTGGCCCCCGGCAAGGACGATGGTGACCACATCGCTCATCCCTCACTCCCTTCAGGCTTCCCGCCTTATTCTCTCGAACCCGGATACGCAGATATAATCCAGCCGGCCTTTCTTTTCGACCGAATCGAGCAGGAGGTTCAGGCCCAGATTGTCGCTCGAGATGTGGCCGGCGATGACGACGTTCAGGTTGGCCTTTTTGGCGTTCTCCAGGTGGTCTTCGCTGATATGCATGCCGACCAGAGTGCTGACGCCGCCCGCTGCGTATTTTTCGTAGACGTCCTTGGCTCCCTCGGTCCCTCCCGTCATTTCGACGATTATCTTTCCGCAGCCGCTCTCTTCCGACCCGCTGACGATCCTCGGGGGAAGCTGAAGGGCGGCCGACCTTTGGTATTCGGGTATGCCCTTGAGAAGTTGGATGATATCCCTGAGCCGGGCCGGTTTCTCTTTGTGGAACAGCCGGTCGAGGAATTGAGTGACGCAGTTATCGGCGGCGGTGTGGATACAAATCATCGGGAGGTTAAGAAGCCTGGCCACATCGACCGTCCGGTTGTGATTGACGGGCATGAGGCGCCGCTCCACCTCGCCTATCCTCTTTTCCATCAGCTTCTCAGCTACGCTCAAAGTTATGCCGCAGGCGGCCAGCAGGTCCGACTGCAGCTTCATGACGTCGAAAAGCCGGACCAGGGCAAACCCCTCGGGATGGTGGGCGATGATCAGGTCGATTTTGCGCTCGAGCTCCTTATTGAGGAGATAGGTCAAGAGCACCTCTCCGACCTCCATGTCAATGCCGATGATGGCCTTTCCGACCTCCAGTTCCCCGTCACCATGGAGTATCCGGGTGTCGGAGAAGGGGTTGAAGAGCCGGTCGCGGTCGAAGTAGACCTTTTCTTTTTCGTCCAACTTATCGAACTTGGCCTGTTCTTCGGCCAGCAGTTTTTGGATCTCCTCCTTGCCCCGGAGGTCGTTCTCGACACCGGTTTCAATCACCGCGCCGTAGAAGTCCTTGAGTTTCATCGGGTTTGCTCCTTTAGGACGGGAATAATCCGCTCAAGCCTATTGATTACCACATCTCGAGGACCGATTCAATTCTCCCCGGAGAATGATCTAGGGCGGTCAAACATCCAATTGACCCCTTGATCGAGGATGTGGTATAAAAGTGCGGCTCGGAGAAGGACCTGAAATGAAAGATGCCAAGGTCGAGAATCAACTCTATTTCAAAGCGGGCCTTGCCTTTGACTCATTCAAGCATGCCCTAAAAGCATTTGAGTTATTCCTGGCCAATGCGGGACCCGCCTCCACCCCGAACTATTACAAAGCACGGAACTACCTGAGGGACGGGGAAAAATTCTTGGGAGAGACATTTACTGAAGCCAAGAAACTCCTCGGGCCGCTGCCCCCTTATGCCTCCTCGGAATTCGAGAAATGGCGGTCCGATTTTCTAAGCCAGCACCAGATCCTGGTCGAGAGCCAGGAATTCGCCGCCCTCAAAGAGGAACTGTTCCAGAATGGCCAGCTCGTCCGCTGGATCGAATCGCCCGACCTGGAACGGCTTTTGGCCAAAGATTATGATGCCCAGAAGACCGGCAAGAGAAAGATGGCCAACATCAAGGTCCGGATCATGCTGGACCGGCTTCAGGAGCTCGCCGCCCAGGCCAACGACCTCAAGAAAAGGGCCCAGGAGAAACTCCAGAGCGGATCCTAGGGAATTTCCTTGATTTCGGCCTCGTCCCGCCAATAGCGCAGTTTGCCGATTCCCGGACCGTCGGGACTCCCGTCAAAGGCCAGTCCGTATTGAAATGGTTTGGCCTCGATTAGGATGCGGCTCCCCAACACGGCCTTGGTCAGGTTGACGATCGTATAGCTCAGCCGGGCCTCCAGCTGCCCTTGTTCAGCCGCGGACACGGCGGCGACGATGAGGTCACCGTCGGTCTCGAACTCGCCAAAGGCGATCCTTCCCGCCTCATAGGTATAGCGGGGCCGCCTCCAATCGCGGACGATATCCCGGCGAAGGTCCGTCTTTATACCCACCACTATCTTCCGGCTGCCGGCCTCTACCTCCAGCCCCAGCCCGGCGGATTCAGGGACGATGGAGAGGGGTCGAATCCGGCCTGGCCATTCGAGGCAGGACGCGTCCTTGGGGTGGGGGATGAGCAAAGTGACGAAACCGGCTGTCTGGCCGAGCTCAAAATGCTGGGCCGCAGTCTGATGGATCAGGAATTCGTCCTGGTAGTGACGCCTGATCGGCTCTATTCCCTCCAGTCGATAATGAGTGAGAGGAAAAAGAACCAGGAGATGCCTGTCGGTGGACAGAGTCCTGTCCTGGATCTTCTCATAAACCGTGTCATACCAATGTTCACCATGCGCCACGATCCTCTGAGCATGCCAAAGGTTGGCCAGAGTGAACCACTCCTCGCGGCGGGCTTTGAAGATGTCGAAGACGATGAACATCTCGGGATCTTTAATGTAGACGACGGCCCGGTCCCACTCGTATCCCCAGTCTTCATCCCTGAGCCGCGTGCGGCTGTAATCGAAATCCCCAAACGTCAGGAAATCGACCTTCTGGGTCCGGACGCGCCGGTAAGAGCCGGCGTTGCGGAGGAAATCCAGGATCCCCTGGCCGGTCACCTCATCCCGGACGCTGTACCGGGATTCGCCCTGTCTCTGGCCCATCCAGATCTTTTCGGGCCGGACGCAAAGGCGGTTGTGGAAATAGTCCTGCCGGTACGCTCCGAACGGACCGGAGGGCATATAATCCCTGTATCCGGCGTCATGGAGAAGCACTGACCCGCCCGACATGAGCAGGACGAGACTGTTCTCGTCGGCATGGCCGTGGGTCATTTTCTCTTCCTCGACCGGGATGGTGTCGCGAAGGTAATCACGGAAATTCAGCCCGCCGTCGCCTTCGTCCCGGTAGTTCAGGAGGAGATAAGTGTCCTCGGGTTTCCAACCGCTTCGAAAGACGATCTTCTTGCCTTGGACATCCTCCATCACTTCCTCGGAGAGGGAGGTCGGCGGGGCCGCCGCGAGGCGGTCCGTTCCCCACCGGAAACAGTCCAGGAGCATACAGGCCAGGCCGATATTCTTGGGATTCCCGAAATCGACGAACTTCCGGGAGATCGTGGCCGCCGCCCATTTGAGCTGCGGGTTGCGATAGGCGGCCGCCGCCGCTTCAAAAAAAACCAGGTAGTATGCCCAATTGGATTCCCAATGAGCATCTCCGAAATCCGGGACCATCCCGGCCGGACTCATAAGATGGAGATAGTACTGGCCGTAGTAATACATCTCCGGTGTTTTAAAAAGATCCTCCCGTTTTCCCAGGGCGTCCGCATACCCCAGGAGAGAGTAGAGCCAGACGCCGTTGTAGATGGTGGCGTCTTCGATCTGCCAGTTGCCCCAATTATCGTCCCCGAGCGCCCGGCGCTGCATCTCCCAGACCCCGCGGCGGGGGTGATGGGGGAGTGCCCGCACCGCCCAGGCCAGGGATTCGGCCCTTAGCGCGGAGCGGTTCATCGGCCCCCATTCCTGGCTTCGCAGAAGATATTCCAGGCTGTGGGCGATTTCAGTTTCGATCTGGGTAATTTCGGCCAGGCTCAGGGCGCCCAGGCGATGAAGAATTTCGTAAGCCCGGATATACCGCATGGCGGTGAAAAAATCCGGCAGGGCAGGAACGCCTTCGGCATAATCCCCCCGCTTGGCCTTGGCCCACTCAGGATAGGCCGAACGATACCCGCCGTAAGTCAGGAGCACCTGTTTAGCCCGGCTCGCGTATTCCGGCTTCCTTTCCTTCTCAAAAAGCGAGGCGGAAATCACGGCCATCTCGAGCAACCCGCCCGGCGGACGGTAACCGAAGACGTTCTCCGGGTCGAAGCTTTTCTGCCACTGAGAGATAAGCTCGGCCTGATGGCCGAACACCCATTCGGCGGAAGCGCGCGCCAATTCCCAATACTGGGCCAGGGGAACGACTTCAGGTCCAGCCGGGCTCTCGGCGGCGCTACCCGGCCCGATGAGGAATGCCGCCAGCAGGATAGAAAACCCCAACCCCAATGATACTCCCAGGTATGTCTTGCCCATTGGATCTGCGCTCCTCGGGCGCCTTAACGCCCCGGAGGAAATCAGGCCGGGTGCCCGGCCGGTTATTGAAAGACTTGCTTCATTATTCCGACCAGGTCAAGGGCATAATCCACTTCGGTCAAAGGAACCTTCTTGCTCTGGGCGATCTTGGAGAAACGGGCGTCCTTGTTGCTCTCCTTGGTTACGATAATGTAATCGGCGAAGGGAGCGACGGCGTCGATCATCCTCTCGTTGTCGCTGCCGGGTGCGCCCCGCAGCGCTGTTCCGCCGACGTGGACGGCGATGATGAATACCTTGTTCTGCTTCGAGTACTCGATGACCCTCTTGAGGCGGGCCTCCTCGCTCTCGATGGTCAGCCCGGAGGCGCCCATGCCTTTGAGGCTCGCCCCGATGGCAAAGATGATGGTGCTGTAAGGGGTCCCCTTGGGGAACTTGGCCAGGTCGGTATAGACCTCGGCATGAAACCCGGGTCCCGATTCCTTGTCGGCCAGCCCGACACCCGCCTTCATCATGTCGACATCCGGAACATCGCAGTAGTCGAAACCGATGCCGGCCTCTTCGAGGACGATATTGACCGTCGTGACATCATTGCTTTGGCCGGCCGAGGTGGTCAGGACAGGGAGTTTGCCCTTCGGGACGGCTGTCTGGGCGGTGCCGAGGGAAAGCGATAATACACAAAACAAAAGAAAACATGCGACTAAGACAAGCGGCATTTTTTTCATCTGAGTATCTCCTGTTTCCTCATTTTATTCACTTTTCATCACACTGGTCAAGCCGAGCGGGATTGCGTTTTCGTTTGTGTACCTTGAAGCATGATAGAGAGAGGGGTGGCATAGGATACGTTTTCCAGCTACTTTTCGGCCGGTTCGGAGATCGCATCCCAGACCTTGATCGCCCGCTTCCACCACTCCGGAATAACCGCCCGGTTCCGGTCCAAGGCTCTTTTCTCGACATCGTAGTAGCCGTGTTTGTTGAAGTGGACAAACAGATCATCGCCGATCTTCCACCAGGCCTTGACGACGTTGTCGGCATGACTCAGGCAGAACCCGTCGAGATAGCCGATCCCTTCGAGCTGAGACCGGTTGTATCGTTCGAGCGCTTCTTTGTCGATCTCGGGGATCCTGGCCACGGTCTTGGCCTCCCACTCCGCTTGGGCTTTCTTGACTTCTTCCAGGGCGAGGTTGTAGACCACCTGGATGTGGAAATCCACGTAGTCGAAGGCCCAGCGCGCGGAATCCCGGTTGAGCGTCCAGTGGTCCCCGATCTTGAAAGAGGCCGGCACATCGGTGATCCCCGCGTAAAGCGGCATGTAGCATGAAGTCTCCTGGAGCCCGAAGCTCAGCCAGATGATCCCGCCGATCGGAGCCGGCAGCCAGCCGCGGCACTGGGTGATGGTCGTATACTCCACGCTCGGGGTTCCGATCGCCCGGGTCGTGCTGTAGAGGTTCGGGTTGCCGAACGGGCCGCCCCGCAGTCCCTTGACCTTGTCGAATCGGGTCCCTTGAGACCGGTCTCTGGTCATGTCCATCACATCCTGGACCGAGATGAGCTTGTCCGGCTTGACCGAGAAGGGAAAATCCATGTTCAGTATCTCGGGACTGATCTTCAGCGAAGGAGCGACCAGGTCGAAGAAACGCCACAGCCTGGCCCGCCGGCCTTCGCTGCTGATGGCGCTTCCCTCAGCCGGGGAATAAGCCCTCTTCCAGCTGAACGGTTTCCCGGCCTTGGGGTCGAAAAGACCCTGCTCGACGGCAAAGGCAACCAGGTGCGCCGAACCCAGGAAATAATCCTTGTTCTTGAGGTCAATTTCCCCGATCCGTGACTCGTTCGGGCAGACGCAGACCTGGTCGTCCGGGACCCGTTGGGCGCACCAGACCGCGCCCGGCTTGCCGATCTTGGGCGTCCAGAGCGGCCCGGCCGGCATGATCTCGAAAATCCAGAGCTCATTGGGGTCGTGGACGGCGAGCATTTCGCCGCCGTCATTGAAGCCGTAGCCGAACTTTTCGGCCAGAGATCCCATGATCTGGACGGCCTCACGAGCCGTCTTGGCGCGCTCCATGGCGATGAGGGTGAGCATGGTGATATCAAAGGCCGGGGTCGGGGTGTTGTTGTAAAGCTTGCGGGCGCAGCCGATCGTCGATTCACCGATGCCCAGCTGCTGGTCATTCATGTACCCGAACATCCCATGATGGTAACCGTAGGTATGAGGCACCTCGGGGATCTCCAGCCCGGTGAAGTCGTTTTTATAAAGGTCCCACTTGAGCCCTTCCTCAGGAGGCCAAGTCTTGTATTGATTGATGTGGTAGATCTTGCGCGTCTCACCGGGCTTATGATCGGCGGCGGGGACGTGACGCCAGGTCCAATCGCAAGTGCCGCAATCGCAGGTGTGAGTCGCCATGGTCGAGCCGTCCGTCGAGGCCCCCTTGGCCACCATAATGACCGTACAGCCATCCGGAATGTCGGCAGGAGCGGCTCCCGTGGCCGAACCGGGCCCGCGGCCGAGAGGCAGGATCGTCATCCCCAGGAGCAAAACGGCCAGAGCCGCGAAAGAAACCATCGTCAATTTTCTCATCATCTCTCTAACCTCCTTGTTCGCCGTCTCTAAGAGCCGAGCCCGGGGTCCTTATCGATCCGCCGGCTCGATAAAGGCGTCATAGACCTTGACCATTTTTTTCCACCAGTCCGGGACGAGCTGCGTCCGCGACCGCTCAACCGTTCTCTTTTCAGCGATGTACGTGCCGAACTTGTTATACTTGACCAGCAGACGGTCGCCGAGCTCCCACCAGGCAGCGACGACGCCACGGGCGTTATCCAGGCAGTATCCCGTCAGGAACTCCGCGGCCTTGGCGGGGTCCTGAGCATAAAGCTCAACGGCCCGCTTATCGATCTCCGCGGTTCGGGCAATAGCGGGGGCCTCCCATTTAGCCTGGGCCTCCCGGACATCTTCCAGGGCCGCCGAGTAAACTGTCTGGACATGATAATCCGTATAGTCGAAGGCCCACCGCGCCGAATCCCGGGTGAACACCCAGTGGTCGCCTACCCGGTAGGAATCGGGCATAGCGGTGATCCCGGCATAGAACGGAACGTAGCAGGAAGTGTCCTGGGAGCCGAGCGCCAGCCAGACGATCCCGCCGACCGGCCCGGGCAGGCCGGCTCTCGACTGGGTGACCGTCGTATACTCGGCGTGGTTGGTCCCGATCGTCCGGGTGCCGCCGTCGTAGTAGGGGTTTCCGAACGGGCCGCCGCGCATCCCTCGCAACGGGTCGAACTCGGTGCCCTCGCACTTGTCCCGCATCATGGTCATGACGTCCTGGACGGAAAGCAGCCGGTCCGGCTTCACGGAAAACGGAAAGGCCATGTTGGGAGTGTCGGCCGGGAGCTTCAGGGATGGCGCGGCCAGGTTGAAGAAGCGCCAGATCCGGGCCCGCCGGGGATTCGTCTTGGCGCTCGCATCGGACGGGCAGTAGGCGCGCTTCCAGCTGAACGCCCGCCCCGATTTGGGGTCGTAAAGCCCTTGTTCGATGGCGAAGGAGACGACGTGGGCAGAGGCCAGGAAATAATCCTTATTCTTGAGGTCGATCTCTCCGATCCGGCTCTCGTTGGGACAGACGGAGACATGATCATCCGGAATTCGCTGGGCGCACCAGACAGCGCCGGGTTTGCCGGTCTTGGGAGTCCAGAGCGGCCCAACGGGCATGATCTCGAAGATCCAGACCTCATTCGGGTCGGCCACGGCCAGCATTTCACCCCCGTCGTGGAAGCCGAAACCGTGCTTCTCCGCCAGCCCGCCCATAAACAATATGGCCTCGCGGGCCGTCCGGCATCTCTCCATGGCCAGAAGCGTCAGCATGGTGATGTCGATCTTGGCAGCCGGCGTGGGATTGGAGAGCTTGCGGGCATTGCCGATGGTCGCTTCGCCCATGGCCAGCTGGTGCTCGTTCATATATCCGAAAACGCCGTGATGAAAAGCGTACGTGCGCGGCACCTGGGGGATTTCCAAACCCGTGAAATCGTTCTTGTAGAGATCCCATTTGTTCCCCTCGGAGGGCGGCCAGGTCCGGATCTGGTTAATATGGTAGATCTTCCGGGTCTCGCCGGGCTTGTGTTCGGCCGCCGGGACATGCCGCCAGGTGAAGTCGCAGACGCCGCAGTCGGCAGCGTGGGTGGTCATGACCGAACCGTCGGTCGAGGCCGATTTCCCAACCATGATGACGGTGCAGCCTTCGGGTTCGCTGTCCGGCTGCCAAGCCGGAGCCGGTTGACTCCGGTGCATCGTCAGAAAGCCGGCCGCCACCAATACAGCGAGAATTACCAGGCTGCTCCGCAAAAGGATGGATTTCATTTTTATTCTCTCTCTCCCGGCTTTACCAGCCTATCCCTAACAAAAAAAACGTCTCGCAGGCCTTAAGGAAAGCCTCTCTTCTAGGGGGCCTTCAATTCAGAAAGACCTTGTCCTTTTCCGCTTTGGCGGGATCATGGAAGTAATGGCCGACCCCGTTCTGGACGATCTCCGCATAGCGGGGGATACCCCGGACCAGGACGGAGCGGTCCGGGTTTTTCTTGGAGTATTGGCGGAGGATTTCCAGGATGAGCGAGCAGTGCTGGCCGACCCGTTTTTCCAGCGGCCATCCCGATTCATCATAG
>Ga0315277_10011198_pt1 | contig 11314 bp, 11 predicted proteins | sample YL17G05_15_MG_FD_203695 | JGI IMG/M metagenome (GOLD analysis project Ga0315277, IMG submission 203695) | Sediment microbial communities from Yellowstone Lake, YNP, Wyoming, USA - YL17G05_15 | ecosystem: Environmental > Aquatic > Freshwater > Lake > Sediment | place: USA: Wyoming | collected...
ACGCGTGACGTCGCGCCCCCTCAGAAGAATCCGCCCGGACATCGGACGCACCAGCCCCGCCAGCGTGGCCAGCAACGTGCTCTTGCCGCTCCCGTTGGCCCCGATCAGCGTCACGATCTCGCCCCGCCCCACGTGAAGCGACACTCCCTTGAGCGCCACTATCCGGCCGTATCCGCTGGTGAGGTTCTCGATACGCAACATCCCTAGGAATCCTCCCCCGTGCCGAGATACACGGCGATCACGGTCTCGTTCTCTTGAATCTCCCGCGGGGGGCCTTCCGCAATGGGAACCCCGTGGTCCAACACCAGGACCCGGTCCGAATGCTCCATTACCAGCGACATGTCGTGTTCAACCAGGATGATCGTGACGCCGCCGGCGCGAATCGCCTGGATCAGGTCCCCCAGTTCGACCGTCTCGCGCGTATTGAGCCCCGCGGCGGGTTCGTCCAGCAGAAGGAGTCGCGGACCGGCCGCCAGTGCCCGGGCCAGCTCCACCCGGCGCTGTTTGAGAAACGGCAGGCGGCCCACGGGTTGATTCGCAAGATCGGCGATCCCCATCATCTCCAGGCAGTGCAGGGCCCGCTCGCGCAGCCGGCGTTCCTCCCGTCTTTGCGATGGAACTCTCAGGACCGAGCTCACCATCTCGCAACGCCCTCGGCAATGGCATCCCACCAGCACGTTCTCCAGGACGGACATGTGCTCGAACAGGCGGATGGTCTGCCAGGTCCGCGCTATGCCCGCCGCCGCGATCCGGTGGGAAGGAAGCCCGGCGATCTCGGCGCACTCGAACACGATCGAGCCGGTCGTCGGGCGCTCCACGGCGGTCAGGCAGTTGAAGAAAGTCGTTTTCCCCGCGCCATTTGGGCCGATCACCGCGAAGATCCGCCGCTCCTCGACGCGGCAACTCACGCCTTCGAGCGCGTGCACGCCGCCGAAGTACTTGCTCAGACCACGGACCTCGAGCAGAGCGGCGCTATTGGGTTCCGGCAACGCCATTCCCGTCCGCCTCTCTCTTCAGTGTTCCAAACAACCATCGAATCAAATCACGCGTGCCGAGGAGAATGCCCTGCGGGACGAACATCATAATCAACAACAAGATGAGCCCATAAATAAGAAACCGCCATTTCTCCAGTTCCGCAAGAAGGTCGGGCATAAGACCCATCACGCACGCCCCAACCACGGCCCCCCACACCGACCGCATTCCTCCCGCGATCACCATAACGATGAACAGGATGGAATGCTCGACGTCGAAAGGGCTCGGACTGATATAGCCGCTCCAGTGCGCATAAACGCTTCCCGCGATCGAAGCGTACACGGAGGACAGCACGAATACCTTGACCTTGTAAGCGGCCGCCGGAACGCCGAGGACATTGGCGGCCTGCTCGCCGTCGTGGATGGACCGCAGCGCGCGGCCCACCCGGGAGTGGATGAGATTCAGCGCCACGATCAGCCCGACCACCACGATCCCCCACACGAAATAGAAGGCCTCCCGGTCCGTGCCGTAAGCCCGCAGGCGGAATCCAAACGCCGACCACCTGGGGATATCGCCGAAGCCGGAGGGACCGCCCGTCATGTCCACCCAGGCCTTGGCGATGACGCTCACGATCTCCCCGAACGCCAGGGACGCCATGGCCAGATAATGTCCGTGAAGCCGCAGCGAAGGCAAACCCACGGCCAGCGCCACGATCATCGAGAGCGCCACGCCCACCCATATCGCCAGCCAGGGCGACCAGCCCGCCTTCGCGGTCAGAATGGCCGAGGTGTACGCCCCAATCGCGTAGAACGCCGCGTGGCCAAGCGAGATTTGCCCGGCGTATCCCAGCAGCAGCGACAAGCCGATGCAGATCAGCGCGTAGATTCCCGCTTGAGTCAGCTTGTAATACCAACTCGAGCACAGCCACGGCGCCGCCGCGATCAGCAGAACGAGGACAAGCAGACCTGTGCGATTACGCAAACCCATCAAGAACCCCTCTGTAATGATGAATGCAGAATGACGAATGATGAACAGGGAGAAAGATGATGAATGCAGAATGATGAATGTAAAATGATGAACGGGAAAAGGAACAACGAATGATGAATACGAGCAGGTGGAATACGGCGAGATACTATGAATTTGTTTTTCATTCCCGCTTTCCCTTGCACGCCGCTCATCCTTTTCCATTCATCATTCATCATTTGTCATTCATCATTCATCATTCATCATTCATCATTCTGCATTCTTCACTCCTGTTTTCGTCCTTTTGCCGTCTTGACGGAGGCAACCAGAATGGCCGTGATCTCGCCACATTCCTTGATCAGATCCGCCAATTTCCCAGCGGGCACGATTCCACTATCTGTAAGGAGCTCGATCCAGTACAAGGTTTCCTCCAGTTCCTGCAACGAGGCCTGGATCTTGCTCACAAACTCCGCCACCGACCGCGCCCGGGTGGCTTCACGATACTGGGCTCCGACGGATGTCCCACTTCTCAATAGTTGCTTTCCTATCACCTGCGCCTCGCCGCTTTTCGGCAACGCCGTATACAAACGGATCACACGCAACGCGAACGCCTTGGTCCTATCGCACAAATCATACTTTCGCTCCATCCTCGCCCGCTCCCTTTCTTACTCGTCTCTCATTTCTCATTCTTCATCTTTCATTCATCATTCTTCATTCATCATTCTACATTCTGCCTTCGTCATTTCTAGAAATCAGAGAGATGTCTCAGCGACGTTTTGCCGAATAATCCGCTGGGGCGGATGAAAAGGACCACGAGAAGAATGCCGAGTGACATGGCGTCCTTGTAGGCGGAGGAGACGTAGCTGGTCAGCGATTCCAGGATTCCAAGCAGAATTCCCGCAACCACCGCCGCGGGGTTGTTGCCCAGACCGCCAAGGACCGACGCGCAGAATCCCTTCAGCCCCAACAGGGCCCCGTCGTCGTACTGAATCCCTGTCACGGGCACAATGACCGCTCCGGCCAACGCCCCGATGGCCGCCGACATCCCGAATGACATCATGACCATGGTGCGCGCATTGATGCCCACCAGCCGTGCGGCGGTCCTGTTGAAAGAACAAGCGCGCATCGCCTTGCCCGTCAGCGTGTAGCTGAAAAACGCCGCGAGCGCGGCCGCCACCACCAGCAGCGTCCCGAAGATCAGGACGTGCTGCCGTGTAATCATCGCTCCAAAGATTTGGACGGGTTGTTCTCCGAGGAACGACCCGACCGAATACACCCGGTCTCCCCACAACAACAACGCCGCTCCCCGCATAAGAAATGAGCCCGCGATGGTGATGATGATTAACACAAGGACCGTGGGATTGCGAAGAGGCCGAACCGCCGCGCGCTCAAAAAGAATCCCGATCCCTGCGACCATTGCGACGGATACCGCAACCGCGGCCCAGACCGGCAGGGCCAGCGACTGGTTCGCCCACACCATCAACATGCCCCCCATCATCACAAACTCACCCTGGGCAAGGTTGATGATGCCGGTGGCGTTGTAGATGATGTTGAAACCGATGGCCACCATCGCGTAGATGCTGCCGAAGGCGAGCCCGCTCAGAAAGAGTTGGGCGAGCACATAGGTCTCGGTTTCCTGGCCCATGTATAAACCTTAGTCCATGCTTCCTGGGGCGAAGTCGCCCGTTCGCATAAAAATCCTCCCGCCGTCATGGTTCGGCCTCAACAAGAACCATGACGGCGGGTGGAACAAAACTTCGGCGCCAATGGCGGGTTATTTCGCCGGCTCGACGGCGGGTTTTGCCGCCTGCAGAATGGCGAATTTCCCGTTGAGAACCGTCAGCATCTCTAGCGAGTCCTTCTGAAGGCCCGTATGGTCCTCGGGCGAGAAGTTGAAAACGCCGGTGACACCCACGAATCCCTTGCAGTTCTCGATGTAGTCCCGGATGTCCTTCCTCGTGGCGCCCTTCTCTTCGCACGCCTTGAGCACCAGCCAAAGCGCGTCATAGGCATGGCCCGCGAACGTGCTTATCAGCTTCTGATACTTGGCCTCGTAGTCCTTTTTCACCTTGGCCAGGAGCGCCTTCTGAGGATGATTCGCCGGCAGGTCCTCCACTACCAAGACCCGTCCGCAGGGGAAGATCACACCTTCCGCCGCATCCCCCGCGGCCTGCAGGTACGCGTAGTTCCCGAAACCGTGGCTCTGGAAGATTTGCGCCTTAATGCCCAACGTCTTCGCGTTTTTCATGATGATGCTCTGGGCGGGGCCGATGGACCAGTTGACGATCGCTTCCGGATTCATCGCCTTGATCTTCGTCAACTGGGCGGTTATGTCCGTGTCCTTGGGTTGGTACGCTTCGGACGTGACGATCTCAATCCCATACTTCGGCGCCATTTCCTGGAGTTTCTGCTTGCCCCCGTCTCCGAAGGCGCTGCTCTCCGAGACCACGGCGATCTTCGTTGTGCCATGCTCCTTCATGTAGTCGAGGATGCGTTCGACGGCATGGGTGTCTTTGTTGGCCGTCTTGAAGACCCATTTGCGGTTCAGGACGATCTGCTCCAGAGCGGCGCAGGAAACCAGCGGCACCTGTTCTTCTTCGCAAATGGGCGCCACCGCCATGGACGTCCCGCTCAGGGACGGGCCGATGATGGCCACCACGTTCTCGCGCAGCAATTCCGTCACCGCGTTCTTGGCGCGCGTTCCATCCGCTTGGCTGTCCTTCACGATCAACTCGATCTTGCGGCCTTTGATGCCTCCCTTCGCGTTCACCTCGTCCGCGATCATCCTGACAATGTTGGCCTCGGGTTCCCCAAGCCAGGCCGCCAGGCCGGTGATGTCCAGCACTGCTCCGATCTTGATGGGAGCCGCCTTCTCCTTTTCCGCGCCGCATCCCGCCAGGCACAACATGAATACCGCCAACAGAATCCATCCCGAGAATACAAGCCCCTTCCCCTTGCTTCCTGCCTTAGTCGTGTGCAACATGGTACGTCTCCTTTCTCCGCCGCAGCGGATACGTGTGAATAATGCGCCAAGGATATCCGGTCTGCGAAAACCGGTCATATGCCATCGAGGCGGTCAGAGCTTCGAGATCTCCTCCGCCGTGAAAACCTTGATGTTCGCCTCACGCAGGACCTCGGCCGCCTTCTTCGGCTCCTCGAAACGGAATACCAGGATCGCGTTGTCCTTGTGCCGCTCCAGAAACGCGTACATGTACTCGACGTTGATCCCCGATCCCTGCAAGAGCGCAAGAATGGTGGCGAGTCCGCCGGGGCGGTCCGCGATCTCCACGGCGACCACCTCCGTCGCTCGCACGGTGAGCCCCGCTTCGCTTAGCCCGCGGATCGCTTTGTCCGGGTCATCTACCAGGAGGCGAAGGATGCCGAAGTCCGACGTGTCGGCGAGCGACAGGGCGCGGATATTGACGCCCGCATCGGCCAGAACGCGCGTGATTTCAGCCAGACGCCCCGCCCGGTTCTCCATGAATACAGAGAGTTGTTTCAGTTGCATGGTGGTCTCCTTTTTGAGTTGGCCAGTTGACCAGTTCGCCAGTTGTTGAGTATGTAGTGCGGGCTTCAGCCCGTTACCAGAATATGTTATCCCGTTGGCCTACTGGTTTTAGCAACGGGCTGAAGCCCGCACTACATACCTCACCAGTTGGCGAACTTCCTTACCCCTTCCTCTTATCAATGACCCGCTTCGCCTTACCCTCGCTGCGCGGGATGGATTTCGGCTCCACCAGCCGGACCGCCGCGCTGATCCCCAGAACGCTCTCGATCTCCCCCTGGATGCGGCTGCGCAGGTCCTCCAGCCGCTTCACTTCATCCGAGAAAACCTCCGCGCTCACCTCCACCTTGATCTCCAGCTCGTCCAGCACGCCCCGCTTGTCTACCACGATCTCGTAGTGCGGCTCGGTCCCTTCTATTGCCATAAGAACGCTCTCGATCTGCGACGGGAACACGTTGACGCCGCGGATGATGAGCATGTCGTCGGTGCGCCCCGTCACGCGGCCCATGCGCACGAGCGTGCGGCCGCACGGGCACGGCTCGCGCATCAGAGTGGAAATGTCCCGCGTGCGGTAGCGGATCAGCGGACACGCCTGCTTCGTGATGCACGTGAAGACCAGTTCCCCCCTCGCCCCGTCCGGCAGAACCGTGCCCTTCGCAGCGTCTATGATCTCGGGGTAGAAATGGTCCTCATTCACGTGCAGACCGTTCTTGCAATGACACTCGCACGAGACGCCCGGTCCGATGATCTCCGAAAGGCCGTAGATATCCACCGCCAGAATTCCCAGACGCCGTTCGATCTCCTCGCGCATCTCGTTGGACCAGGGCTCCGCCCCGAATATCCCCGCTTTCAGCTTCAGGTCCTTCTTTGGGTCTATCCCCATTTCCGCGCACACGTCCGCGATATACAGCGAATAGGAAGGCGTGCAGCACAGAATCGTCGAACCGAAGTCCTGCATGATCATGATTTGCCGCTTGGTGTTGCCGCCTGAAACCGGAATGGCCGTGGCGCCGAGCCGCTCCGCCGCGTAGTGCAGCCCCAGGCCGCCGGTGAACAGGCCGTAGCCGTAAGCGATGTGCACGATATCGTCCGGAGTGCCGCCGGCACAGCAGATCGTCCGCGCCGCCACCTCGGCCCACACCTCATGGATATCGTAGCGCGTGTAGCCGACCACGGTGGGTTTTCCGGTGGTGCCGGAGGAGGAGTGGACGCGCACCACGTCCTTCATCGGAACCGCGAACATGCCATAGGGATAGGAATCGCGGAGGTCGTCCTTGGTGGTAAAGGGCAGCTTCCGCAGGTCGTCAATGGACCGGATATCCTCCGGCTTGATCCCGACCGCTTCCATCTTCCTGCGGTAGGGCTCGACGTTCTCATAGACCCGCCGGACCGTATCCCGCAGTCTCTCGGACTGCAATTCATGTCTTGCGGCGGCGTCCATGCATTCGTATGTTTCGTTGAGAATCATGACCGTTTGTCCTCTTCCGAAGATTGATCTCTACCCTTATTACTACCGAAGTCTGGCAAAATCAAGAGTCTATTCTCAGTTTTTTCGATTCCCGGAACCGCCCCGGCGGGATGCGGAACGTGCCCGCAGAGCGCGGGATGGACGGACACGGACAAGCACGGACGAACACGGACGGAATGGTGAGGTAGCATGGTATTTCGCAAGACACTCCTGCCTCCGATCGGTCCTCATCGCATCGTCTTGCGGCCAAAGGCAAACGCTTCGTCGTTGACAGCGTGGATCTTCGGATTCAGGTTCGCGTGCAGCGACCCGATCCAGAATGATTCCGGAATGTCCAGATAGGCGCTCAAGACCCCCAGCAGCGCCACGTTCAGACTCTTGCGGTTGGGCAGAGCGTCCGCGTTCACGGCGCTCGGGGTGATCATCACGCCGCCCTCGCGCAGCATGTGCCGGTTCGGCTCCACCTGCGTGGCTTCGAGCACGACCAGGTAGTCCGCTTCGCCGGCGGGCACCATCGGGCTGAGCACTTCGCCGCCGAAACGCACGTCGCTGCTGACCGAGCCGCCCCGCTGCGCCATCCCGTGGATCTCGCTCTTCTTGACGTCCCTGCCGGCGCGAAACGCCGCATCCGACAAAATATCCGAGGCCTTGAGCACGCCCTGGCCGCCCAAACCGGCGATGATGACGTTGACTACTCTTGGTTGTTCCCTCACCTCGGTTCCCGTCATGGTTCGATCCTTTTATGTGTTCTCGCGCTTTAGTTGGTCCCTCAAACACACAGGGAATCCGGTTGGACAACCGAGCCCCGCCACAAGAGCGCCGGTATCAAGGACTCCACTCACCTCCCCGGTTTTCTGCGCACCGCATTGGTCTCGGCGTTGATCTCGTCTAGGGACATGCCATTGGCTGCCCGCTCAAGCGACCGCTGCTGGAGGCTTGCCACTGCCCCAACCGCTCGCGCCTGGCGGAAGGCGGACAGAGATTCCTCGAGATTCGATTCGTTGACCGCCGCGAGGATGGCCACCGGGCGACCGTTTCTGGTGACAACCATCTCTCTCTCGCCAGGCAGGCTTTTCCAGACCTCGGCGGATTTCCCCCGCAGATCGCGAATACTTATGAATCTCAAACCCCGTTCCCCCAATCGTGTGCTCGATTGTGCATCCGATTGTCACCCGATGTTAATCCTCCCCCACGACATTTTCTGCCCGACGCCGCCAGTAGGAGATCGCGGAGTTGACATCAGCAAGCCACAGTTCCAAGTCTTTCCAACCCCTTGCCAACTCCAACCACTTCAAGATCGCGTTTGCCTGCTCGGGTGTAAACAAGGCAAAGGATTCAGTCTTCCAGGTGCGAAGCATAGGATTGACATAGTTCTCAAAATCCGCCATCTCAAGTGTCTCCGGAGACTGCGAACCATAAGACTTCGCATATCCCTCAGTAATGGAATGCTCCATCAAGACGTCCAGGAACTCTACCACATCCCGCGTACCTTCTGGGTCTATCAGATCTCCTGTGTGGGTGTCGAGCAGATCCTCCAACACTTGCCCCAGGAAGAATGGAAGATCTTCATTCCCTAGGGTAATCAGATCACGCCGCAGCTCCACAGCCTCATCGTGGGCAAGAGGACGGTCTCTGTGCTCACAGACTCTAGGAAAAGACTGTCTGATGAGTGTGCGAACACGTTCCTTCTCCCCCCGATCCTTATCATCGTCCGAACTCATCTCTCAAGCCTCCTGAAAACCTCCCATTGGCGCTAGAATCGGGCCGACGATCCGGAAGGGTGACAAGTCCGATTCCAATCAGCGTGCCTACTCCAACTATTGCTCCTACCTCCCCAACGATCTCCCTGGCTCTATCCGACATCACCAGCCTGAGCATGGACAATCACTTTTTGCCCTACCCCTTCTTCGCCGCTGCCAGGATGCAAGGCCGCCGCGCGATCACCAGGTTCAGCCGCCCATTCGCCAGGCACTCGCGCACCAATGTCTGGAAGCCTTCCCGGTCCCGCGAAGGATCCACAACGTGCACGTCCTCGATCCCCATCGCCCTCGCCAAATCTTCATATACGATCCGCTTCGCCGGCCGCCGGTCCAGCGAGCGCCCCGTGCCGGGATGTTCCTGGAGGCCGGTCATGGCGGTGGTGCCGTTGTCGAGGATCAGGAGCACGTGGCCGGTCGAAGGCGGATTATAGACCATTTCCACCAGGCCCGTGATGCCGCTGTGAACGAACGTGCTGTCGCCGATCACGCTCACCACGCGCCGCGCTTGCTCCGCCGGAAGAACGTGCCGCAGCCCCAGCCCCACGCCGATACTCGCGCCCATGCACACGCATGTGTCCATCGCCTGGAACGGCGGAAGCACCCCCAGCGTGTAGCACCCAATGTCCCCCGTCACGATGCAATCCAGGTCCCGCAAGGTCTCAAACACGGCGCGGTGCGGGCAGCCCTTGCACAGTTCCGGGGCCTTACCCCTCGGGGGAACCGCTTCGGGCGAGGTGTCGCCATTCAGAATCCGGCGGACCCGCTCCACGTTCAATTCTCCGAAGCGGTACATCTCCGCTTTGCCTTCGGCGGCGATTCCCGCCGCGCGGATCGCCGTGACGAGATAGGGATCGCCCTCTTCGATCACCACACACCGCTCCACGCTCTCGGCGAACCCACGAATGAGGACCACGGGAAGGGGATAGGTCACGCCGAGCTTGAGGATGGCGGCTTGCGGGGCGGCTTCGCGGGCGTGGACGAAACAAATGCCCGACGTGATAATGCCGAGGGCCTTGTCACCCGCCACGCGGCGGTTGAGGTCCGTGGTTTCCGCCCATTCGGCGATCCCAGCCAGTTTCTCTCGCAGGCGTTTGTGGGCGGGGCGGGCATAGGCGGGTATCATCACCCGGCCTGGGATATCTCGTTTGAAATCAGCGGTCGGCGCGGCGGGAGGGGCCGGATCGGTCCGCACGATCGTCTTGGAATGGCAAACCCGCGTGGTCAGGCGCAGCAGAACCGGAATCCTCCACCGCTCGGAGATCTCGAAGGCCCGCAACGTGAAAGCATAGGCCTCCTGCGAGTCGGAGGGTTCCAGCATCGGGACGCCCGCGGCTTCCGCATAGCGCCGGTTGTCCTGCTCGTTCTGGCTCGAAGCCATGCCGGGGTCGTCCGCCGAGACGATCACCAGCCCGCCGCTGACGCCCGTGTAGGCAACGGTGAATAGGGGGTCGGCGGCCACGTTGAGTCCGACGTGCTTCATGGTGGCGATGGCGCGGGCACCGCCGAAAGCGGCCCCGATCGCGACCTCCAGCGCCACTTTTTCGTTGGGCGCCCACTCGGCCCTGCCGCCCAGAAGCGAGAAGTTCTCCAGAATCTCCGTGGAGGGAGTTCCGGGATAGCCGGCCCCCAGCACGACGCCGATGTCGAGCGCCGCCCGTGCAATCGCCTCATTCCCCGAGAGTAAAAGGCGTTCGGATGCTTTATTCTGTGTCATATCCCGTCCTTGGCAAGAGAGAAAAGCCCCTCTCCAGTGTCTGGAAAGCCCTCCCTAGTGTTCGCGGGAGAATACCAACCCCCGCCTGGGCTTTCAAGGTCTTTCTGGGGTGTGGAAAGGCCGGGGCGCATCTCGCTTTCTTGTAGAAGCCGCCCCCGCCGACTTTAGGTCGGTGGCGCGCTGGTTTTGCTCCAGAATCGGTGAAAACATCCCACGCCCCCGCCGGTTTTATACCGGTGGAGCGATGGTTGAAGACCTTGATGTTTCGCGGCGATTCCTGGTGTGTTCCCTCATTCCCCTAACGGGATGGATTTGATTTCCACGGGAAGAACAATCATCGCTCCACCGACCTAAAGTCGGCGGGGGCGCAAGAACAAGAGAGACCGTCACTGGAGCAGAATCGCGGCTCCACCGACGTAAAGTCGGTGGGGGCCGGAATTCCTCTCCCTGCAAGAAACGGAAATGCGTCCAAAAGCCGAAAGGCCGAGGCTTCCAGGCTACGGACGATGATGGGGTTCAGGGCTTTTGGCACGGCAGTACATGGAAATGGCAGTACATGGAATGGGAATCCCGCGCGGACACGCGGAGACCGTGAGAACACAGAATCCCGTTCTCTCTGCCTCTGCGTCTCCGCCTTCAGTTTCCAGGTCTCCCTAAGCTTTTTCGGATTCGCCGTCGAGGGTCCTGCGGACCGCGCTCTGAAGGTCCAGCATCGAGTAGGGCTTGGCCAGGAAGTGGGGAAAACCGTCTTGGCCCAGGGTTTCGATCTGCGCCTTATCGGTGTAGCCGCTGGTGAAGAGGATTTTCAGGTCGGGCTGGGCCAGGCGCATGGCCTTGGCGGCGGAGCGGCCGTTGAGGTTGGGCATGGCAATGTCCATCAGGACCAGGTCAATGGCGTGGGGCCGCTCCTGGAAGATGCGGACCGCGGCCTC
>Ga0315277_10011199_pt1 | contig 11314 bp, 5 predicted proteins | sample YL17G05_15_MG_FD_203695 | JGI IMG/M metagenome (GOLD analysis project Ga0315277, IMG submission 203695) | Sediment microbial communities from Yellowstone Lake, YNP, Wyoming, USA - YL17G05_15 | ecosystem: Environmental > Aquatic > Freshwater > Lake > Sediment | place: USA: Wyoming | collected...
TGGCATTTTTCGGATCTTTTTCGCTTCCTGGTCTCGGACGTGGCGCTGACTTTATACGGCATGGGAATCATCCTGATACCGGTTATGCTCTATTTAATGTCGAATTGGATCTTGCGCGGCGCAGACAACCCATCCAACTCCTCACGCTTTGACATCGCGCTCAAAATCGGGAAGGTGATCCTGATCGGCGCCCTGGGCCTCGCGATAGCCGCCAGCTTGTTGATCCATCTGTTGGGTTGGATTATCGGCTGGCTCGTGTTCGTGCCGGCGGCTTATTATTTCGCCTTCCGCCGCGGCCGATTCCTGCCCGCCTGGTTGGCCGATATGCTGGCATGGAAGAAAGACGCCTTGAAATGAACTTGCCGAATGGACGACCACTGCCGAATCTCGATTTTTGAGGAGCCGAAGAATGACGGAAGAAATGGCTGCGCATCGGAAAAAGTACGCTCGGGTCGGCGGATTTTTAATTCTCTTTTGCCTCAGCCTGCTGATTTTTCCGGCGTTTGCCGTTTACGGATACGTTTCCTTTTTCAAAAACCTAGCCCTACTGAGTGGAAACATTTCCGTGCTGGCCCTGATGGCGTTTCATTTGCTGATGGACACGCTTCTCATGCTGTTCGCCACGTTCGTCGGTTGGGCCTTGGTAAAAGTCAAACCTTGGGCGGCGGCGGCGGCCAAAGTCTTTCTGGTGGTTCAATTGGTTGTGCCTTGCCTGCAAGTGACCTTATCGCTGTTTATCGCCTTCTTCCTCAACCTGCCGATGGTGATGGCGGTGGAAAAATTTACCAATCTATTGCGGCCGATCGTCTATTTCATCGTGTGGTTCCTATATTTTCTATTTTCCCGGAGGGTGAAGGCGACGTATGGTCGATAGGGCATAGTTCTGCTAAATGGTCGAGGTGGTTTGACACCGCCCCCGATTTATTTCTAGCGATTTTTTTCAGCTACTCCCTTAGAAAATAAATAAGTAGACACCGCGCCCCCTTTTCATTATAATAGTTACTTGCAGGCCAGAAGTATTAATCAACAATGAAGGTGTTGGACAGCCGCCGATTGAAGAGGTGAACCAATGCATAAACATGGTTTAAAGAGCAGAGTTTTATCGCCAGTCTTGTTCGCCTTCGTTTTTTTCCTGGTTCTGGCTGCCGGTCGGGCCAGAGCTTTCGAAGTGTCGCCGGAAATCGAGGTCGATACTCCGATCTACACGCTTCCCGCGTGGGGCGACCAGGTGGATCCCGCCATCGCCTTCAACGGTTCGATTTACTTGGCGGTTTGGTATCAGTCAGAATACCCGGACCGGTTTGTGTTCGGCGCGCGCGCTGACGAAAACGGCCTGTTGTTGGATCATGTGCCAATTACCATCTATGAAGGTGAAATTTTGGACAACATCACGGCGGCTACCGATGGTGACGACTTTTTGGTTGTCTGGTCCGGCTTTGAATACCGAGCCCTCCAAATTTTGGCCCAGCGGATAAGTTCGACCGGTGAATTGCTGGACCCGACATACATTAATTTAACGCCAAACGGGTCCGAGGCGGGTCATCCGTCGCTCGCCTTTGACGGCGTGAATTACATGGTGGCCTACCACGACATGTTCAACTGGCCGTACGGCTCTATGGATGTCATGGGCGTCCGCATCAGCCCCGCTGGGGAAGTGCTGGACCCGGACGGATTCATTATTTCCAATTACGATGGCTGGCAAACCATGCCCTCCCTCGCCTTCAACGGCGCGAACTATTTGGCGGTCTGGGAAGACACGCGGGACTTACCAGCCAACAGGGAGGAAATCTATGGCACGCGAATCACTCCGGAAGGCGAGGTGCTGGACACGCCGGACATCCTCGTCGCCACTGGATTCCTCGACCAATCCGTGCCGCAGGTGGTCTCCAACGGCACCGATTTCATGGCGGTTTGGATCGATTACCGAAACGGTTCCGATTATCGGCTTTATGGCGCGCGCATCGCGGCCACCGGCGCTGTGTTGGACCCGCAACCGTTCCCCATCTCCCAAACCGGCATCATCGAAGAGCCTTATACCATGGCTTCGGACGGAAATAATTATCTCCTCACGTGGGGCGGTGATCCCAGTTGGCGGATGCGGATCGGACCGGATGGCGGCTTCTTGGATCCGGAGCCGGTGCCGTTCCTGAATCTGGGCGCCCGGATCGATGGGCGGCAGGTGATCGGCATTGGAACCGACTATTTCGCCGTCTGGTCGGATGATCGCCTCGGCGACTTCGATGTTTACGCTGCGCGGGTGTCGGCGGAGGGAGAAGCGCTGGATCAGGAAGGATGGCTTTATTCCGGGTGGGCCAATTCCGAGAATTACCCGGCCGCCGCGTTCGACGGCACCAACTACCTGGTGGTTTGGGAAGACGATCGCAATTCCGCCAACGGCCAGAATTACTTTCTAAATATCTACGGCGCCCGGATCGCCCCCGATGGAACGTCGCTCGACCCGAAGGGTTTGCCCATCGCCCTTGGCCGTGGATATCTGATGGAGGCCGAGGTGGCCTTTAATGGAGAAAATTATCTGGTGGTCTGGAATTACATGGATGAAGAAGGAAACGGTCGCGACATTTACGGAACCCGAGTTTCTCCGGCGGGCCAGGTGCTGGATCCCGATTTCATCACCATCTCCGCCGGCGGATCTTTTGCCGCAGAGCCGACCGTGGCCTCCGATGGCCAAAATTTCTTCATCACCTGGTATGATTACCGCCTGGGCGCCGCCGATATTTTCGGCGCCCGAATCGATGCGGATGGAACCCTGCTCGATCCGATCGGTTTCCCGATTTCCCGCGCGGTCAATGCTCAATACGATCCGGCGGCGGCATTCGGTACCGACGCCTATCTGGTAGCGTGGCAGGACCACCGGTACGATTCCGGCTACAGCCAGGGTGAAATTTATGGCGCGCGAGTTCGTGCGGATGGAACGGTATTGGAAGAGACCGGATTTCCGATCTCTCTGGAGGGATTCGGCTATTATGATCCAATATTGGCTTTCGGCGCGCAAGTATTCTTAGTCGTGTGGGGGCAATTGGCCGAAGAAAACGTCTGGGGGGCGCGGGTGGATACAGGCGGTCAGGTTTTGGATGCCGATTCCTTGCCCATTTCAATGGCGGATCAAGACCAAACCTATCCAAGAGTGGTCTTCGATGGTGTTAATTTCTTTGTGGTCTGGCAGGACGCAAGGCTCCATAACCTCGATATCTATGGATCTCGCGTAAGCCCGGGGGGCGCCATCCTGGATCTGGATGGGCAAATCATTTCGGGGGCTCCAGAGTCTGAGGACTTATGCGCACTCGCCACCAATGGTCAGGGCCAGACCCTGGTGACTTATCGCAGCTATCCAAATAGCGTGGATCCGCCTTACCAGCCGGTTCGGGTCCGCTGCCGGCTGGTGAATATCATGGATGACGATACGGTCGATGACGACACTATGGATGACGACACAACCGACGATGATACTGCGGACGATGACATGGCCGACGATGACACGGTGGATGACGACGTTATCAACGATGATTCCACCGACGACGATTCCGACGACGACGATGCGGCCGATGATGACGCAGTGGACGACGATTCCGGGGATGATGACTCGATCGACGATGACACCTTAGCAGACGACGACGCGGGAGATGACGCAGGCGACGACGACGCCTCGGATGATGACACCTCCGGCGGCTCCGAGTCACACCATCACAGCCAATCCGACGACGGCCAATGGTGCGGGTAGCTGCGGATTATTAAATCCCGTTGGAAGCGGCGGCATCACCGAGCAGGCGTTGATTAAAGAGGTGAAGCAATGCGCAGACATGGTTTATGGAGCAGAGCGTTCTCGCAGGCCTCGGTGTCGATCATTATTATTTTAGCCTTGGCCGCCGGCCAAGCTGACGCCTTCGAGGTGTCGCCGGAAATTATGGTTGATAATCCGGTGTACACGCTGCCCGACTGGGACGACCAAAGGTATCCCGCCATCGCCTTCAATGGTTCGATTTACTTTGCGGTTTGGTATCACGATCAATACTCATTTCGAGCCTTGGTCGGCGCGCGCATCAATCAAAACGGTGAATTGTTGGATCAGGTTCCGATCATCATTCAGGAGAGCGGATCTATCTACAATCCATTAGTGACCACGGACGGCGATACTTTTCTGGTAGTCTGGTCGATCCAAAATTCCCCGATGGGCACTGACGAGATCTATGCCGCGCGAGTAAATCCGACGGGTGAACTTTTGGACCCCAACGGTTTCATCGTTTATTCCACCCAAAATGAGATCGGTTTTCCGCATGCGGCTTTCGATGGGACCAATTATATGCTCGTGTATCACGAGCAACATGGCGGTTCGTGGGGCTCCTACGATATAATGGGAGCGCGAATCAGTCCCGCGGGCGAAGTCTTGGACCCCGGCGGATTTTACATTTGTTACTTCGACGGTTGGCAGACCGACCCAGACATCGCGTTCAATGGTGAAAATTATTTGGTGGCTTGGGTCGATGCCCGCAATTTAGCGATAGGCTTAGGCGAAGAGATTTACGGCAATCGAGTCAGCCCCGATGGTGAGGTCCTTGACCCGGAGGATCTGTTGATTGCCAGCGGTTTTTCAGACCAGGATTATCCCTTCATTGCTTCGGTCAATGCGGATTATATGGTAATTTGGAACGATTGCCGGGAAGGCTCCGATCATCGGCTTTACGGAGCGCGCGTGGCGGCCACCGGCGAAGTGTTGGACCCGCAGCCGTTTCCAATTTCCCAAACGGGTATCGATGAATCGTATGTTTCCATAACCTCCGATGGAGCCGACTATTTGATCATTTGGGGTGACAAGCCGGCCTGGCGAACCCGGATCGCACCGGACGGCACTTTTTTAGATCCGGAACCGGTCATGTTTTCAGACCTGGGTGTATATATGTATGGGCGGAAAGTAATCAGTAATGGAACGGCTTTTTTCACTGTTTGGACCGATAACCGCCTATCAAGCTACGATGTCTACGGAGCACGCATATCAGCCGACGGCGAGATGCTGGATCAAAATGGATTGCTTTACTCGGTGCAATCCAATTCGCAGAATGCCCCTGCCGCCGCCTACGACGGCGCCAATTACCTGGTGGTCTGGGAGGACGACCGCAATGCCGCGGACGGTCAGGATCATTTCTTAAACATCTATGGGGCCCGGATCACACCTGAGGGAACGGTGCTCGAACCGGAAGCCATACCTATTTCTATTGACGTCGGATATCAATCCGGCGCGGTTGCCGCTTTCAACGGACAAAATTATCTGGTGGTCTGGATGTCAAGCGATGAAGGTGCCTATGACTCTAATATCTATGGAACCCGCGTTTCCCCCGCCGGCCAGGTGCTGGACCCTGGTTTCATAACCGTTTCCGCCGGCGACGATAGAGAATCTTATCCGGCCGTGACTTCGGATGGCCAGTATTTTTTCGTTTCCTGGCAGGATGAACGCCTGGACAGCGTGGATATTTTCGGCGCCCGGATCGATAACGAAGGCAATTTGCTGGACCCGATCGGATTCCCGATTTCCCGTGCCGCCCATGATCAATATACGCCGACAACGGCCTTTGGGACGTATACCTACCTGGTGGCCTGGAGCGACTTGCGGCACAATGCCGACGACGCATTGGAGGAAATTTATGGCGCGCGAGTCCTTATGGATGGAACGGTACTGGATCAGAATGGGTTCCCCATTGCTCTGAATGGAAACTCCTTTATTTGGCCGGCGCTGGCTTACGGCCATCAGGAATTTTTGGTGGTGTGGACGCTAACCTCCAATGCAAACATCATGGGGAATCGGGTGGACGAAGCCGGTCAGGTCCTGGATGCCAATCCAATATCCATTTCAAACGCGGCTGAGGCTCAATCCTACCCGAAAGTGACCTATGACGGAATGCATTTCTTCGTGGTTTGGCGGGACAACCGCAGCGGCAATCTCGATATTTACGGAGCTCGCGTGAGCGCCGGGGGCACCGTCTTGGATCCCGATGGGCAAATCATTTCCGCGGATCAAGAGTACGAATACGTATCTGGAATTGCTTCCGGCAGCCAAGGTCAGACCCTGGTCGCTTACGACAGAGAACTTTATCGTTGGTCTCCGCCTTACGACCAGTCCCGCGTCGGCTGCCGGCTGGTGAATACTATTGACGACGATACGGTCGATGATGACACCATTGACGATGACACGACGGACGACGACACCATGGATGACGACACCACGGATGACGACACCACGGATGATGACACGGTCGACGATGACACCACGGATGACGATGCGGTGGATGATGATGCCGTCGACGATGATGCGATGGATGACGACATCGCCGACGATGATGCATCAGATGACGACACGCTCGATGATGACACAGTCGCCGACGATGATCAGACCGATGACGACTCCGCAGACGGCACGGCGGATGACGATGAGGCCGATGAGGATGCCGAGTCACCGCACAATAGCAGTTCCGACCACGGCCAATGTTGCGGATGATTAGGTACGGAGCAGGCGCCGATTGAAGAGGTGAAGCAATGCACATGCACGGTTCATGGAGCAGGGTGTTTTGGCAGGCCGCATTGTCGTTGGTTTTTATCTTGGCCCTGGCCGTCGGTCATGCCGTGGCTTTCGAGGTGTCGCCGGAGATTACAGTGGATGCTCCGGTGTACACGGTCCCGATGCGCGGCCCTCAGGAAGATCCGGCCGTGGCTTTCAATGGCTCAATCTACCTGGTGGTCTGGAATCCTTCGCAATATCCCTATGAGGCCTTGGCCGCCGCGCGCGTCGGCCAAAACGGCGTACTGCTGGATCAAATTCCGATCATCATTCTTGAAGGCCAATCCACTGAAAGCACCACAGTGGAATCGGACGGCGACGGCTTTCTGGTGGTGTGGCGGGAATCTCAAAGTTACGACGACGGTCATCTTTTCGCCCGGCGGGTCAGCGCGGCCGGTGAATTGCTGGACGCGACGAGCATCGCCGTGACTCCCAATGCAACCCTCGTCGGCGATCCGTCGCTGGCTTTCGATGGCGCCAATTATATGGTGGCCTACGAAGCCCAATTCGGCGGGCCAACCGGCTCTTTCGATATTTTGGGAGTCCGCATCAGCCCGGAAGGGGAAGTGTTGGATCCGAATGGATTCGTTATTTCGAATTTCGACGGTTGGCAAACCTATCCCTCTCTCGCTTTTAATGGGACGAACTATTTGGTGGCTTGGGAAGACACCCGCTATTACCAAACCATCGGTGAGGAGGTTTACGGTGCGCGAGTCACCCCGGATGGCGAGGTGTTGGACACACCGAACATACTGATCGCCACGGGCTTCTCCGACCAATCAATACCGCGCGTGGCTTCGAACGGCGCCGATTTCATGGCGATCTGGATGGACCATCGCGACGGCGTCGATTACCAGGTTTACGGCGCCCGCGTCGCAGCGTCCGGCGAAGTGTTGGACCCGCAGCCATTCGCCATTTCTCAAGAGGGCGGAATCGAATATCTTTATGCCATAACCTCCGATGGCGCCGACTATCTCATCACCTGGGACAACGATCCCATTTGGCGAACCCGGATCGCGGCCGACGGCGGCTTCCTCGATCCGGAACCGGTGATATTTTTGGATTTGGGCGACAACACCTATGGGCGGCAGGTGATCAACAATGGAACGGCCTATTTCGCCGTTTGGTCGGACGAGCGCCTCGGCGATGCTGACGTGTATGGAGCTCGGGTCTCGGCCGACGGCGTGGTGCTGGATCAGAACGGATTGCTTTATTCCCTTCAATCCAACGCGGAGTGGAATCCGGGCGCCGCCTTCGATGGCATCAATTATCTGGTGGTCTGGGGGGACGACCGCAATATGACCGACGGCCATGATCACCTTATAAACATTTATGGCGCACGGATCACGCCCGAGGGAACGTCCCTTGATCCGGACGGCATACCCATCGCCATCGGCTCCGCGTATTTGACCAGCCCGGTTGCCGCATTCAACGGAGAAAACTATCTGGTGACCTGGACGACTTGTGATAAGGCAATCTATCACTGTGATGTTTACGGCACCCGAGTCACGCCGGCGGGCCAGGTCCTGGACCCTGGTTTCATTACCATTTCCGCCGGAGCTGGCTGTGGATCCGCCCCGACCGTGGCTTCCGACGGCCAGTCTTTCTTCGTCGCCTGGCAAGATAATTGCCTTGGCCTGGATGATATATTCGGTGCGCGGATCGGCCCCGACGGCGACCTGCTGGAACCGGGCCGGTTTCCGATTTCCACGGCTGATAACTACCAAGAAACTCCGGCGGCGGCGTTCGGTGGTGATGTGTATCTGGTGGTATGGAGCGACCGCCGGCACGATTCCGGCAGCAGCTGGATGGAAATTTATGGCGCGCGGGTCCGCCCGGATGGCACGGTAATGGATTCAAACGGCTTTCCCATAGCTCTATTAAATGGAGATCGATATATTTGGCCGGCCTTGGCTTTCGGCGATCAAGAATTTTTAACAGCGTGGCAAGCTTGGTCCGCGGAAGACATCTTGGGGGCGCGGGTGAATGGAACCGGTCAAGTCCTGGATGCCGACCCCATAGCTGTTGCTACATCGGATCAGCAACAATCCCTTCCGAAGGTGACCTTCGATGGCGTTCATTTCTTCGTTGTCTGGGAGGAAAGACGAGACAGTAACTCCCAAGTTTATGGAACTCGTATCAGCGCCGGCGGCGCCGTCCTGGATCCCGACGGCCTGGTCATTTCCGCGACCGAACAAGAGGAGGATTTCAATGGAATTGCCTCCGACGGCCAAGGCCAGGCCATTGTGGCTTACAGCAGTTATATTTTTAGCTGGGATCCGCCATATTATCCGGCCCGGGTTCGTTGCCGGCTGGTGAATACCCTTGATGATGATACGGTTGACGACGATACCGTCGATGATGACACTATCGATGACGATACGATCGACGACGACACCATCGACGACGACACCACTGATGATGATGCGACAGATGACGATGTAACCGACGATGACACCGCTAACGATGATGCGACAGATGACGATGTAACCGACGATGACATCGCCGATGATGATGCCATCGACGACGATGCGGCGGACGATGACGCCTCGGATGACGACGCCTCCCGCGGCGGTTCCGGATCGCACCATCATAACCATTCCGACGACGGCCAATGGTGCGGCTGACCGCGGCTGGTCGATTTTCCTGCTGTTTAATGTTAATTAGGCCAGGATGACTATTGGCTTGACCAAAATCAAAGGATCCGAGTCAAAGCCTGGGACAACATGAAAAATGAAGGTTCTTCTCTTACGCCCACGGCCTGAATCCTACGCCTTTAGTCCGGCCCCGCCGCTTGGTCTAGGGTATTTGGCTACCGCCCTGATCAACCACGGATTCGAAACGAAAATTCTGGATTTAAACAATCGCCTCAACCGGAAACGAGATATAGTTAATCAAATAAAAAATTACGACCCCGATCTGGTCGGCGTGCAGGTCTATAGCCGCGATTTGCAAGAGAGCCGCGATCTGCTCGGACGCCTGCGCTCCTGCTTAAAACCCGCGGTTCCGATCGTCGTCGGCGGTCCCCATCCTTCCACCATGCCGGATCAATTGTTCGACCACCTGGACGCCGCCGATTACGGCTTGATGGGAGAAGCCGAGTTGACGCTGCCGTTGCTGGCTCGACATCTTTCAGAGAATCCCGGCTGCTTGCCCGAGGCGATTCCCGGCCTCGTTTATCGCCTCGACCACACCGTTCGAGTAAATCCGGCGACGCCTCCGGAAAATCTGGATGCTCTGGATTTTCCCGCCTGGGACGCGATGCGACTCAAGGGTTACCCCCATACCGAGATCTTCGGCGGCGGGTTCTACAAGCGCGCCCCCGCGATGACCATGCTCACCTCACGCGGCTGTCCGTTTCATTGCACGTTCTGCGGCGCGAGACGTCTGTACGGCGACCGGGTACGTTATCGAAATCCTGAACGCGTCGTGGATGAAATGGAGATTCTTGGAAATAAATACGGTTTTCAAGAACTCAAGATCATTGACGACAATTTTAACGCCACCCGCCAACACGTGCTGGAGATCGGCGAAGCTTTCGCCCGCCGCCCGGTGGACGTCAGCATGTCGTTTGCCTGTGGCCTGCATCTGCGCACCCTCGACGACGAGGTGCTGAGGACCATCAAGCTTCTCGGCGGGTACGAACTCATGGTCGCCATCGAATCCGGATCGCAACGGGTTCTGAATCTGATGAAGAAGCAGGTGGATTTGTCCGAGGTGCGGGAAAAAGTGGCCTTGATTCGCCGGCATGGCTTTAAGGTGATTTTTCTTTTTATCCTCGGTTATCCCGGTGAGACGCCGGAAGAAATCGAACAAAGCATTCGCCTGGCGCTCGACCTGCCTTTGGATCGGGCTCATTTTAATTGTTTTTCCCCGTTTCCTGGCTCGGAGATTTATTCTCAGCTATTGGAGCAAGGCCGACTGAAAAATTTCGCCGCCCGGCACGTCCATTTCGAAACGATGCAATATTCCTTTGTGGACGGCCTTGACGCCCGGCAACTCAATCGCATTCGACAGAAAGCCTTGTTGAGGTTTTACCTGCGGCCCCGGAGCTTTTTTTCGCTATTGGTTTCATTCCGCAAGTGGCCCAACTTGAAATTTCTCTTGGTCAAGGCGGCCGAATATTTCCGGTTTTCTCGCCGATGATCTGAGATATGATTGCCATGCACCGCCGCTAATGGTGCATGATACATGGGAGGGCGATCAAATGAATGATTTTTTCCAGTCAACACGGCCGGGCCGCCAAGTCACCCACGGGAGCGCGACTTTCGATCTGCCGATCCTTTATTTTCGCGACGATTTGTTTATTTCATTTTTCATGGCCGATTTAGCTAAGGTCAGAAAGCAATTGCCTTCCACCAAGCTGCATCCCATCGTTCTGCCTGGTCATAAGACCATGGTGGGTATCGCCGCCTTTAACTACTATGAGACCAGCATCGGGCCCTACGGCGAAGTGGGGGTCGTCATTCCAGTCGTTTACGGCGACAAGCCGCCCCTGCCCGTCGTCCCCGGTTTGCTGGAAACCAAATATCCGGGCTTCGGCACGCTGGTCATGCATTTGCCGGTGACTAAAACCACGGCGCGCGATGCCGGCCGCGGCGAATGGGGCTACACCAAATTCGTAGCCGATATGAAATTCTTCAATACCCCGGAATATCATCAATGCGAAATGTCCGAGGAAGGCCGGCACATTTTGACGATGCGGGTCATGAAAAAAGGATTTGTCCGCAAGGATCATAAGCCGCTGAT
>Ga0315277_10011200_pt1 | contig 11313 bp, 7 predicted proteins | sample YL17G05_15_MG_FD_203695 | JGI IMG/M metagenome (GOLD analysis project Ga0315277, IMG submission 203695) | Sediment microbial communities from Yellowstone Lake, YNP, Wyoming, USA - YL17G05_15 | ecosystem: Environmental > Aquatic > Freshwater > Lake > Sediment | place: USA: Wyoming | collected...
AACAAGTCAGGCCGGCGGCGCCCATGTCCTGGATGCCGACGGCGGCGCCGCGCGCAATCAGTTCGAGCGTCGCTTCGAGAATCTTCTTGCCCATAAACGGGTCGCCCACCTGAACGGCCGAGCGCTGCTGCGAGTGCGGGTCTTCCTTCGAGGCAAACGTGGCGCCGTGAATGCCGTCGCGGCCCGTCGCCGAGCCGTAATAGACGACCAGGTTGCCGGGACCTTGTGCGCGCGCCAGTGTCAACTGGTCGTGGGTCATCAGTCCGACGCACATCACGTTGACGAGGATATTCTGCTCATAGCAGTCCTGAAAATAGATGTCGCCGGCCACGGTCGGCACGCCGACGCAGTTGCCATAGTCGGCGATGCCCCCGATCACGCCGCCGACGAGCCATTGCATGTGCGGATCGGTGATGCAGCCGAACCGAAGCGGGTTGAGCATGGCAATGGGACGCGCGCCCATGGTGAAAATGTCGCGCAGAATGCCGCCGACGCCGGTTGCCGCGCCGTTGTAAGGCTCGATCGCCGACGGGTGGTTGTGCGACTCGATCTTGAACGCGACGGCCAGACCGTTGCCGATGTCCAAGACACCGGCATTCTCGCCCGGGCCGACCATGACCGACGGCCCTTTGGTGGGCAAACATCGCAACGTCCGCTTGGAACATTTGTAGCTGCAATGTTCGCTCCACATGACCGAGAAAATCCCCAGCTCGGTGATGGTCGGCTTGCGACCGAGGATCTCCAGAATCGTCCGGTATTCCTGTTCGCTCAGACCGTGTTGCTCAATCAGTTCCGGTGTGACCTCGATTTTCTCCATCTGCAATACTCACTCCCTATTCGGGCTTCTGTTTTCCAGCTCGATTTCGTCCTGCTTGCGCCGGGCGAGCTCATCGCTACTCGTACGCACGAAGGCATACTTGCCACGAACAGCCCGAATGCGCTCTTGACGCGCTTGCTCTTCGTCAGGCTTTCCTTCGCGGCTCGGGGTCGTGTCGCCTTCGTGCTTTTCTGTCGTTCCAGTCATTTCCTCCGGGACGGCCTCGTTGCAGTTGTCGAGTATATCCGGGTTGCGAGGCGGCGCTGGCGGTTTGCGCGCCCAGTCGGGCACGGCTGGCAATTTATCGGCCTTAAAGCACGGTCCCTTGACCACGGCTTCGAGAATCTTGGCCTGCGCAGGGTATCGCGCTAACGTCGCTTCGAGCACCCAGAGCAGTTCGAGCAGTTCGCTCGTGAACTGGCTGGTCCAGCGCTCGGGGTGGATCTCGTCGAGGGGCGAGGACTTCTTGCCCGCCCCTTTCTTCATCCGATACTTGAGCCACGATTGCACGACCTTGAGGCCCGAAACCTCGAAGCGGAAGAGCTCGGGCGCGACGGGGCCGAACTCGCCATCGCCGACGTGGAGTGTCCGCGTCGCATCGTTGTAGCGGAACGATTCGGGATAGCCGTCCGGGTTGCCGGGGACGGCCTTGACGCACCTGGCCGCGCCGCGCGGGACATGGCCGCGCCGCTGGCCCTTAGGGACAAAGCGTTCGCCGTAGGTGTGCAGCCAGAGCAGCCGCGCGCCGGCGTCGCGGACCTTCTCGAATAGGGCGGCGTCCTTCGTGATCGGCACGCGCAGCTCGCGCGTCTCCAGCTCCTTCGCGTAGCGCGCGGTGAAGGCCGGCTGCGCCAGCGCGCCATAGACGTAAGCCAGGAAATCCTCCGGCGTGACCTTGTGTTTGTAGGCCTTGCCGAGCAGATCGAGCAGGCCGGGCAGGATGTTCGCCTCCGAAGCGTCGGCGGTGCGGTAGAGGGGGACGATGTCTTTTGCGCCGCGACCCGAGAAATGGTCAAGGTCGGGTATCGCCGTGCAAGCCGTCAGCGCCGGACCTGTGCCAAGGAATTTGGTCAAGAGGCTTGTCAGATACACCTGCCGCTCGCGATGAATCCGCCAAAGCACGGGCCGGAGGAAATCACCCAAACGGTTGTCGGCGAACACCCATTGCCGGTCGAAGGAGCGATACGCGTAACGAACGATGGGCGGCTCTTGCGCATTTCGAGGCAGCGCTTTGAGTGACTTTTCCCCGTTACCATTCGGGGGGGCTTGCGGGCACGGCGAGACGACTTTTCGATCCCGCGTTTCACGAAAAGCCTGGGCCATGTCCTTGGAGGTGAGAAGCGCCCGCCACCTTTTCCTGAGCGTTTCCTGGTCGTGACAAATCGGCCACGTGCGCTTAAACTGCGCGCCCGAGTGCCGCCACGGCATAAGGTCGGTCAGGAGCGGCCAGTCGAAGTAGCGCCCCTTGCCCGCTGGACGGAAAGGAGCCTGCCACTCGTCGGGGCAATCCTGCCATTTCACGCTCTTGAAATCGTCGATGGCGTCGAGCGCGGCGAGCTTGGCGTCGCGCGTTCCATCTATTCGTGCGTAATGCACCTTGGCCGGCTTGTCCTTCTTCGCCTTCTTCGAGCGAATGGCGACGGCGATGGTGACTGGTGTCTGAATGGCAAAGACGTTGTCGCTCTTGCGCGTGCCGCGACCTTCACCGCCGACGTCCAGAATCCAGATTTCGTCGCACTGGCGGCGCATGTGTTCGCGCATCCCGCAGAAGGCATCGCCATCGAGGTAGCTCGACGCACTGATGAAACTGACAATGCCCGGTCCTGAGGCGGTCTCGTGCTCCAAGACCTTCCACAGTGCCCAGCGCCAGAAATAGACATAGAGGTTGTAGAGGTTCTTGACATGGACGCCGTGGCCCGCGGCGACGGCGGGGTCAAGGAAATCGCGGAAGATGGCGTCCGCCCCCTTTTCGGCGTCGCCCCAGCGGACCCAACCGCCGGTGCGGGCCTGGTTGCCCACGGTGGCGGCCTCATGGCGGTCGTAGGGCGGATTGCCCAGGCAGACGATGACGGGGACCTTGCTCTTGAGCTCGAGGGCGCGCCGATGCTGCTCGGCGATGGGTTTCAAAAAGAGTGGCAGTTCGGGCGACTCGGCGTGAGGGCTTTCGAGCGTATCGGTCAGATAGATGTGCGTGCCATCCTTGGGCAATTCAGCGCCTCGATCACGCAGTGAGCGGCTGACGCGTAGTTCGGTCACGGCGTAGGGACCGACCATGAGTTCGAAGCCGTAGAGGTTGGCGGCCAGCGCGGTGGCCTGGCCCGGCACGGCCCCCGCGCCCTGTTCGGCCTCGACCCGGCCCAAGGCGTGCTCGATGACGCCGAGCAGATAGGTGCCCGTTCCTGCGGCGGGGTCGAGCGTGACGACGCCGGGGTCGGCAAAGCCCAGCGGCTTGCCGAGGCGCTTGACGAGAAGGTCGTCAATCAGGCGGACCTGGGCGCGGACAACCTCGATAGGGGTGTAGTAGGCCCCGACATCCTTGCGCAGTTTGGAGTCGTAGGCGGCGAGGAAGTCCTCGTAGAAGTAAAGCCAGGGGTCTTCGGGGCTGGCGAGCGTGGCGGGGGGCACGGCGGAGATGACGCGCTCAAGCAGGTCAATCGAAGCGGCCATCTCGATCTTGACCTGAAAATCGGTCAACAGTGCCAATGTCCGACCCAACAGAGTGTAATGGCTATCGAGGGCCTGATAGGCGCTATGAGAAGAAAACGGATCGCTCGCCCCTTCGGCGCGGCCTAGCAGAAGTCCAAATGTAATGGTTTGGGCATAGGCGTCGGCGAACTGCTCGTCCGAAGCGTCGCCGAACAGGGATTGCCGCCAGTCTTTGGCGAGCTGGACCAGGGGTGAACGCGGGTCTTGCAGGGCGTCGGTCACGTCGTCGCGCAGCATCCGGCAGAGCGGAGCGAGCAGCTCGGCAAAGCCCTTCAGGTCAATCTTCCCTTCGCGGTCGGTGGGGATGATGGGCTGCCACGAGAGGAAATCGCGCAGCAGGCGTTCGATGGCGTCGGCGTCGCCGTGACCGACGGCCTCCTTGCCTTCTGTGGAAATGTCGCCGAACAGACGCGTGATCTTGCCGACGCTTTCTCCGCTTCGGTAGAGGCCCCACTCATTACCATCGGTGTAAAGCAGATTGGGGATGGCTTGGAAGCGTTTCCATTGGTCGCGGTTGTGGCCGGTGAAGCGGCTGGTGTTCGCGCCGACGCCGGGGGCTTTCAGTTCGACGTAACCAGCGAGTAGTTGGTTGAGATGGACGGCGTAGTCGGGGCGGCCCAAGCAGCCGGGCAGGGGCGTTTCGCCGGTGCAGACGACATTCCAGCCCAGGGCGCGGGCGGTGCCAGCCATGAAGTTCTCGAAGGGGCCGCGCAGTTGGTCTTCCGGCTCGCCGACGGTCAACTGGGTCATCTTGGCCTTTACGGCGTCGGCGAAGTTGCGCAGCGCGACGACCGTCGCTCTCTCACCAGCCATATTGTTTCCTTCCCGGGATTTCTTAGCGGTTCGCACGACGCAACGAAACTGGCAATATCGAACCCCCGCCCTCGCGGCGGGACTGGCCGATCATCTCCGGTCACTGACCGAGTGGCTCGCGCTCCCGGCCAATCAACAACTGTGAGCCACAAGGCAAATCTGTGAAATCTGTGGTTGTGGTTACCTCAAAGCCGCCAAAGCCGACTCAAACAGAAACCGTCCGTCACGGCTGCCGAGTTCGATCTCCGATGCCCGCTCGGGGTGCGGCATCATACCCAGAACGTTGCCCGCCCGATTGACGATCCCGGCAATGTTCGCCATCGCGCCGTTGGGATTGGCCTCCGGCGTCACGCGCCCTTCGCGATCGCAATACTGAAAAACAATCTGCCCGTTGTCCTGAAGCGCCTTTAGCCCATCGGGATCAATGAAGTAGTTGCCCATGCCGTGCGCGATCGGCATTTGCACAACATCGGGCACTTTGCCGGTGAATGGCGTATCCTGCCGAACCGTTTTCATCCAGACATCCTTGCACAGAAACTGCAAACACGCGTTGCGCAGCAGCGCACCCGGCAACATCTGGGCTTCGACCAGAATCTGAAAGCCATTGCAGATACCCAAGACGAGCCGGCCTCGCTCGATGGCGCGCCTCACCGATTCCATCGCCGGCGCGAATCGCGCCAATGCGCCGCACCGCAAGTAGTCGCCATACGAGAATCCACCCGGTAGCACGATTAGATCCACGTCGTTGGGCGCCTGATCGCGGTACCAGACCATTTGGGTGGGAACCCCGCAGACATTCTGGAGCGCCCAGCGGCAATCTTCGTCGCAGTTCGAGCCGGGAAATACGACAACCGCTGCTTTCATTCGTTCCTCTCCATGTAAGACAGGTTGCCAACCGATCCTACGGTTTTTCTCTCGCCTCTAACCTCTCGCCTCTGACTTTTCTCATGCGAAAGGTTGCCAACCGATCCTACCCCTCGATTTCGAACGAATAGTCCTCGATGATTGGGTTGGCCAGAATCCGGTCGCACAAGGCGTCGAGCGTCTTACCGGCGGCCTCGCGGTTGGGCGCGTCCAGTTCGATCTCAAAAAACTTGCCTGCGCGCACGCGCCGCACTCCGGGGTAGCCGAGCTTGGCCACCGTCTGCTGGATCGTCATGCCCTGCGGATCGCTGACCTCGGATTTCAATCGGACGATAACTTTTCCTTTCATCGTCTTTCCGTCCCTTTTTCATTTTCGAACAGCGGAAATCAGCAGGCTGACAGCCTGCGCTACTTCAACCTTTTTGCCGCAATCGCAAAAACGCGCGTTCCATAGGGTTCAAACTCAACCAACAATTTCGACTCGTCAAGGGCGACTGCACGGTTTGTGAAAACTTCTTGAACCTCGAACGGCTTGCCTTTTTGCCCGATTCGGAAGACCGCCTGAACGTTCTCGGCCGCCCCGTTGGCGGCAACAATGTAAGTCACATCGGCACGGCGGCGCATCGTCCAACGCACCGGACTTCCCGGTGGTTGCTCGACAGTGATTGTTTCCGCAGACCGCTCCGGCGCAATGAGGATCGGTCCAAGAAAGGCAACCTCGCGGCTGAGCGCATAGATCATGTCGCGAAGCGCCGGGTCGTCGGAAAACCCACGCTTCGCAGGATCGGCGCCGGTTTTGTAGTGATAGCCGTCGAAAGAAATACCGGCTGCTCCGCCAATCAAAGCCATGTAGGTGAGGACGCGCATCTGCCGGGGTGTCGGTCGCTCCAGTCCTTGATCATAGTCGCGATAAGCGGAAAACATCGCCACAACGGGCACGCCCGGTCCGGCTTTCGCGCAGGCGCGACACATCTGCTGCCAGACCCATTGCGGCTCGCCCACGTTTCTCGGCCCAATGGCCCGGCACCGCATCACCAGAAAGTCGGCACAATCGCGATAGCGCTCAACTTGCGAAGGATCGGTCAGAACGACATAGAAGGGGCGGTGCGGGTCGAGACTTTGCAGGTAGCTTCGCGCAGCCGCTATCGGCGCGGTCGAGTAGATGTCCTCGCCGGGCAGTCCTTCGATGCCATAGGCAAACATCATCGGCAAAGACGCGAGCGGCTCGACGCGGGCGATGTATTCGTCGCGTTCCGTCTCCAGGGCATAAGCGAGATCATCCACGTTGACGTCGCCCAGACAGCCGATGCCTTTGTAGAGGTTTTGAACATAAACATGCGTGCCGCGGAAGTGGAGATACCAGGCCCAGTTGACGTTGAACGCCGCTTTCGATTTGATCTCATCGAACAGCGCTCGCGTTGGCCGGTCCAGGCGACAAACCTCGATGGGGAAAAATGGCTCGCCGTCGCGAAGGAAGAAGCCGCGGCCGTCCACTTTCACTTCGCCTTTTCGGGGACCATGCCGTCTCATGGGGCGCCAGGCGTGATAACGCTGTCCGGCCGCCTCATCTTCCAACACCGCGTCCATCAAATAGCAGCCGACCGGCAGAGGACTCAATGGAACCGAGGCGGTGGGACCGAAAGGCACATCGGGCGCGCTGGAGGAATCGCGGCCAGGCGGCCCGTGCCACGGCGTGTCCTGCCAGACCAATTGGCCCGCTTCGGAATTGAACAGCCGCAGCGCAAGCGACTGCTTCTCGGCCTTGCGCGGAACGATCTCCGCCTGAAGGGATGCGGTCGTCTCATTTGTGTAATACGACCGGTCAAACCGGATTTTCAGCGGCTCCGGCCAAGTCAGAACATGAGCCAAAGAGGCAACCGGCGCCTTTGTCTCACGATCCATTACCGCCACATGAATTTCGTGTTCTTCGTAAAGCGACATTTCCAAAGTGAATTCGACGACCTTGTGCTCGCCTTGCGAAAGCGCAACCTCTTGCGTGTTCATCCAGCGCGTCATGGTTCGAAGCGCCACGGCAAAAGTCCGTCGCTCCTGCGCCTTGTTGGCGATTTCGACGGCGATGCGACCGCGCAGCAAGGTTCCCGCGGGGCGAACGTCGCTGCCGGCGATGCGAAGCCGACAGGTCTGCGCCAAACTTCGCTTCTCCATGCCGACGAGCGTTCCCAACCGCGCCCGATCGCAACCGAACAACCAGAAGCGCACGAGTGACCAGGCGGAATCGCTTCGCGAGAAACCCCGAGCGTGGCGAATGAAATTCGCCCGCCACGTATCGGAGCTCGCCCCACCCAGTTGCAGCGAGTCGAGATCTATCGCCAGCTCGGCCAACCAGCGATTTTGATTGGGAGGCACATCGCGGCGGGCTCGCCCAAACCAGACAGGGCGTCCTATTTCGAACTCTCGCCCTCCGGACGGGATAACTTCGTCCCTTCGGGTTCCGATTGAATTGACAACGAAGCGATAGACGCGCCCGTCAGGCTCAAGGGGGTCCAGCAAGACCTCGAATGAGTCGTCGTTGAACACATCGCTATCGCGGCACTGGCGGAACGCTCCGGCACGCCGAATATCTTCGGTCTCGCAGGCCGCGGCCACATACAACCATCGCTTCGCGGTTGCCAGTTGGACGCGAGTCGTCGGTTGGGCCGTTACGCCACTGGTCAAATCAACAAACTCCGCGAGCGGCGGGATTTCCTTCCAACAGCGTTCGGCCAGCCGGCCATCTATGTTGGGTGTTTCGGCTACAGCAACCACGCGAGCGGTCGGGGGTTGCGAGGTTGGTTCTGCGGCAGAAGAAGGCCCGGTCGGAACTGATTCACCGGCAAGAGTCGCCGGCGCACAAAACGCCAAAAGGGAAAAAGCAAAAAACAGTAGGCAAGAGTATCTTGCGCAATTCCCGATCCGCAATCCGCAATCCGCAATCCGTAATCTAAAATCCGAAAAGAGATTACACATTCGCTTCAAGCCACGGAGCGGATCGGCCCGTGATCACCTGGAGAATCGCCAGATACTTTTCCGAGGTCTTCTCGACGATTTCGTCGGGCAAACGAGGCGCCGGCGGGTTCTTGTCCCAAGCCAGTGTTTCGCAGAAGTCGCGCACAAACTGCTTGTCCATGCTGAGGGATTTGCGGCCCTCGACGTAGGAATCGCGTTCGAAAAAGCGCGACGAATCGGGCGTCAGCGCCTCGTCTATCAGGATGATCTTGTCGCCCAGCCAGCCGAATTCGAATTTCGTGTCGGACAGAACATGACCCTTGGGCAACATCTCGTCGTGGGCGCGCCGATACAGAGCAATGCTCAGGTCGCGCAGTCGCTCGGCCACCTCACGCCCCACGGTGTCCACCACTTTCGCAAACGTGATGTTCTCGTCGTGGCCGGACGCCGCTTTTGTGGCGGGCGTAAAGATCGGCTGGTCGAACCGCTGCTTGCGGCGAAGTCCCTGGGGACCCGGTTCCCGCGCCAGAGTGCCTTGCTTCTCATACTCCGTCCAAGCCGACCCATCGAGATAGCCGCGCACGACGCACTCAACGTCGATCGGGCGACACTTGTGAACCACCATGCAGCGATAGCGCAGGTCGTCGAGCGGCGTCCCGCGCGGCAAAACGCCGCTGGGATCATCGCTGATGACGTGGTTCTCAACAATGTCGCGCGTGCGACCGAACCAATAAAGCGCGAGCGTGTTGAGCACACGTCCCTTGTGCGGAATGCCGTTCGGAAAAATGCAGTCGAACGCGCTGATCCGGTCGGTCGTGACGATGAGCAGCCGCTCGCCGAGATCATAAACATCGCGCACCTTGCCGCGCCGGGGCTTGGGCAATCCCCTCAGGCTACTTTCCAGCATGACATTCATCGTCCGTGTTCCCTCTCACCCAATCGCTTTCAGACAAGCACCGCTCTCCCTACCGTCCTTCAGTCGCCGGGTCTCTGCGCCGTTGTGTTCTGCTCCCTCTCGCGACGCCAGATCAAACTGACCCAGCACATTGCGGTCGTCAAGCATGTTTCGATGCGCGATTCAGCAGAATCATGCGTGCGCTTCTGGAGAAGCAGGACGGCAGGTCAGAGCAGTTTGATTGGCGGAAAGATTCAATCAGGCGACATTCATGATAAGGACAGTGCAAGGACAAAGGGAGTTATCCTGGCGGTCTCGCATTCCGGTAATCTGCGCGGCCGTTGTGTGCACGCCGCGTTTGCTGTGAGCGCTTTTTGACTCAATCTTCGGGCCGACGATGCCGCCGCTGAAGTCGCCGCCGTTCGTGATCTGCAAGACGTTACCGAACGCTTCCATCGTGTAAAGCGTCGCGACATTGCCGTTGCTGTCCGTCACGCCCATAACATTTCCGAGTCGGTCAAAGTGATACCAATATTTCGTTCCGTTGTTGTCGCGGCAAACGATCTCGCCAATCACGCCCGGCGAGTTCGTGTAATATATCTTATCATTCTGACCCGTCCCCTCGGCAACAACTTTCAGTCCATCAAAAAAGAACCACCGCCACAGCCCGCCGTTCACCCGCTTGGCCACCCGCCGCCCCAGAAGGTCATACTTGTATTCCGTCGTCTAGCTCTACCTTTGCCTGATCCGCCCGATTGGAAATCCACCTATCGACGTCCAGCTCGTCACTTCGGCCGAGCCCCCTTGATCTGTGGCCACAATGACGGTCACCTGTGTTGAGGTTCCCACGAAGTCCTCGCCGTAAGCATCTCTGTAAGATTTTCTAAATGCTGCGTCAATCTCACTTGTCGTGAGTGGTTCCCCTCGTTTTAGTGCTTCCAACTTCAGAGAGTAAGAGGAGGGAATGGCGAGCAAACCGAAATCATCGTCTGTGTGTATTCGACCGTCAGCTCCGGCGGAGATCACCAATGTGCCATACTCGCTTTTGACTAGGCCGAGAGGACGGCCCCACGCATCAACGGGTGAGGGGCTCTCAAGATAACCCAACCGACAAAGAGCCGCAAAAGACACTTCAGAGCGGCCGCTTTCTTTGGCGAATCCCTCCACGGCTTCACTGCACGTCCGGATTTCTTTCATTGATGCTTCCATCGAGGCGATCAGTCTTGTCTCTTGAAACCGCCGCCACACAGCGAATAAGACGGCGCACATGAAGACCGCAAGAATAAAAGATATCGCACGTGCCCGATTTTTGTAATACCAGACTGTTCTTATCCAATCCATCATTTGCGTGAAGTCTCCTATCCCTTGCCGTCAATGATGCCGCGCGTTGCATCATGTCTTTTAGGGTCTTCCCTTCCGTCTGATTGGAAAAGCTCCTTCGAACGATCTCGATGGGCGTACCCTCCCTTACGGAAGGGACCAGCCCGAGCGCTCCCCGGCCTCCTTTTTTACTGCGTGGGATTCCAAACAAGAATCTCCTGGCATCTGCAATTCCCCTTGGTATTCGTCATGCGTCCCCTACTTAGAAATGATACTTGCCCTCCCGGCACAGTGTAAGGTGACCGGCTGGTGGCAAAATGCTTCACGATCTTCGCGAGTTCCATAAGGCAAGCCGCACCCGAACCGGGTATTGCGACATCCAATGTCCAGGCATCGGCATACCAGCTGCAGGTACAGTCGCTTCCCAGGTTCCTAGCGTCGCAGGGCGGGGAACTCCCTTGGTACTGCCATTCCGATTCTGTCTCCCGATGATAGTACTGGGCCGTACCGAGCGGTATTTTTGGAACTCCACACCAAAGGTTTATCGTCTTGAAAACCTTGAGGCTGGGTGATTTGCAATCGCAACGATATAATTCGATCCATGCATCCCAGCCGGTTGAGTGACCGGGACATATGGTATCAAGACCAATCAGGTCAACCATCACCGTAGGGGTGTTTCTGCAATACACGTAATTGTATTCCCCGTATGCATCGGGTGTCGGATCAGCCGAGATGAACCTCCCCATGGTCGGGTCATACCAGCGGGCGTTGAAGTAGTACAATTCCGCGTCGGGATCGTATTCTTTCGTGGTGAGGTGATAGGGCTGCGGGTCGGAGATGGGCGTGCGGAAGTCGTCGCCGTCGGCCACTTGCAGGACGTTTCCAAAGGCGTCCATCGTGTACTGCGCATAGGGGTTGCCATAAACGTCCGTGATGCCCATCACGTTTCCAA
>Ga0315277_10011203_pt1 | contig 11310 bp, 12 predicted proteins | sample YL17G05_15_MG_FD_203695 | JGI IMG/M metagenome (GOLD analysis project Ga0315277, IMG submission 203695) | Sediment microbial communities from Yellowstone Lake, YNP, Wyoming, USA - YL17G05_15 | ecosystem: Environmental > Aquatic > Freshwater > Lake > Sediment | place: USA: Wyoming | collected...
ACATGGCACCGTCGGAGTAGGTGATGACCTTGTCTGGCGTGCTGTCGGGCTGGTAGCGGAAGAACTGGACGCCCTCCCTCAGGGCCTGCTCATACATCTCCTCGGCCTCGCGGCTGAAGGTACGGATGTCGCGGTAGAGGATGCGCACCTTCTTGCCCGCACGGCGCAGCTTCAGCGCCTGGCCGATCATCGCTGTGCAGCAGTAGCGGGAGCAGCCGGTGCTATCGTAGCGCGAGCCCACACAGCCGATGAAGGTGACATGCTCGCCAGGCACGTCAGGCATCATGTCCGCCAGCTCCAGGTTGGTGACGACGCGGGGGTCCCGGCCGTAGTTGAACTCGGTTGGCTGGTAGGGCAGGGCGCCCATGGCCAGGACAATGGCGCCCGCCTGCAACTCCTGACCATCCGTCAGGCGAGCGCTGAAGTTGCCCACGAAGCCGCCGATGAGCTCGACCTCCGTGCCGAGATGCAGGTGAACGCCGGCCTCCTCTATCTCCCGCTGCTTCTCCTCTATGAGGTCGTGCGCTTGCGGCCCGGCGGGGGAAAGCCGGCCGAGCCGCCGCAGCGTGCCGCCCAGCTCCCGCCTCTTCTCCACAAGGTGGGTCTCATAGCCCTGCTGCGCCAGGTTTGCAGCCGCGGTCATGCCAGCGATGCCACCGCCGATCACCAGCGCCTTCTGAACCACCGGCGCGTGGCCGGCCTCCAGCGGCTGGAGCAGGCGGGCCTTGTCCACCCCCATCCTGATCAGGTCGCGGCCCTTGAAGTTTGCCTCCTCCGGATAGCCTTTGTGTACCCAGGAATCCTGGTTCCTCAGGTTGACCATCTCCAGGAGGTAGGGGTTGAGGCCAGCCAGGCGGCAGGCGCGGCGGAATGTCCCTTCGTGGGTCTTGGGTGAGCAGGCCGCCACCACTGCGCGGGTGATCTTCTTCTCGCGGATGGCATCGGCGATCTCTAGCTGGGTGTTGCCGGCGCAGCTAAACATCTGACTCTGAGCGTGAACAACGTTCGGCAGGGTGAGGACGTACTTCACTGCCTCCTCCACATCGATGACGCTGGCGATATTGGAGCCGCAGTGGCAGACGAACACGCCGATGCGTGGCTCCTCGACGTCCTCGATCGGTTCGCCCATCTCCGGCTCAGGCCACTCCCTGTGCTCGATGTAAGTAAGGGCGGAGGCGGCCGCCCCACTCCCTTCGGCGACGCTATCGGGGATGTCCTTGGGGCCGCTGGCGCAGCCGGCCGCGAAGATGCCCGGCCGGGTGGTGGCGATCACTCCTCCCTGGCTCGCCACCGTCTTCAGGAAGCCGTCCTCGTCCACCATTATCCCTAGCACTTCGGCCAGTTTCTCCAGCCCCGCGGGTGGCCGCACTGCCGTGGCCAGGATCACCATATCGGCCTCCGCCGTCTCGAGGCGGCCGGTGTCGGTATTCTCGTAGCGCACCGAGAGGCCCCTGCCATTGGGGCTGATGTCCGCCGGGTGGCCGCGAATGAACTTGGCCCCCATCTGGCGGGTCCGGTCGAAGAATGCGTCGAAGCCCTTGCCGTAGGCCCGCACGTCCATGTAGAGGACGGTGATGTCATTGACGCCGTGGTCGATGGCTTGGAAGGTCTCCTTGATGGAGTACATGCAGCAGAAGCGCGAACAGTAACGATAGAAGCGGCGGTCGCGCGAGCCCACGCAGAGGACGAAGAGGATGTTGTGGGGGTGCTCGCCGTCGGAGGGCCTGATGATCTCCCCGCCCGTGGGGCCGGCCGAGGTGAGCATTCGCTCGAACTCCAGCGATGTCAGCACATCGGGGTGCTTGCCGTAGCCGTAGTGTCGCAGGAGGGCCGGGTCGATGAGGTCGTAGCCAACGGCCACGATGATGGCGGCTACCTCCCTGGTCAGCAACTGCTCGCGCGGCATGAAGAAGTCGATGCACTTGGGCCCGCAAGCCTGGATGCAGTGATCGCAGGGGAAATAGTTGGGCGGGTCGTTCAGGCAGAGGTCCAGGTCTATCAGGTAAGGCCCGGGAACAGCCTGAGGCATGGGGGTGTAGATGGCCTTGCGGGAGGCCATGCCCACATCGAACTCGTTGGGTACGCACTGCGGGCAAACGTCCACGCACAGGTTGCAGCGCGTGCACTCGTCGGTCACGAAGCGCGACCGCAGCCTGATGCCCACACGAAAGCTGCCCGCCTCTCCCTCCACCGACTCCACCTCGGCGGGGGACAGGACCTCGATGTTGGGGTGGGCGTCCACCTCGGCAAGTTTGGGGGCCTCGATGCAGATGGAGCAGTCCAGGGTGGGGAAGTTCTTGTCCAGAGCGGCCATCTTGCCGCCGATGGTGGGCGACTTCTCCACCAGGATCACCTTGCTGCCCGCCTCGGCCAGGTCCAGGGCCGCCTGAACGCCGGCGATGCCGCCGCCTATGATCAGAACCGTGTCCTTCACGACGTCTCCTGCTTTTTCGCGTGCTCATAGCCGGCGTTGAAGGCCCTGAGGTTCAGGTCCAGCAGGCGAGGCGGCAGCGTATCGCGGATCGACTGCTCTCCTGCCTGGTGGCTTATCAGGCCGGTGGCGCCGCTGAAGAAGCCCACCATGACCACATTAGCCACGATGCGCCTGCCCAGATCTTCGGCTATGCGCGTGGCTGGAATCCCCCGGTAGAGGCCCTCGTCTGTAAGGGGCCTGACGAGGTCCGACTCGATGAGGAGGATGCCATCCTTCACCAGGTCGGGGCGGTAGCGCTCGTATGCCTCCTGAAACATAGCCACGAAGTGATCGGGCTGCGTTACCAAAGGGTAGTCGATCGGCTCGTCGGAGATGATGACGTCGGCGTTGCTGGCGCCGCCGCGGGCCTCAGGCCCGTACGACTGGCTGAAGACGGCCTCCTTGCCGTCGTAGAGGGCGGCCGCCTTGCCGATAAGGAGGCCCGCCAGCATCATGCCCTGCCCGCCGAAGCCGGCCACTCTGATCTCGTGTCGCATGGCCTTACGCTCCTTGGTCCTTCATCATCGCCAGCGGGTCGAAGGGTTTTCTCTCGATATCCACGAAGTTGCCCATGACGAAGGGAGCATCCTTGCGCCGCAGGTCGATCTCCAGGTCAGGCAGGTGAGGCTTGTGATCCACCACGCAGCGCTCGCGGTACAGCCACACCTCCTCTAGGGCGTCACCGATGTCGTTGGGGCTGCCGAAGCCCACCGGGCAGGGGGCCAGCACCTCGATGAAGGTGAAGCCTTTCTTCTGCATGGCCCGCAGGATGGCCTTCTTGAGCTGGCGGACGTGCAGGGCTGTCCAGCGGGCCACAAACACTGCCCCCGTTGCCGCCGCCAGATAGGGCAGGTTGAAGGGCGGCTCGTAGTTGCCGTAGGGAGCAGTGGCCGCTCGTGCTCCCAGGGGCGTGGTCGGCCCCACCTGGCCGCCGGTCATTCCATAGGTGAAGTTGTTGATGCAGATGACGTTGATGTCCACGTTGCGGCGGGCAGCGTGGATGAAGTGGTTGCCGCCGATGGCGAACAGGTCGCCGTCGCCGCTGAACACAGTGACCTCCAGCTCTGGCTTCACCAGGGCTATCGCCATGGCGAAGGGGATGGCCCTGCCGTGGGTGGTGTGGTAGGAGTCGACATCCAGGTAACCAGAGGCCCGTCCTGTACAGCCAATGCCGGACACACACACGTGCCGATCGCGGGGGATGCCCGACTCCAGGATGGCCTGGGCATAGGCGTGGACGGCAGGGCCGATGCCGCAGCCAGGGCACCAGATATGGGGCAGCCGGTCCGTTCGGAAGACGGTGTCGATGGGGTGGCCCTTGACCACGATCTCGCCCATGCTCATCTCACCGCCTCTCTGATGGCGTTCAGGATGGGGGCCGGCGCCATCATGACCCCGCCAGCGTGGTTGACGCCGATTACTGGCCGGCTGGTGAAGCGCTCGGTCTCCCTGGACATTTGCCCCAGGTTCAGCTCTGGCACCACAAACGCCTTGACCTGATCGCTCAGCTCCCTCACCTTGCTCTCAGGGAACGGCCAGACGGTGACGAGGCGCAGGAGGCCCACCCGGACACCTTCCCTTCGTGCCTCGCTTACCGCCTGGCGGGCCGAGCGGGCTGTGGAGCCGTAGGCAATAACCGCCACCTCGGCGTCGTCCAGGAATAGTTCCTCGCACTCGATGATCTGGTCAGTGTGCAAGCGGATCTTGTCTACCAGCCGGCGCACCAAGCGGTCATGGGGTTCGGCGAAGGTAGCTGGGTAGCCCTTTTCATTGTGGGTAAGGCTGTCGAAGTTCACGCGGTAGCCCTCGCCTGCATGGACGATGGGCGGCACTAGGTCCTCGTCTTCCGCCAGAAAGGGGAGAAAGGACGCATCACCTGGCTTGTGCCGAGGCCGCTTTCGCTCCACCCGCGGGATCTCGTCGGCGGGCGGTATTATCACCCGCTCCGTCATGTGGCCTATCAGCTCGTCAGCCATAACGAACACGGGAATGCGCCAGCGGTCGGCGGTGTTGAAGGCCTTGATCACGTGGTCAAAGCACTCCTGGGGCGAGGAGGGTGAGTAGGCCACGATCTCGTAGTCGCCGTGGGAGCCCCACCTGGCCTGCATCATGTCAGACTGGCCCACCAGGGTGGGAAGGCCGGTGGAGGGAGCGCCCCTCTGTACGTTCACGACCACGCAGGGGGCCTCCATCATGGCCGCCATCCCTATGTTCTCCATCATCAGGGAGAAGCCAGGGCCGGAGGTGGCGGTCATGGCTCTGGCGCCAGCCAGGGAAGCTCCCACCAGGGCGGCCATGCTGGCCAGCTCGTCCTCCATCTGGACGAAGATGGCCCCCACCGCTGGCAGGCGGGCGGACAGCCTCTCGGCGATCTCGGTCGAGGGGGTGATAGGGTATCCGGCAAAAAGATCGCAGCCGGCAGCCATGGCTCCTTCAGCGCAGGCGTAGTCGCCCAGCATGAAGTGGCTGCCGGTTAGCACACGCTCCTCGGCGCTCATTCGCCGATCTCCTCGCTGTAGATAGCAAACTCAGGGCAGATGATGGAGCAGAACTGACAGGCAATGCATTCTTCTTCCTTGCCTTCGGCCACGACGGGATAGTGGTACCCTTTGGCGTTCATGTCGGAGGTCTCCACAAGGACATCTCGGGGACAGAAATCGATGCAGAAGCTGCAACCTTTGCAGCGCTCGGGAATGATGTATATCTGTCCCCGCGGGACCTTTACGGTCGCCTTATCCAGCGGCTGACGTATTAAGACTCCCGCCATTGTGACACCTCCGTGAGAAGCGAGCCTATTTGCTTTGCTCGCTGTTCAGCAAGCTGGCGAAGGTGACGTTGCTCAGCTTAGCCAAGCCCAGGAGCAGTATCTCTTGCCCCATCTTGTACACGGGACAGTAGAGCTCGCGGCCGCACTCGTCTGGCGCCAACAGACAGCGCTCCATCCTCACCGGCCCGTCGATGGCTTCGATCACATCCAGAAGGGTAATCTGCTCCGGCGAGCAGGCTAGGCCGAGGCAGCCCAGGCGGCCTCGCCTGTTCTCCAGAATGCCCGTCTTGGCCAGGCGCTGGGAGATCCTGCCCACATAGGATGGTGAAAGCTGCTGGCGGCGGGCGATCTCCTTGATCCGCGCCTCCGGATGGCGGGACAGATCGAACACTACCCTTATGGCATAATCCGCCTGTCGGCTCACACGCACGTTCGTGCCCCCCCCCCAAATGTTTAAAGATGGGTTATCTTTTATCATAACCGAATCCCAGGGCATGACTCAACCCCCACGATTGCTGTAATACTCCAAAACCGGCCGGCTGCCACGGGCTTGACGGGAGGACTCGGCGGCCGTATCATATCAGTGAAGGCTGATATGATAGCTCTCTCGGTGTGTCATGGTTATTCGCCGTCCAGTTGAGCCCGCTACGCCAGCGACGCGAGACCTTCTGGTCGCCCTCAAGGCACTGGCAGATGAGACGCGCCTGCGCATCTTCACGCTCCTCACCAGGCAGGAGTTGTGCGTTTGCGAGATCGAGGACATGCTGAACCTCTCTCAGAGCCTTGTATCGAACCATCTTGCGGTCCTGCGTCAGGCTGGCCTGGTGCGAGCGCGCCGCGACGAGACGGACGCCCGCTGGATATTCTACTCGGCGGACCCAGCGGCGGCGGCTGCGTTGCGAGAACGGTGCGCAGAGCTGCTTGACGTGAGGGCGGCTCCGGCAGATAGACGAAGCGCGGAGGAGGTCTGTCGCATTCGGGGGCGGTAGTGGCGCGCCTCTTTTTGCTACAACGTCAGCAAACGATGGTGTCGATAGCTCGGCTGGACCGAGCCGGCTTGTGACCAGCCCAATGCGATCACCCGCAAAAGCGGGGAGGAAGACTGATGGCCGATGAATTTCTGGAGACGACCGTTGACAAGTTCGTGTTCCACGTCAGGCGGGACTGCTGGTATTCTGACTCCGGCGTCTGGGTCCGCCCGGAGGAAGGTTCGGCCCGGGTGGGGGTGAGCGACTACCTTCAGCAGGCTAGCGGGGATGTCGCCTTCGTCGATGTTCAGCCACCGGGCACGGTTCTGGCGGCTGGCGAGGAGTTGGCAAGTATCGAGACTGTCAAGGCAATCCTGACCGTCGAGTCACCCGTGAGCGGCACTATTCTCCAAGTTAACGAGGCCCTGGAGCAGAGCCCGGAGCTGATCAACCAAGGCCCCTACGGCGACGGCTGGCTGGCGGTCATTGAGCTGCGAGACTGGGAAGCCGACCGCGTGAAGCTCCTGGACGCTGAGCGCTACTTGGAGGTCATGCGTGCGCAGGCACTGGAAGAGGTGAGACGGGAATGACGAGATCAGACGAAAAACGGGTCATTATCATCCCGTGCAGCGGTATCGGCAAGGCCTTCGGCAGCGTCGGCCGGGAGGCCGCCTACGTAGTGACGGAGGAGCTTCGTCCCGGCTGCACCCAGACCGTATGCCTCTCGCTTCTAACCCTGGGCGATGAGGAGGCCCGCCGCCAGGTGCGCAATCATCCCACCATTACCATCGACGGCTGCCCCACGGCCTGCGCGCGGGTGAACGTCGAGCAGGCTGGAGCGGTGCCTGCCGCGGCCTTTCGGGTATTCGACGTGTTCCGGCGGCACAAGGAACTGAGGGTTCGCAGCGTCTCTGACATCGGCAAGGCCGGCGAGGAAATGGCGCGCATTCTGGCCGAGGACGTCGCCGCCAAGGTTGATGAGCTGCAGAAAGAGAGGCGGTGAGAGCATGCCCCGGCTACCAGACCGCAAAGTTGGCCTCATCGCCTGTAGCGGTGAGGAACTGCCGGAGGGCACGGTCTCCCGCCAAGCGGCCCTCATGGTCTTGGAGCGGCTCCGCCCGGGTGCCACGGTCACCCTCTGCCTGCCGCTGTTCCTCGCTGGCGAGGAGCGTGAGCGGGCCTTTGCCCGCTTCTATCCAACCATCGCTATCGATGGCTGCGAGAAGCGCTGTGCGGCTAGAGCCACCGAGATGTACAGCGCCCGACCTGCCGTCAGCCTCGTAGTCAGCGACCTGGCCAACGCCCTGGGCCTGGCCCGGCCGCAACGGCTGCGCGGTTCCGACCCGGCAGGAGAGGCGCTCTCTCGCGCTGTGGTTAATGAGGTGTCGAGACAGGTGGACCGGCTGCTGGCCGGTCGACGGGAGGTCGTAGCAGCAGGGGAGCCAGCAACGACGAGCTCGGGGTCGGAGCCCGGGGAAGCGGTGTGCACCTGCGTTTCAGGCATCCCAGTGGGGAGCGTGCTCGTCGGCGACCGACTGCTCGAACTGCTGGCCTTGCCCGCCATCTTTGCCCTCTTGCGGGAAGAAGGCAGGTCTCCCGACGACCGCACAACAGGCGGTGAGCTCATGCATCAGATCAAGCTCTACAATGCGGTGCCGACGCAAGACGAGGGGCCCCTTCGAGAGGTGGTAGTCCGAGAGTACGCGCGCTTTTGGGCCGAGGCGGTGTCGAGCATGGAGCAGTGAGGTGCCGGGGATGGCTGCATCTACCTACCACACTGACGTCCGTTGGATGGGCGAGCACTGGGGCGAACTCAGGTGCGGCAACGGCCCCACGCTGGCCTTCTCGGCGCCACCCGATGCCCAGGGCCACGAGGGGGTGCTCACGCCGGAAGACGCCTTCGTGGGCGCCGTCAACATGTGCGTCATGCTGATGTTCGTCTGGGCGTGCGAGCGGCTGCGACTCGACCTCGTCAGCTACGAATGTCATGCCGAGGGCACGAAGGTCGTAGCCCTGGATCGCACGGAGAGGTTCGAGCGCGTAGTGCTCAGGCCGCGTATAGCGGTGCGTGGGGCAGACCGCAAGCGACTGGAGCGCGCGCTGGAATGGGCTACCAAGTACAGCCTGGTGGCAAACTCCATCACCAGCACTCTCGTCATGGAGCCGGAGATCGAATTGCAGCCCTGATCGCCCGCGGACCGCTGCACTCCCAGCAGCGGAAGCCACGCGGCGGCGGGACGATAGCAAAGGAGAGCACGATGCTGAGCATCAAGGTCCTGGGGCCGGGATGCCCCAATTGCGAGCGAGTGAAGGCCGCGACGAGGCAGGCACTAACGATGCTGGGCGCCGAGGGCATGGTGGAGGCCGTGACGGACCGTGCCCAGTTCCGCGCCTACCGCCTGATGGCCACGCCGGGGCTGGTAGTGAACGAAAAGCTGGTCTGTGCCGGCCGCGTGCCGGAGGCCACCGAGATCGTGAGCATGCTGGCGACCGCCCTTGCGGAGGAAGAGCCGGCATCGTAAACGATTGCTGACCGAGCCCACCGGCAGCGCGCCGGCCAGTAGCTGATGAGTGCTGAAGGGGGAGGCCAATGACAGCAGAGCCCGTCGCCCAGCCGCAAGCAGCGCGCGTCGTCGGACAGCTTGGCCTGCTTGACCGCTTCCTTCCGCTGTGGATATTCCTGACCATGGCCCTGGGCGTCGGCCTGGGCCGCATCTGGCCGGACATCGCCGACGCCCTTGATGCTCTGCGCATCGATACTGTCTCCCTGCCCATCGCCATCGGCCTGCTGTGGATGATGTACCCGGTGCTCATGAAGGTCCAGTACGAGAAGCTCAACAAGGTGGCCACCGCCTGGAAGATGTTCAGCGTCTCGCTGGTGCTCAACTGGCTCATCGGGCCGGTGATCATGTTCCTGCTGGCCTGGATCTTCCTGCCCGACATGCCCGAGTATCGCGTGGGCCTGATCATCGTCGGGCTGGCCCGCTGCATCGCTATGGTACTCATCTGGAACATGCTGGCCCGCGGCGACAATGACTACTGCGCCGTGCTGGTGGCCCTGAACTCTGTGTTCCAGATACTCCTGTATTCGGTCTACGCCTACTTCTTTGTCAGCGTCGCCTCGACCTGGATACCCTGGGCGGGGGGAGAGGCCGAGGAGGTGCACGTCTCCATGTGGGACGTCGCCCGCAGCGTCTTCATCTTCCTGGGCGTTCCCCTGGTGGCGGGGATCATCACCCGCTTCACTGTCATCCGAACCAAGGGGCGCGACTGGTTCGAGACCAAGTTCATGCCCAAGCTCAGCCCTACGGCTATCGTCGGGCTGCTGTTCACCATCGTGATCATGTTCTCCCTCAAGGGAGAGTACATCGTCGACCTGCCTCTGGACGTGCTGCGGATCGCCGTGCCGCTCCTCTTCTACTTCCTGATCATGTTCGGCGTGTCCTATGTCCTCTCCTGGCGGCTGGGCTTTCGCTACGCCGATACGGCTGCCCTCTCCTTTACGGCCGCCAGCAACAACTTCGAGCTGGCCATCGCTGTCTGCATCGGCGTGTTCGGCCTGGAGTCCGGTCAGGCCTTCGCGGCGGTGATCGGCCCTCTCGTTGAGGTGCCGGTGCTAGTGAGCCTGGTGTACGTCTCCCTGTGGGCCAGCCGCTTCTTCTTCGCCCCCGACGGCCGGGCAAAGCGGCTGGTGCCAGCCGCGGGCTAGCAGGGATGAAAGGGGCATGGCCTGCGGACCGCCATCGCCCCTACAAGATCGGCAGGAATCGCCTGATCTCACAGTCGGCGACCCGGCGGCGGTGGGCTGTGGGCGCTGCCGCCCCTCTCTCATCGATTCAGATCAGCCCCAGGTCGCTCGGCTCCGGCCAGCCGCCGTAGTAGGCCCCCCATCCCAGGAGCACACCCAACGCAACAAAAACGGAAGCCCCTGTGAATACGAAGAGCTCCACGCCACGAAGCCGGGGAGCATTTCGGCAGAGGTAGGCGGCCAGTAGGGAGCTGAGGGCGAACGCGGGCAGGGCCATCGGCACGACGGCCGCCTCGATCGAATCAATACCGAGGACGAGTCCGAACAGAAGGGCCGCCGGCAGCGCCGCCAGGGGAGATCCCCTTGAGGCCGGTGCCCTGTCGCGCCACACGACGATAAGGAGGTAAGTCGGGAGTGCAACAACGCCGAGGTACCAGATATAGTGGCTCAACTGTTCATCATAGAAGTGGATCAGGCCGGGCAGCGCGCCACCGGTGTCTTCGGTAACCTGGTGGCCGATGGAGTTGCCCGCCAAGTGCATCCCTTGCCCCTGTGCCCAGACAAGAGCGATGAGGAGCAATGGGAAGATCACCAGGGTATCCACCCTCACCAGGGTTCGACGCACCAGGAGCCATACGAGCACGAAGACGACGAAAGGGGTTGGGGTGTCCAGCACGTCACCCCATTCCATATCCGTACGTAGTGGGAAGTCCTGGTGGAAGACGGCGGGCGCAGTGAGAAAGAACGCGTAGGCGATGGAGAAGGCAGTGAGAAGCGGCCAGTTTCGCTTGCCCAGCATGCTTCCTCCTTCCAGCAGTGCTCATCGCGCGACGCCATCTATGCTACCGCCACGACTCTGTTTCCACCAGCAGCCACGCGCTACCTGTCAGGCTACGCCTCCGCTGGTGCCCGCGGCCATCCATCGGAGGCCCGCCGAGCGCCGGCCTGGTCTACGTCTCCCTGTGGGCCAGCCGCTACTTCTTCGCCGCGGACGGCCGAGCGAAGCGACTGCTCGCGGCTCGGCCTGCGCGCGGTTGAGCCAGCCCTCCTGCGAGAGAGCGGCCAGGCGTTGAGGCGGTAAACGATGCTGTGGTGCCCTAGCCGGCCTTGGCGCCCAGGTAGGCCTGGGCCATTTGGGCCAGGACCTCGTTTGCCTCCTCGATGAAGGCGCGCACCACGTCGCCGGCGCTATCGAGCCGGTGGATGAGGCCCGAGATCTGGCCGGCTGGCATGAAGCCGATCTCGGTGTCACCGCGGCCGATGGCTGCTTCTAGCTTGTGGCCGTCCACCATCAGTTGGAAGGGGAATGGCTTTAGCTCATTCTCTCGTCCAACCCAGTCATCGGCGTACTTGT
>Ga0315277_10011204_pt1 | contig 11310 bp, 16 predicted proteins | sample YL17G05_15_MG_FD_203695 | JGI IMG/M metagenome (GOLD analysis project Ga0315277, IMG submission 203695) | Sediment microbial communities from Yellowstone Lake, YNP, Wyoming, USA - YL17G05_15 | ecosystem: Environmental > Aquatic > Freshwater > Lake > Sediment | place: USA: Wyoming | collected...
AGATCTTAAAGGCGAAGCCAAGAAGCTACCGGGATCTGCCGATTCGCTACGCGGAGTGGGGAACCGTCTACAGGTACGAGCGCTCAGGAACCTTGCAGGGACTGTTGCGAGTGAGAGGGTTCACACAGGACGATGCTCACATTTTCTGCACTCCTGAACAGGTCAAACCAGAAATACTCAACTCCTTAGACTTCACCAGGCACTTGCTGGGCGAATTCGGTTTCACAGAGTACCGTGTATATCTTTCAACCAAAGACCCGCAGCATCCTGAAAAATACATGGGTTCAGAACAAGAATGGAGCAACGCTCAAAACGTCCTAGCCGAAGCCCTGCAAGAAAGAGACATTGCTTATCAGGAAGTGCCTGGAGAGGCCGTTTTCTACGGTCCGAAAATCGACATCAACATAGTCGACGCGTCTCGCAGAGAGTGGCAGTGCACCACCATCCAGTTCGACTTCAACCTGTCTAAGGGCTTAGTGATCTTTGTTTCTGTTTGTGTGGTTTGGCTTGTCATTTTTTCATCTCTTTTCTGCGGGGTTTGTTCCAGTATGGGGATTTGCATTTTGGACATTTTTTGGGGTGTGGGGTTCTGAGTGTCCATGTGTGTCCACATCTGAGGCATTTTGCTTTTATTAGTTCTGGGAAGTCTTCTGTTTTCCCTGTTTCTATTGGCTGTGTGTAGAGTGTTCCGTTGAGGATTATGGGTATTCTGTCTGTTTTTCTGGTCATTTTTTCTTACTCCTTTGTGTATGCTATTATGATAGCATGGTTGTTTATATAGGTTATTCTTGAGGTGTACTACATTTCTACGGTTTTATGGTTTGTTGTTCTGTTGTTGTAAGTGAGGTTGTGTGAAGGGGAGAATGTGTTTTCCCTTAGGTTTTTGGTTTGAGACTGAGGCGTTTCGCCTTTTGGGTACTGGTGCTTGGCATTGTTCAGGATCGCTGTGAGTGTTTATTTCTATTTATAGTTCTAACGGGTGGTTTCTAGTTTTCTAGTTCTATCTGGTGCTTGTTTGTATGTGATTCTTGTTAAAGAGAGAGGGTTTGCTTCTCTCTTAATTTCTGCGGTTTTTGGCGTTCTTGTTGTTGTTTTTTCTAGCAGTTTATTTTGGTTGCGCCTGATTAGTTGTTCGGGTTTTGCCTGTTTAGTTGTTCTGGGTTTGCTCACTGTCGGTTCGTTGTTTTTGAGCGTTGCTTCTGGTCTTTGGCACTTGAAGGACGTTAGTTCTGGTCGTTGATTTGATGCGCGTTATTTTTGTCTTGGTTGACTAATAGGGTGCGATGGTGCTGGGCCTGATACTGTATTGGTTCTGAGTGTTGTGCCTGATGTCAGTGGCTCTATTTTGTTTGTTTGTTGTTGGGTTTGCGTGGTCGTCATAACCCATGATGTATTCATCATTCGCCTTTGGCGTGGAAGACGGCTAGAAACAAGCCTCGACGCTATGCTAGAGGCTGGTGTCTAGCGTTGTTATTGTTGATGTTTTGCTATCAGCCTTGGTGGCTGTTGTTGTTGTTTGCATAATGCTGGAAGCTTTATGTTGTTTGCATGATGCTTGTGGCTTCATGTTGTTTGCATGATGCTTTGATGGCTTCATGTTGTCTGAGGGATGCTTGTGGCTTCCCGTTGTTTTTGCGTTGTGGTCGTTGTCGTTGTCCCCGTGTGTTGTTGTTGTTCGTGCATTTTGCAGGAGTGTTCGTTGGGAACCGTCCCTTGGAGGAACGCCTAGTGGTTGTTTCCTATGTGTGGCACTGTGGGTAGTGTTGATTCTTAGAATAATGCTTATATGGGTGTTTGACGTGTTCATTGTTTGGAAGATCATTATGAGTTGAGTCATAGTGAATCCATTGTTCTTGATAGTGTTGTTGGTAAGCGGTTAGCTGTTTGTCCTTTTGTTGTGCGGAAGGCTTTGGTTGTTCCTAGAGCTTTTCCTAGTTGTTGGAATTCGTGTTCTTTAGACCGTGGGCATTGTGATTTTCATGGTCGGCGATTGAAGTTTTCTTCTTATGGTATTGATTCTTTGCGTGTTGTTTGGGTGTGTCCTAAGATTGTTGATTTGTCTTTTTTGAGAGGTGATGTTCATGGTTAAGCGTTGCCCTTTCGGTGGACGTTGCTGGCGTAGTTCGTGTAGTATTTTCTATGTTTCTTCTGGTGATGTTGGTTGTTGTCCTCGGCATTTGAATCCTTTTGGGTTTTTTACTTTGCGTAAGGTGAAGCCTGCTATTCATCATGGTGTTTTTGATAAGGTGAGGTGATTTGTTTGGGTCATAAGAAGGGTAAGCGTAAGCGTGAGCGGGATGTTGTTGAGAGAGCGTTAGGTGTTGGTTTAGGTGATGGTGAGGTTTTTCCTTTTAAGGAGGTTTTTCACGCTGAGTTATCTGGTAGATGCCCCTTGTGTGGTTCGCGGTTGAAGCGTTTTAGGAATAAGGATGGTTCCGGTTTTATTTGTCCTAAGGGTGATTGGGGGGCTTCTTCGTTTGGTGAATGGTGATTTTGTTTGAAGCCTGATTTTCTTAATTTGCCTAAGAGTGATAAGATTAGTCGGTCTGATTATCGTCGTGGGGTATCTCCGCGTGTGCCTTCTAAAGGTGATATTAAGTTTTTGGAGGCTGTTGGTTTTGGTAAGGATGAGTCTTTGTGGATTACTCAGTATGATTCTTGGCCTTTGCGTGAGGGTTTTCGTAGTGAGTATATGTTGGTTGGGCGTGGGGGTGTGACTAATTCTGAGTGTGGTCGGCATAGGTTTTTCAAGAAGTGTGGTGTTGTTGATTTACACCATAATGAGTTCGAGGGTAAGGATGTTTGGCATAATTGTGTTAAGACGTGTGGTTGTCCATCTTGTTCAAGGTGTTTTAAGTATGGTTGGGCGGTGGGGGAAGCGAATAATATAGATTGTCGTTTTTTGACGGCTGAGAAGGTTTTGGGTTTACCTTATGGTAGTGTTGAGCATTTGCAGGCTTCTGTGCCTAAGTCGGATTATGGTTTGTCGTATGTGGATTTGTCGAGGGATGCGATTTTAGCTTTAAAGGCTAGTGGTTGTTTTGGTGGTTGTATTATTTTGCATGGTCATCGTAAGGATTATGTTAAGCGTGAGTTGTTTTTTAGCCCGCATTTTCATTCGTTGTCTTATTTGAGGGGTGGTTATAGGTGTCGTGGTTGTGGGCATTTGAAGTGTTCTGGTAAGATGCGTTTGTATTGTGATGCTCCTGTGGGTTCGTGTGATGGTTTTGAACAGGTTACTCGTAGTGTGCATGTTGATGATGGTTGGATTGTTAGTTTGGCGAAGAATGAGAAGGGTGTTGTTGAGAAGCGTAAGAATGTGTTTGGTACGGCTTGGTATCAGTTGGAGCATGCTTCTTATCAGGTTGGTGTTCGGCGTTTTCAGATTGTTAAGTGGTTTGGGGATGTTAATAATCGTAAATTGGAGACGGTTCATCGTCCTCTTGATCTTAAATGTGTTGCTTGTGGTGGGGTTATGGAGCGGTCGTTTCTTCCTGATGGTTGTGGGGGTGTTGTTTCTAATCGGGGTGAGAAGGGTTTTATGAAGAATTTTATGCTTCCTCATGTTGATGATGATGGTAGCACGTTGTTTTAGGTGTTTTTTGTTTTTGTATAGGTTCGCTCGAGGGATATATTGATGGTGTTTTACCATGCTTTGTTTTTCTCTCGAGTGATTATTTTGTTTTTGTGTTCTAGGTTTTTGTTCTGGAATTGTGTTGTTGGAGCGCGACTGACTAGGAGCGCGACATGAGTGGTTGAACATTGATGCTGAACATAGAAAAAGAGGGGGTTATTTGTGTTTGTGGTGTGTGTCTAGGAATTTGTAGGTTGTTTTGATGTTTTTGTGTTTGAGTGCGGTTTTGAGGCGTTGGATGTCTAGGGTTTTGTTGTAATTTGTTATGGTTTCTGTGTGGTTCATGGTTTTACCTCTTATTTGCGTTTTCTGAATAGCATTAGTGCGTCTGGTGTTGTTGCTATGTATTCGAAGCCTGCTTCTATGAGTTGTGTGGCTTCGTTGGTGTTGGTTGTTGCTTTGCATGTGAATTGGTCGTTTTCTGTTAGGAATAGTGCTTGTTCGATGTTTATGTAGATCATTGTGTTGTTGATGTTTTTGTGTCCTAGGAAGGTTTTTACGTGTATGATGTCTTTGGTTTTGTGGTATTCCATTGTTGCTTTCCAGTGTCGGAATGTGTGGAATGATATTCTTTGGATTCTTGGGTTTTGTAGTTTTTGAGCGGTTGTTTTTCGTTGGTGGTCGAATGAGGTTCTTAGTCCACTTATTTGTTTTGCGAATATTGTTTGTTTGGTGTGTGGTAGTTGGTTGAGCATGTTGATGAGTTTGTCGCTGATGTGTAGGAGTCGGGGGTTGCTTCCTTTTGACGGTGTGATGTTGAGTGTTTTCTGTTCTGTTGATAGGTCTGTCCATTTGAGTTTGGTGGCTTCTGATATTCGTGCGGCTGTTTCTTTGAGTGTTTGTAGTAGTGTTGCCGTTCGTTTTCCCATTGAGGCTATTAGCTGGTCTATTTCGGTTTCTGTTGGTATGTATGGGATTTTGTTTTCTTTGGGTATGCGTGGTTTTGTCCATGTTGTTCCTAAGTATTTGAGTAGTGCGGTGTATGTTTCTGCGTGTTTTCTCTTTGTTAGGCTTGTCCATTTTTGAGAGGTTATTGTTGCTTTGACTTGTTCGGGGTCTTTTAGGTTGGTCATTCTTGCTAGTTGTTTTAGTGCTCGTATGCGTGAGATGATTGTTGTTTCTGCTAGTCCGTTTTTCAGCATGTGGATTTCGTAGTTGATTAGGTCTTGGGTTGTTTCTGTTGTTGGTATTGGTTGATATGGGCGAGTTGAGTTAGATTCTATGCGGGTTGACTTCAACCTGCCCAAACGCTTCAACATCACATACACTGGAACGGACAGCAAGGAGCACGAGGTTGTGATGATTCATCGAGCACTACTCGGCGCTATTGAACGGTTCTTCGCCATCCTGATAGAACATTGCAGTGGCAATTTTCCAGTCTGGCTTGCGCCGACCCAAGTGACGGTGTTGCCGGTCAGCTCAGGTCAAGTGAGATATGCTGAAAGGATTCAAGGGAAGCTACTTGCGCACGGAATAAGGTCCATGCTTGATAATGGTGCGTCGACCATCGGCTACAGAATTAGGCAGTCAGAAGTTCAGAAAGTTCCGTACATGGCGATCTGTGGCAAACGAGAAGCAAAAATGAATGGGTTGTCTGTCAGGAAACATGGAATCGGCGACATCGGCTTCTTAACAGTCCGAGAGCTTGTCAAAAAGATCAGAAGCGAAAGCGTCTAGATACTGAGACTGCCGAAAAGTTATAGCCGACGCGTATCGACTGAGGTCGAGAGAAATATACGGGCACAAAATCCTAAATGGCGATCGGACATGCTTGAAGGCGAGAATGTCGATCGATCCTTCTTTGCCAGACGAAAGATTCCTCCATACACAAGAATTCGTTTTCCTTTCTCTATTTCTGCGTCGCATTTGGGACACTTCTCAATCTCACTCATGATTCTTCCCGATTCTAGGTACTGATCTCAAGAAATAACGTTTTCAAATCCGGACAGACATCTTTTCTTCCTAAGTGCGATACCGTATAGTGTTGCAACCATGAACAACGGCATAATAAGGAATGAAGGCACTTCTGGTATTATCACCACTTCTTTGGTTGAATGTGCGTAGTTGAAGTATAGGTAGCTGTGCGTACTGTTAGAACATGGCAGAAAAGTATATTGGACTTCGGAGCCGTTGACAAGCACCTTGTATGTGTTGTTCATTAAAGCTGTAGGAATGCATATTCTGCAGAAGCCTGCAGCACCGTTTTCTCCGGAGACGTTGAAGCATATTGCAGTGCCATTGAATCGAAAATCAGAGACTGTGGAGTTTGAGACGGTCTGAACATGATATTCTGGTGTTGCGCTGAAGTCGGTGAATTGGCCAGTGAGTGGGCAATGGTCTGTGTTGTTCGAATCTATGACGTAAGGATTATCGCCTATTCCATCATGGTTCAGGTCTTCACCCGTGTAGTTGCTCCAGTAGTTTCCTTCAAGACCATTATCCCAGACGTTTATCGAAGGATACATCTGACCCGTCGGAATTTGAGAAGTGTTGTTGATCACGTTGTTGTGAAAGAACCTGTTGCCTGAAGAGAAAGTGAGGTAGATTCCAAACTGATTGTTCGATATGTTGTTTTCGATTATGCTGTTGTTTGAAGAGCCCCAGAACCAGAGGCCGTAGAAGCCGTTGTTTACTATGTTGTTTCCAATTACGCTGTCGTAAGATCCCTCAAGCAAAATGCCGTGATAGCTGTTGTTTGCGATGTTGTTTGCGATTACGCTGTTATTTGAAGACCCCTCAAGCGAAATGCCCGCAAATCTGTATCCTCGGTTGTCTACTATGTTGTTTCCAGTTACGCTGTTGTTTGAACTCTCTCGAGTGAAAACGATGCCCCCAAAGTTGTCTGCCACGGTGTTTCCTGAAACAATGTTGTTGCTTGAAACAATCTCGATACCGGGGCCGAATTTTCCGTTCGTCACGTTGTTTCCATATATGCTGTTGCCGCTCGAATTCGTATCAAGCATAATGCCTGTGTAGCTTGCTGCTGTCACGTTATTTTCGCATATGGTGTTGTATGAAGATTGGTGAAGGGAAACGCAGAATCCGAATGACTTGATATTTGTGTTCGTGATTGTCACGTTGCTTCTTTCTTCAAGGGTTATTCCTCTTTGGTCTATTGTTCCGCGAATGGTGTAGCCTTTTCCGTCAACAACTATGTTGTCTCTCTGCACAACAATTTCATCACTAATGTTACCCTTGAACGTGTAGACGTTCCCGTCCTTTTCAATCGGCGCAGTTGCAGGGTCAATGCTTCCATCAGTCCTGATGTAGACGATTCCACTTGCCTCCACTGCTCTGAATCTTGGAACGGAGACCACCACAGAACAGGAAAGCAGAAGCAGAATCAGTACAGATTTTGATATTTTCAAAGTGCTCGCACAGTATGAAGACATTGGTACGCCTTTAAAACTTTCGGAAGAATCTTCAATTGAATCTCCAAGATCGTTTGAAGTGCGTTTTGTTTTCCCATAGAGTCTAAACCTCGTCCCACAAGCTCCTCCATGATCCAGTAGAGAATCCTCATGCCTATCAGCACAGCTCCAATCAGAAGCAAGAACACGCCAACTTGAGCCACAGTGAAAAGATCCGAAGCCCTCCCGGCAACGTACAAGAGAACACCGATGCACAAGCAGATCAGGCCCAAAACAGTTATGACTGACAAGATTCGTTCCATCAACAAGGACACCGGCATCCGCTTTTCAGTTGCCATTTGTCTCATTTCAATCATTGGTCTAAGTCAATAAAAGCTTGTCGAAGAACACGCACAGAGGCACACAGCATTTCCACTCTCATTCTCTGCTTCTCATATTTTCAGATTGGGCTTTAGACTAGACTTTCCTATGCATTACGGGAGACGTCTTCAGACCGGTGAGCAAGAGATTTTAGGCTATCCGCTGCATAGAGCTAGCTGGGACAAGGGCTGAGATGGCGCAGAAACACCTGGACGAATTCTCACGCAAAGAGGCCAGAGATTCACCAAAGAAAGAAGTCAAAGCAGAGACTCCGATAGTGGTTGAAGCTACACTAAAAAAAGGTGAGAAACATGTTTTTCCGCCTTTCGCGCCTGAGAATCTGCCGCCTTCATATTTTGTTTCTGCCACCTATGACGGTCGAGCCAGGAAAGCGCTGATCAAACTTTACGAGCCTGTTTCTGGGCGGATCTATTTCTGGCTTGACAACACTGGGCATCAGCCGTACTGTCTGACGAACCTTTCCCAGTATGAGCTTGAGAAGATCGGTCGGGTGACCCAGCACCCGGGCTTTGATAGTTTTGAGATCGTGGAGAAGTTTGATCCCCTGTTGAACAAAGATGTGAAGATAACGAAGATCGTGACGAAAGATCCGCTTGCCATCGGTGGTCGTCCAACAGGATGTATCAGGGACATAATCCCCGAGGATTTCCCGAAGGTTTCAGACACGCCTGTTAGCCCGGAAGAAATCAAGGTCTGGGAATCGACGATAAAATACTACCAGTCTTACATCTATGACAGAAACCTTCTGCCTGGAATGATTTATGAAGTCAAGAATGGCGATCTTGTTGGGGACAGCCTAACAGACGCTGAACGAATGGTGAAGAAGATACGAGGGGTTTTCAAGGATGCTTCTCCAGAAGAGCTGGGGTTCATCGAAGACTGGGCTAGACTGCTGGAGTATCCAGCGCCGAAGTTTCGCAGCGTCGCTCTCGACATAGAAGTTCTAGCGCCTATTCCGACGAGGGTGCCTGATCCGAGAGAAGCGGCTTATCAAGTCATCTGTGTTTCACTTTACGGTTCAGACGGGCTCGAGAAAATCTTGCTGTTGAAGCGGGAAGGAGTGCGAGAGGGAACGGCGCACCTCTCAGCCGACGCGGAGATCGAGTATTTTGATTCGGAAGAGAAGCTGATAAGAGCCGTTTTTGGTGCCTTGTGGGATTATCCTTTCGTCTTCACTTTCAACGGTGACGATTTCGATTTGCGCTACTTGGCGCACAGAGCACTCGACCGTTTAGGGTTTAGGTGGAATGAGATTCCGATAGAAGTTGGGAAACGTTCGTGCTTGCTGAGCTACGGCGTGCACATTGACTTGTACAAGTTCTTCTTCAACCGTTCAATACAGGTCTACGCCTTCAACAATCGTTACCGAGACGTGACGCTCAATGATGTTGGCAGAGCCTTGATCGGTTTGGAGAAGATACCGTTTGAAAAGGAGCTCGGCGAATTGACTTACACCGAGCTTGCCAAATACTGTCTGAGGGATTCTGAAATCACTTTCAAGCTTGCGAGTTTTGAAGACGAGTTGGTCATGAAATTGATCTTGGTTCTGGCAAGAATCAGCAGCATGCCGATGGAGGACGTGAGTCGCCAAGGTGTTTCCCGCTGGATAAGAAATTTCCTGCAGCGCGAGCACCGCAGGAGGAACATGCTCATTCCAAGCCCGGAAGACATACTGGCGACAAAGGGCAAAACCGCGACCAAGGCGATCATCAAGGGCAAAAAGTACAAGGGCGCAACGGTTGTTGAACCTGTGCCCGGAGTCCACTTCAACGTTGCGGTCATGGATTTTCCAAGCCTGTATCCATCAATAATAAAAGTGTGGAACTTGGGCTACCAGTCTATCCTGTGTTCACATCCCGAATGCCGCAGCAACGTCATCCCTGGTACACCGCATTGGGTTTGTACAAAGAAGCGCGCGCTGGAAAGTCTTCTGATCGGTTCACTGAGGGACCTGCGGGTGGAGTGGTACAAGCCTAAATCGAAAGACAAGGCTTTGCCTGCGGAGCTGAGGAGTTGGTACAACATCACTCAAGGGGCGCTTAAAGTGATTCTCAACGCAAGCTACGGCGTCTTCGGCGCTGAAAGCTTTGACCTTTACTGTCCGCCAGTGGCTGAGGCGACAGCGGCCATCGGAAGGCACTTGATAAGCCAGATACTCAACAAGGCTGAGCAGCTCGGGATCCATGTGCTCTATGGAGACACGGACAGCCTCTTCTTGAAGAATCCGTCGAAACAGCAGATTGAAGAACTTGCTCAGTGGACGGAGCATGAACTGAAGATGAGTTTGGATGTGGACAAGGTTTACAGGTATGCGGTTTTCAGTTCGCGGAAGAAGAATTATCTCGGGGTCTTGGAAGACGGTGCGGTTGACGTTAAAGGATTAACGGGCAAGAAGCGTCACATTCCGGTTTTCATAAAGAACGCTTTTGATAGGATGAAGTCGCGTTTGGCGGTGGTGAAGACTCCCGCGGATTTTGAGAATGCCAAGAATGACATTGGGGAGGTTGTTCGTGACTGTTACATGAAGTTGAAGAGGCGGGAGTGGGGAAGCATTAGCGACTTGGCTTTTAACGTGGTTCTGGGCGAGGAAATCGAGCACTACACGAAAACTACGCCTCAGCACGTCAAGGCGGCGAAGATTCTGAAGGAGAACGGAGCGGAACTGCGGGCGGGCGACCTGATAAGTTTTGTCAAAGTCACGAAGGAACCACACGTGAAACCTGTGGAGCTGACGGCGAAAAGCGAGGTTGACGTTGACAAGTACATAGACTACTTGCATTCAACATTTGACCAAGTCTTGGATGCTTTGGGCTTAGATTTTAATGAAATAATAGGGTTAACGAAGCTTGAAAGATTCATGTGACGAAGTTCGGTCATGCGGTGACTACTTTCAATCCGTGGGACTTCAATGGTTCGATAACATCTTTTCTATTCAGTATTGAAAGCAACACGTAACCTATTCCTGCTACTGAAATCAGACTGCTAGCGGTGACGCTGATCACCATGGCTGCCCATACCGGCAAAGTGCTGAGAACCTCAGGCGGTGGAAAGAACACCCATAGATAGCTGCCAACAATGAAACCGATGGGTAAGGCTCCAGAGACGCAACCTATCAAGTGATGTTTTCGCATCAAGAGTACTATGGTAGCCGCAGCGAAATTGGCGACAGGCCCGAAGGCTACGTCTTGTATCCCGATGAAATAATAAGCGTTAGTCAGAAAGCATCCAGCAGTCACTCCCGCTACGACAGGCCAGCCCAGCAAGGCGGATAAGGCGATAAGACAATCCGCGACTCGCAATTGAATTGGTCCATAGACGGTTGGATTACCGACAGAAACCATCTGTACAACATTGACTACCACGTACAACGCTGCAAAAACAGAGGCTAGAGCCAAATCTCTACTGTCAAACTTCACTATTTTGTCCTCCTCTCCCGGGGTTTATTCTGGCGGAACGGGTGGAGGTCCACTCACCCGCCAACACGCCTATGCACGCCGTTATGACTATTAAGTCTTGCTGAAAACGTGCTAGAAATAGCTGATCTCGTTCTTTCTATGCCTTGGAGATCGCGGAGAGGCTGGCTTCTACAATAGCGATGGCTCTTGAACGAGCAAGCCGGCAAGAGTTGAGATCGCTACAAGCAGAGATATCAGGAAAACCACTTGCCGCTCTGTCAGAGGGCGGTGATACGTGATGAGCGTGATCAGGCTTCTTCTGTGGTCTGAGACGAGGCGTTTTCCGTCGAACGTGGCGTTCGCCTTGGCTCTGTAGAAGAAGAACGTCGGCAAGATCAGTGCGGAGTTGAATACGTATGGAAGGATGGAGATGACTAGGTCGAACTTCAGGTCTGAAATGATGGCAAAAGCGGCTAGTGTTATTCCTATCGAGAAGGATCCGGTGTTGCCGACGAAAATTCTGCCTCGA
>Ga0315277_10011205_pt1 | contig 11310 bp, 10 predicted proteins | sample YL17G05_15_MG_FD_203695 | JGI IMG/M metagenome (GOLD analysis project Ga0315277, IMG submission 203695) | Sediment microbial communities from Yellowstone Lake, YNP, Wyoming, USA - YL17G05_15 | ecosystem: Environmental > Aquatic > Freshwater > Lake > Sediment | place: USA: Wyoming | collected...
ACCGTGAGAATCCCGCCCGGCATAGACGATGGTTACCAGCTCAGACTCCAAGGCGAGGGAGAAGCACCCCCCCACGGGGGCACAACGGGAGACCTGTACGTCCAGATCCATGTTACACCTCACAGAGACTTCAGAAGAAAAGGCGATGACCTCCTCTACAACCTCAAGATCACCTATCCCCAAGCAGCCCTCGGCGCTGAAGTCCAGGTGCCTACACTCGAAGGAGCAACGACACTCAGAATCCACCCGGGAACCCAGCCTAGAGAAATTCTTAGACTCAGGGACAAAGGCATGCCCAGACTGAGAGGGTACGGGCGAGGAGACTTACTCGTACGGGCAGACGTAACAGTCCCGGAAAAACTCACGCAAAAACAGAGAACACTGCTTGAACAGCTAGCCGCGGAACTAGACACAAACGTGAAAATCAGAAGTCACAAACTCTTCGGATTATGATCATCCTTCATGGGCGTACTCGAGAAAAAGGGGGATGTATGTTATTTGGATTCTTCAATCGACATCAAAGTGAGCGTGGCCCTGACTTTGTCCAGTCTCCTGATTCGCCATGTGATTATTTCTTTGAGCTTCTCCATCGTGTCTGCCTTGACCTTTGCAATTATGTCATAGGTTCCGTAGACGTTGAAGGCTTCTTCAACTCCGTCGAGTTTCTTCAAATTCTTGAGCACGTCAAGCTCTGACCCTAGCTCAGTGTTTATCAGCAAGAACGCTGAAGGCATCAAATTCTCCTCACGTAATCTCTGTCAAGGTACATAAAATATTTTCCCACACTCGGCTGCAGAAACCACGCAGAACTGGATGAGTCACCGAAAAGAGGATGGTTTCAGTCGGCATCGCAACTCTATCTTTCGGAAGAAAAGTTACCGATAGATAGGTGTTCCTTCTTTGGGGTCATGAATCAGTTTTCCGAAATCTTCTATCAGCTTTCTGGTCAACGGTCCAGGCATGCCCTCGTTTATCATTCTCTTGTTTATCTCTCGCACCGGCACAATCTCCGCCGCTGTGCCTGTGAAGAAAACTTCGTCGGCATTGAATAGTTCGTAGGGCGTAATGTTCTTCTCTTTGACGTCATACCCTAGTGTTCTAGCAAGTTTCATGACTTCTGCGGCGGTTATTCCCTGCAACGCGCCTGTGTAGCTAGGCGGGGTGAACACTTTGCCGTTCTTGACTATGAATATGTTTTCCGCAACTCCCTCGCAGATGAACCCGTTCTTGTCGAGGCATATTGCCTCGTCGACACCAGCGGAGTTGGCTTCGATCTTGGCCAGTATGCTGTTCAGATAGTTGAGCGATTTAATCTCATGGGACGTAGCGTCAACGGGGTCTCTCTTCACCCAAGAAATCATCGCGGTAACTCCTTGCTCTTTTGCTTGGCTTTTGTGTAGTGATATCGTGTCGGCAATTACTATGATTGTGGCTTTGGGACATTTCCGCGGGTTCAACCCCAAATCTCCGATTCCCCTTGTCACTACAAGTCGTATATAGGAGTCCTTCAGGCCGTTCTTCCGCAACGTTTCGAGAACTATCTGAATCATTTCCTCTTTCTTTGCCGGTATCTGAAGCATTATCATATGGGCTGAACAGTAGAGCCTGTCAATGTGTTCTTTCAGTTTGAAAACCAAACCATCGTAGGCGCGAATTCCCTCGAAAATGCCGTCACCGTACAACAGTCCGTGGTCAAAAACGGAAATTTTTGCTTGTGATTTCGGGTAATAGTTCCCGTCTATGTAGACTTGAAACTCTTTCTCCAGCTGTAACGCCCCCAAACCCAGAAGTTAGTCTATCAAGTCAAGGTTTGATATAGCTTGTGGAAAGAGCGAGCCGTTTCAACCATCGTCAACCGTGGAACTGTGGTCTCCTCGAAAGGTACTTGGGCACTGGCAACGGCTTGAACGGTTTCCCAACGGTAATTTCTTCGACAATGTGCAGCAGCTCGTCAAGCTTTAGCTTACGCATTTCACCGGAGCTTCTTTCTCGCACAGGAAGGATCCCTGATTCAAGCTCCTTCTGGCCTACCACGATAGTGTATGGAACCCAGTCCATTTCAGCCTCTCGCACCTTTTTCTGCAACGTCAACGATCTGTCGTCAATGTCTACGCGAACACTGTGCTTCTCCAGCTCCTCAGCGAACTTTTCTACGTCTTTTAGAAAACTGTCTGAAATCGGGATTATGCGTACTTGTGTTGGAGAAAGCCATACTGGAAGCATCGGTGCTCCACCGTTTTGCTGTGTCTTGTAGGCCTTTTCAAGCAGAGCATACACGTCCCTTTCTATCGCCCCGCTGGGAGAACAGTGCAGTATCAGCGGATAGCATTTCTCCCCTTTCTCATCAACATAAGTTATCTCGTATCTTTTAGAGTTTTCAACATCGATCTGGTCAGTTGAAAGAGCCGCGGCCTTGTTTTGATTGTCCACGAAGTTGAAATCCCATTTGAGCACGAAGTAGAAGAACCGTTCCTCCCACATTTCGACGAGAACGGGCTTGCCCAAGGTTTTCACGAGGGAAGTGATGAATTCTTTGTTCTCTTTGTAGAACTCTTTAGTGAAGCGTACTGCAACCTCGTAATCATTCTTTTGTAGGCCTATTTCGTCGAGGATCTGGATGCAAAGATTGAATCTCGATATGAACTCTGTCCTAACTTGGTCCATGTCAGCACAGAAGGCGTGACAGTCAGGCATGCTGAAAGCTCTTAGGCGCCTGAGGCCTACGACTTCGCCGCTTTTTTCCCGTCTGAAACTGTACCGTGTTAGCTCGTACACCTTCATGGGTAAGTGTTTATAGGAGAACTGTGCGTCGTGAACCATGAGGAATTGTCCGAAGCATGCTGCGAAGCGCAGGAAAAGTTCTTTGTCTTCAGATTTGAGGCGGTATTGTCTTGCAGGGAACCTGTTTAGATAGTCTGCCAAGCTTGGATGTTGATAATCGTACATCACGGGAGTTTCAACTTCCATAGCTCCGTATTCACTCATCTTGGCAGTTACAAACTGTTCAAGCAAGGATTTGACGAGTCTTCCTTTGGGATACCACCGTATGTTTCCAGGGTCGCTTCCTGCCTCGTAATCTGCAATTTCCAGCCTTTTCATTAGGGCCACGTGAGGAGGCATCAGTTGGCTGGCTCTCACCTTTGATATTTCATACTTTGAGAATTTTTCAAGATTCTCATGGCCTTTGAAGCTGAAGTCTTCCACAGGCGTAAGCTTTCCGTCTGGTTGGAGGATGTGCCAGAAAGATTTCAGCTTTTCCTCAGCTTTCGCGGCGTCAGAAACTTTCTCCGGTTCTTTCTCTCCTGTAGGCAAGATTTCCCGTGACTGTTCGGCCAGAGGATGCCCCTTTATTGATATGGTGAATTGTTTGTTCCACCCGAATGGGGCACGATGCGTCTCTATGCCTTTTTCTTTAGCGTACGCTTCCATGGTTTTGACAATTGCCAGCGCATCCGCCGGCCTGGCCAAGTTGCTGCTCAAATGTGCATATGGATAGATCAGAATACGGTTGATTTTGAGTTTTCCGAGGAACGTTTCGATTTCATCTATGGCCTTACGGCCTACTGCTTCACTGTCGCCGTTTTCTACTGCAGTAAATAGCACAACTATTTCTTCAAGACGTTTCTCTTTTTTTTCGGCGTCTTCAGCAATGGCTATTTCTTTCTCAATAGGCCTGTACTCGATGAAGTTGGAATGAAGCTGCAGAATTCTCATAGTGTTTCTTCCTCTCGCATCTAGCCTTGATATCTCCATCTTTCAAGCTGTTTGTCTTTCTTAGTCTTCTTCTTGTATTCCCTGTAATGCTCTCTGCAGAGGTAGGCACGTTTTTCGTTGCCAACTCTTAGTCCCGCGGGTTTGACCTTGTCTGCTGAAATTGACCTCACAGCTTCTTTGTCGCAGCCCGAAACGCTGCATTTTGCTCCTTTGTCAATACGCCCCAAAACAAACGCCTCTTAGACCTCATCAGTTTTAACCAATACAGTGTAGGTTGTTCCTTAATTTTCTTTTTCTTGTAGGCCACGGGCTCTGTCATAGACTTCTTCTCTACTGCCGAAGTACGTTGGGCCGATTCCTTCAACCACGAAAGAAGCGAGTGATGAACCAACGTATGAACTCCATGAGCAGTCTTCTCCTCGGACGTATTCGGCAAGGAACCCGCCGATGAAGGCGTCTCCGGCGCCTGTTGGGTCAACAACCACGCTGGGTTTGGCGACGGGAACTCTGTGTAGCTTGTTCTCAACAGAAACGGCGGCGCCATCCTTTCCCAGAGTCACGATGACTATCTTGACGCCCAGGTCATGCAGCGTTTTGATTGTCGAATCTAGGTCTGAAGTAGCCGTGACTGCTTCAGCTTCCCGTAACGACGACTTGAATATGTCAATTAGCCCCAAAATGCGTTTGTCGTTCAAGGTGCCCACCGTAACAGTGCCGTCTTCGCCGTATTTCCGCACGAGCCCTTGCGGGTCTAAAGAAAGAATAGGCGCAAAATCTCGCAGTTTCTCCACAACTTCATACGAGACTTCACCATCAATAGGCGCGATATGAACCGCTTTGGCTTTCAGAGAATCAGGCAAGTCTTCAACAAGAATCGGACGGGCTCTGGCCTTCAACTTCAGAACGCGTTCTGACAAGTCATCGTTGTATCTCAATTCATAACGCGTCGTCTGTGTATCCTCAACCTTGACCAGACCAGACAAATCGACGCCCTCCTGCTCCAACCACCATCTGTACGCATCAGGGAAGTCTGTCCCAACCTTTGACACGACAGACACTTTTGCATCCAAACGTCTAGCGGCAAAGGAAACGTAAGCCGTCGAGCCGCCCAGAACAGTGAAAGGGGCTTTCCTGCTTGGTAAGAGAATTGAATCTATGCTGAAATGGCCTACCGAGATGATGTCAAACAAGTGAACCTTTTGTCTCCTCCATATATGCCATTGCAATCGAACCCAATGAATATTCAGCTATTATCTGAATATCCCTCTGCTTGGACATTTATGACTTGTGGAATAGATGTGCACATGTACTTTATGACTCCCGGTTGATGCCATTCCTTTTCCAGCGCATGATGCTGTCTCAAAGGGGTCTCGCGCGCCAGCGCTTTTCAGTTCTAGCTGCCCAGTTTGGCGTGAAAACTGCGACTGCCCTACATCCGTACGACTATGAGTCTGACGTAACAGTTTTACCCATGGCGGCGAATATCCACGGCTGTTGAGTGGTAATGGTCAGTTTCAGCTGTCCAAAGAGTTTTCGGTTTGAATGTGTCCGGTGTGCAATCTGCTGCATGGATACAAAGACCCATGTTAGACATATATTGCTGCTTCAGCATGAAGCAGAGCATGTTTCCAAAGTGAGCCTGAGGCCCCTTGAGGAGTTTGCAATTGAAGTTGCAGGTCATTTACCATACGTGTACGAAATGAAGAAGACGCCGAAGGACAGAAGATGCGTCTTCCTAGAAGACAATTCTTGCAGGATTTACTCGATTCGACCCTTGGTTTGCCGATTCTATCCTTTTCAGCTGAACAGAAGGAAAGGGCAAGAATACGGTTTTTCAGCCTCGGCGGAGTGTCCAGGTCTTGGGAAGGGTGAACTGTTGAAACGAGATTTTTTTGAGAGTCTGTTTCGCCAAGCTTGTGAAAAGTTCGAATGGCACTGAGAGAAACTGGCAGGCAAACTCTTTCAGAAGACGAGTTGCTCGTACTTGTTTGAGAAGAATCCTGAATGTTTTCTGTTTAGAGTCTGTACGGGCTCGGGCAGGGTGAATAGTGGTGCTTAGGGTTGTTAGTTGTGGGAGGTGTGTATTCTGTCGAATGTGCTTGTTTGGGTGTTGATGAGAGTAGTCGGTGGGTGGGATACGAGTGGACGTTTTTGTATGTGTTTGTATCCGCACTCGCATTCGAAGCCTACTATTTGGCCTCGGCGTCTGATTCTGCGCCATCTTCTGGCGTTGCAGTGAACGGTTTGGTGGTGTATGTGCCATAGGGTTCGGGCTTCAGCTGGAGTTATGGGTGAGTAGTGTTTTGCTCTTGTAACGTACCACGTAACGTATGTTGCGAATCCTGCCCATAATGCGGGCACTACTATGAGGAGGTTATTTGTGATTGGTTCGATCATTTTTTTCGCCTGATGTGTATTTTTGTTCTACCAGGATACAATATGTCTCCCAGCAGACATATCACACCAGATAATATGCTATCTTACGATATAAACATTTCGCGTAACTTTACAAACGTAAAGCCACACTAACCATGCTAGAACTGTGCAAGCACATCCTTCTTCTCAACTATAAACCCGCAATAGTGACATTTCAGAAGCAGAGGTTCTTCACATTCCACGTAGAATTTTGCCTTCACTGGCTCATTGCTGTTGCTGATGCAGGCAGGGTTGGCACATTTTATGATGCTCTCGATCATCTTGGGCAGTTTGACTTCCTCTTTCTTGACAACTTTGTAGTTGCGTATTATGTTGATGCTCGCATGCGTGGCGAGCAGCGCGATCTTCGCCACTTCCTGCGGTTTTAGCTCTCGGCCTTCGATTTTCACGATGTCTTTGGTCTTCAACAGTTTGCTGGGGACGTTGATTGCGATCGTGATCGGTCCTTTTTCATCTCCTGTTATTCCCAATATTTTTACGACGCCGAGCGCGTGGCCGGCTGTGATGTGGTCGATGACTGTGCCATCCTTGATTTTTGAGACTCGCAGCATTGTTTCACTCATGTTCTCTCCCTCTGCTGGGTGATGCCTTATGCTATTGCATGCATAAAAAACTTTAACCTCACTCTGGGGCTGTGTGCTAAAAAGTTATTTTAGGTAGTTGTGTAGGACTTGTGTTGGGTGGGAGTTTGGAGTTTGCTGGCAGAGACATAATTTCGATTAAGGACTTTTCTCGTGAGGAGATCAATCATGTTTTTAAAGTTGCCAAGTCGATGGAGCCTGTGGCCGCCAAGGGTTCTGATATGGTCCGGGGGAAGATTCTGGCAACGTTGTTTTTCGAGGCCAGTACGCGGACGCGTCTGAGCTTTGAGTCGGCGATGCTGAAGCTTGGCGGGTCTACGCTTGGGTTTGCAGAGGCCGAGATCGCGAGTGTAAAGAAGGGCGAGAATCTTGCTGACACCGTGCGTACAGTGGAGAACTATGCTGATGTTATTGCGCTGCGGCATCCGTTGGAAGGTTCGGCTAGACTTGCTGCCGAGTTTGCCCGAGTGCCTATCATTAATGGTGGGAGCGGTGCGGAGGAGCATCCTACTCAGGCTCTGTTGGACTTGTACACGATGATGAAAGAGTGTGGGAAGATTGACGGGTTAAAGATTGCCCTTGCAGGTGACCTGCGTTACGGTCGCACGGTGCATTCGCTTGCGTACGCTCTGAGTCTGTATGGTATCGAGTTGTTTTTGGTTTCTCCTGACACTCTGCGTATGAGGCGTGAGGTTTTGCAGACGATCAAGGAACGGATTCCAGTGACGGAGAAGTCAAGTTTGGAGAAGATTGTGCCCCTGGTGGACGTTTTGTATGTGACTCGGATCCAGAAAGAGCGTTTTCCGGACCCGGCAGAGTATGCTAAGGTCAAAGGCTCATACCGTGTGGATTTGGAGGCGTTGAAAGAGGCTAAGGAGGACTTGATCGTGCTGCATCCGCTGCCGAGGGTCGACGAGGTTGCGGCTGAGGTGGACGGTACGCGGTTTGCCCGCTATTTCCAACAGGTGGGTAATGGTGTTGTTGTGCGGATGGCTTTGCTGGCGCTGATATTGGGCGCGGTCAAGTAGCCTTCTAGGTGTTGGCGCAGCGGTTGTAATGTGTCAACGTGGCTACGGAGCCGCAGTTTGGGCACTTGTGCATGTGCCCTAGGCTTGTTTTTTTGCAGTTCGTGCAGTAGGTTTGCTTCAGGTTGTACGCGAAAAACTCTGTTTTCTTGTCAAGCAGTTGTTTTGTCACGGTCATCAGTCGGTCTGGCTGTGTAGGTGTAGTGTCGAGTTCGATGACGGTGAGGTTTCCGCCTGTTCTCAGGTTTTCCAGTTTATCCTGAAGTGGGTCTGAAGTATCGTTTTGGATGATCACGTGTGCTATTGTGGTGTAGTATGGCTTGTCTCTGGTGCCTGCATACTTGATTTTTCCTATGCCGTGTCTTTCTGCGTCGACTGTGGCTAGGCGCTGGTTTGTTTCTGCGGCAGGTAATGTTGCTGGAAGGAGGCGCTTTCCGCGTTTTCTGCCAATCTTGTTTATGTAGGTCGTTAAGGTTTGGGCGGTTTCTTCGATGAGGTTTTGGGTTTTGTCATCCGGTAGTGGGTTTCCTGTGAGGATTTCGGCAGCTTGTGTGATGCCTGTGAAGTTGACTATGCGCGCAGCGTTTTCTATGCGGTAGTATTGGTCACCGTTTTCTTGTTGCGTTAGAAATGGAAGCTGCGTTTTGCTGTGTTGTTTGAGGGCGCGGTGTTTGATTTCTAGAGCCCGAGCCGCCATTTCGATTCTTTCTTTGAGGGTTTCGTGGAAACGGTTTTTGTCTTTTTCTGCTTCTACACCTGCGCGGGGAAGGTTGATCGTGACGGTGCCCAGGAGGCCTGTGCGGAGAGTGTCCGTTTCCCAGTCATTGTCTAGGTCGGCGTCGAGTTTGAAGCCGGTTGGCGTGTGAACGGTTTGTTTCTGTGTTTTGTCTGTGTGGTTGCTGAAGTACGGCGTGCCTGTTTCGGCTGCGAGTTTGTGAGCTTTTAAGAGCAGAGCTTGTGCGTGGGGGTCTGTTTGCGTTTCGGGGCGTATTTTGATTATGAGTCTAGGGTTGAGTAATGGCTTGCTCAGGCTTTGTTCTTCTATGACTTCGAGGATCTGGCTGGCGAGTTGCTGCGTTTCTTCCTTGTAGTCCGCGTATTTGCCTGCCGGTTTGGGTATGCGCGCTGTTTCTTTTCCTACGTGGTCAGGGGTTGATAGTTCTATGCTTAGTCCCGTGTCTACGTGCTGGGCCAGTGCGGTGATGAACTCGCGGAGCGCCTGCTTTGAGGCGACTGGGTCGACTCCGCGGGCGTAGGGTGCGAGGAAAATGTTGAAGTATTCGAGCGTTTGCATGTTTTCTGTTTCTTTTGCAGCGTGGATTAGCATGTTGAAGATAATCATGAGTGCGTTTGTGAGGTTTTGCGGAGGCGGCATGGCTGGTTTGGTTGGGTCTATGTTATCCAGGTTTAGGCCGTGCTGGAAGTAGTGGCGGACGTCATGGATGGTTTCTTCGGGTTTGAGGATCCATGTGTCCAGGTTGTGAATGTGTATGGCGCCGGAGAGGTGGGCGTCGGCAATGTCTCTTGGTAGTGCGTTGAGGAGGGTGTATTCTCTGAGGACGGTTTGGCCTGCGGTTTGTGTTATCGGTTGCTGGTTTTCGAGTTGTGTGGTTACATCATGTACTGGTATGCCGAGGCGGGTGAGTTTGTGGCGGTATTCTTCGAGTCCTTTGTCTATGAGTATGGCGTTGACTATTTCTCTGACGAGCGGGGCCGTGAGATATTTAGTCTTAGCCTTGAGGAGTTGTTTTTCTGCTTCTTTGGCTACTTTTTGTGCTTCATCTGGAGGCATTCTGGCTTCGCGCATTAGTGCATTAGCAATCTTGTTTGGGTCGAATTCTTCGATGGCGGCGCGGCTGCTGCGGATGAGGATGTTCTTGGGACGGAAGGCTTTCTTGTCTATCCGGTCTGCAGCTTCGACGACCATTTTTCCCAAGTCGGTGAGTAAGTATTTTTTTGCGTTAGAGTCGGCTTCGACGAGGTCAGCCTTGAGAAGGGATTTGAGGTGGTAGGCGAATCGGCCGGCGTCACGGTTCGCATTCAGTTTCAGGGCGCTGACGAGTTCGGTGTAGGTGAGGGGGCCTTTGTCAAAGAGGTGGTTTAGGATTTGAATGCGGAGCGGCGAGCCGACGGCTTTGAGAATTTTGATGCCGCGCGTACGTGACGGTGTGCTCACAGTTTGGTCTAGACCTCCTTCTGAAATGATGAATTTGTGATTGTGAAGGGTTTATGATTGTATGAGCCTGCTTATTTTACTGTTTCTAGTGACGTACTGTGCAGTACCGCCGACGTGGACTATGGTGGATATCTTTGTCTATGTTATGACCGCACGCTGGCGCGGTGTTGCCGTTCCAACAGAATAGGGGTCTAAGTTGATGACTCAATTTTTCTTCTATTGAGTGGTCAAATCAAAATCGGGGTCAGGCTGGTGGGATGTGAAAAATAGGGGGAGTTTATTTTGTTATGTTTTCGAGTCGTTTGTTTATTTCGTTCCAGTTGACGATGTTCCAGAATGTTTCGACGAACTTTGCTCGGTCGTTCTTGTAGTCGATGTAGTATGCGTGTTCGAACACGTCTATGATTATCAGGATGCGGAACATTGGGTAGATGTTGGTGTTGTGTTTTTCTATTTGCATTATTATTGGTCTTTTGGTTTGCATGCAGTAGGTGAGTGCTGCCCAGCCGCTGCCTTCTACGCTGGTGGCGGTTTGTGTGAATTCCTTCTTGAATCGGTCGAAGCTGCCGAATTCCTTTTCAACGGCGTCACCGAGGGTTCCGCCGGGTCTGCCGCCGCCCCTGCCTGCGGGCGCCATGTTTGCCCAGTATGCGGAGTGGAGAACGTGTCCGCCGATGTTGAATGAGAGTTCTTTCAAAGTTGATTTCATGTCTAGGTCCATGTTTTCTTTGCGTGCTTTGTCGAGTTTCTGGAGGATGTTGTTTGCGCCAGTTACGTATGCTTGGTGATGCTTGTCATGGTGTATGGTCAACTGTTCCTTGGACATGTGCGGTTCCAAGTCAGCATAGTCATACGGAAGTTTCGGCAAAACGTAGAGCTTAGTCTGTTCCATATCAGGTCATCTCTTTTCCGTAGTTTGATCGCAAGTGGATTTTAGTCTTTCGCAGTTTCTCCATTTTCATCTGGAAAACTCCCCGACGAGAGCCGATGCTTTCCCAGAGTCTGCTTTTTCCACGTTGTTCCTCCGGCCGTTGGTGCCTGCGATAGTCAGAAGGGTTAATATTCACACCTTTTCATCCTAAGTCTGTGGTGGTATAGTTTGCCAATAGATCCCGATTTCCAGAAGAAACGAAAAGTCGCAGGAGAACATCAGGGACACAGCGTCTGGGGACCAGTTGAACCTCCCAAGAAGCTGGGCATACACGGCACCGACGTTGCTGTCGACTGGGACGTCTGCACTGGCGACGGTATTTGCATAGACGTCTGTCCTGTGGCTTTGTTCGACTGGGCAGACTCGCCAGGCCATCCGAATTCTGAGAAGAAATCTGATCCCGCCAGAGAAAAAGACTGCATAAAATGCTTGGCATGCGAGACTCAA
>Ga0315277_10011207_pt1 | contig 11309 bp, 7 predicted proteins | sample YL17G05_15_MG_FD_203695 | JGI IMG/M metagenome (GOLD analysis project Ga0315277, IMG submission 203695) | Sediment microbial communities from Yellowstone Lake, YNP, Wyoming, USA - YL17G05_15 | ecosystem: Environmental > Aquatic > Freshwater > Lake > Sediment | place: USA: Wyoming | collected...
GGCGCAGACGTCCGCAATGAACGGGTCGCATCCGTTCCCGTGGTACTTATTCGGGTTGTGGATGGCGCCGTAGAAGTTCTTCAGGCAGCCGGTGAGGCCGGCGAGGTTGTGGTCCTTTAGGACCGCCGCGCTGGCGAGGGCGGTGGTCTCGTCGGTGACGATGCGGGAGTAGAGGCTGCCGATGGCGCCGCTGGTGGCGATTTCGCCCGCATACCCTTCGCCGCCGCGCGACGCGAGGGCGTCCGTGCCGAAGCACCGCACGCCCGTGCCGCTCGTCCGGAGCGTGTGGCCGGCGGCCTTGAGTTCGCGGTCGGAGCGGTCCCAGAGGATGATGCGTTCGGGCGCGACGCCGGCCGATCCGATCGCCTCGGCCAGCGCAAGCGCCACGACGGGGCTCGTCGCGAAGCCGAGGCAGTTGACCTTGATGCCGACGCGGTCGTCAGGCTTGAACCATCGGGCCCAGGCGTCGGCGGGCCGGGCGTCGCCCGCGAGCATGCGGGCGGCCTCGTCCAGGAGTTCGCGGACGCGCTTGGGTTCCGGCGAGTCCTGGGCAAGGGCGTCGTCGCGCACGACGACGACGCGCGACTTGGAGGGGTCCGGCTGGGTCGGGCCGAACGCCGAGGCCGCATAGGGCAAAGCGGCGACGGCCGCCGCGGCGGCCCCCGCCTGCGCCAGGAACTCGCGCCGATTCATCACGGCTTCGCCGCCTCCTTTTCCCCGAAGACATGGGCCTCGAACCGATAGACCGTGACGCCGGGTTTCTTCCAGGCGTCCGGGGCGAGGCCGGCCTTCTCGGCCGCGCAATGGGACAGGAACTCTTCCTTCGACCATCCGGTTTCAGCGGCCACCTGCGGGAGGAAACAGCCGGACCTCCCCTCCCCTTCGATGTAGATGCCGTGGCGACCGAGTTCAATCTCCTTGAGCGGGTCACCAACCTTCTCCAGAGGCGTCAGGACGGAAATCTCGATGTCGATGTCGCCCAATTCCGCCGGCGTCACCGGATCGCCGCGGAACCGGAAGTCCTGCGCGGCCGCGCGAGCCATCACGGCCACCGTCTGGTACAGGGGGGCCTGAGGCAGAAAGGTGCCGATGCAGCCCCTCAGGCGTCCGTGGTTTTTGAGCGTGACGAAGGCCGCGCCCGGCTGCTTGAGCACCTCCGTCAGGTCGTACCGCGATTCGTCGAGGGCGGACTTGCCGGTTTTCAGGAATTCCCCGAGGACGTCGCGGGCGAGGCGAAGGAGGGTCTGTTTCTCGGGGCCTTGAAGATACGCGGCCTCGCCCGTCCGCCAGAACACGATCGAGGCATAAGTCACCGAGTTTTCCCAGTCACCGGTGATCCGTCCGCTGGTGTCGAAGGCGACGCGCCGGCCCTCGACGTCGCCCCGGGCCTTGAGCACTTCGAGGAGGAGTCCCACGGCAGCCTCGCCGCAGATCGTGTCGCCCGTCTCCGCAATAAACCCGTCCCAGGCCTTCGGGTCGAGGGCCAGAATCCTGGCCACCGCTTTGTCGTTCAGATCGGCGAGGCGCTCGGCCACGCGGTCCTTGAACGGCACGTAGCCGAAGCGCGGCCCGTAATGCGTGAAGTCCGTGCCGACCACGAGGAGCGTCCCGGCGTCGGCGAGGCCGCGCAAAGTTTCCGCCAGCGCGGCTCGCTCGGTGGGCGTCATGACGCCGACGATCACTTCGACCATCGCAAAATCCTTGAGGGCGCGCTGGAGCATCGGCAGTTGATTTTCGACGGACCATTCGCCGGCGTGAGCGGCCGGCTGCTCCCGGACGACGGAGCACTTGAGGAGCGCGTCGCGCGCCTCGGCGTCAACGGGGATCCGGCCGAGCGGCGTCTCGTAGGCGTCGGCGCGGAGGACGCTCGCCCCGCGGACGGCGGCCTGATGGCTCGGCCCGAGGAGGATGACGCGCTTGTAAGAGCGGCCTTTGAGCGTCGCGTATCCCTTCCCCGCCACGGCGCCGGAGTATTGGTAGCCGGCATGGGGAACGATCAGCGCGACCGGCGGGCGCGGAATCTCGGCGACGGCCCCGGAAAAAAATCCATCCACCATGCGCGCGAGGCCGTCCGCGTCGGCCGGGAACCACTGCCCCGACCCGGCGCAGGCGTGAACGTTCTCCTTCGGCGATTCGGCGGCAGGCGCCTCCGCCGACCAGGCAACGGCCGCAGGAAAAGCAACACAAAGCACCGCCAGAGACACAATCCACCGCCGGAATGCGTTCGGGCGTCGCGCGTCCATGTCGGACCTCCTTAGGGAAAGTTGGACGGCAGGTTCTCCTCACGACTTGATTATAAGCCTACGGACCGCCAAGGACAATCCGCTTGGAAAAAGGGGACGGGAGTATTTTGTGCGCGAGCCGGCGGCGGGAGCCGCCGGTAATCTTCCCCGCCGTGGCACGTGCCACGGCGGGGAACGTGACCGGCCGCTGCCGCTGCGGAGGGTGGGAAGGCTACGCGGTTGTTAACCGGATGTGGGATGCTGCCCGTTGCATGACGGGCAGCGATGGACCTCAACCGTTACGTGGATGAGCGGCAGCCCGCGAGGCAGAAGCTCGGAGTAATGGTCCGGCTCTTGGGGGATGGACGTCACGACGGCGATCTCGGCGGAGTAGATGCCCGGCCCGACCGCCCAGACATGAAGGTCTGAAACGCGGTTGTCGCCTTCTGTTTCGATGGCCCGCTTGATGCTCTCGCGGATTTCGTCGGGAGCTTGCATGTCGAGAAGGACGTGCGCGGAAGAACGGAGGAGCCCCCACGACCAGCTCACAATCAGCGCTGCTCCGGCTATGCCCATGAATGGATCGAGCCACACTTGGCCGAGGTACTTGCCTCCCAAGAGAGCAAATATCGCCAGCAGCGAGGTCAGTGCGTCGGCCAGGACATGAAGGTAGGCCGACCAGAGGTTGTGGTCCCGGCTTTCGGAAACAGGATGTTCGTGAGAGTGCGCCTTGTGATCGTCCTCGTGGGCATGCTGGTGATGGCCATCGTCCCCCTTGCCGTGTTCATGCTCGTCCTTATCGTGCGAATGCCCGTGGCCTCCCAGGATGACAAGGCATACGCCGTTGACGACAAGACCCGCGATGGCGACGAGGATCGCCCAATTGAACTCGATTGGAACGGGAGAGACGAACCGCTGGATGCTTTCCCATGCCATGACCAGCGCAAAGAGTACGAGCATGACCGCGCTGGCGAAGGCCGCCAGCGAGTTCACCTTGCCGGTGCCGAAGTTGAACCGCGCGTCCTTGGCGCGGCGACGGGTGTAGTAGTAGGCGAAGGCGGATATGGCCAGCGCCGAGGCGTGACTCCCCATGTGCAGGCCGTCCGCGAGGAGGGCCATCGAGCCGAAGGCGATTCCCGCCGCGATCTCGACGACCATCGTCACCGCCGTGATGACGATGACGATCAGCGTCCTGCGCTCACCCGACTTTTTCTGGTCCTGGCCGAAGGTATGGCTGTGGAGCCAGCCTTCAATGGATTCAGTATGCACGCACGACTCCCGGCCAGAGGCGTGACATCGCGAGGATTGCCTTCGGCGGTCCGAAGGCTACACGGTCGTTAACCCGGAGAGGATTGTTAAACGGAGAATCCGAGAGTTTTGGCGCTGGTTTTCGGGGTGCGGTCGCAACCATGATGGTTGCCTTTGCGCCCCAAACACGATCTCTCGAACCAGAAAATTTCACCCTTCCGGTCTCCTCGCGCCTAACCCTTTGTTCGTCGCGCCTTATGGAAAAGCCCCGGTCGGTGTTCCCGCCGGGGCACGTGCCACGATAGGGAACGTGACCGGCCGCTGCCGCGGCCGGCTCGAAAGACGTAAACTTCCGCACCGAGAAAATCCTGGCGCACCCTCAATAGGTGTCCCAGTGGAGGACGTCTTCGAGCGACCGCTTGCCGGGACTCGCCAGGTCGCCTTCGGGCCAGCCCATGGCCACGAGAGAGACCAGGCGCAACTCGGCCGGCGCCCCGATCCGTTTGACGACCTGCGGGGCATAGGATTTCTTGTCGCCGGCGACCCAGCAGGCGCCGAGGCCGAGGGCGTGGGCCGCTACAAGCATGTTCTGGGTGGCGGCCGAGCCGTCCTCGAGGTAATACTTCGTCGCCTCGGCGAGGACCGCGATGCAGACGGGGGCGTCGGCGATGAAAGCGCCGTAATCGGTCATGGCGGCGATCTCGCGGCGCACAGCCGGGTCGGTCACGACGACGAACTCCCACGGCTGCTCGTTGCGCGCGGTGGCGGCCAGTCGGCCGGCGTCCACCACCTGCTGGATAAGTTCGCGGCCGACGGGGCGGTCGGAGAAACGTCGGCACGAGCGCCGGCTGCGCAGGGCTTCCAGGGCATCCATCGGCCTCTCCTTTATCGCTTGGGCGTGACGACGATTTCCTGCTGGTCGATCATCTCGACGCGCTTCGAGTCCGGATAATACGTGATGACGCGGGCGACGACTTCGCCGAACTGCTGGGTCGCCTCGGTCGCCTGCCAGAGGCGCGCCCACTGGTCGGCCCCCGAGTAAAGGCGCATAAGCTGCGGCGCCCGCTGATACATCAGCCGCTGGCTGCTGCCGCGACGGTCGTCCACCCACAACTGGACGCCGCCGTCCGCCACCATCTTCTCGACGGTCATGCGGTCTTCGCGCGAGACCGGCGCGGCGGCGGAAGGGGCGCGCTCGCTGAAGACGACCTGGAGGTCGCCGCTGCGGATCTTCGTCGCGGTGGGCTTGCCGCCCGACGCAGCGCCGGCGCCCGGCGATCCGCGCCCGACGTGGACCGTCTCGACGTTGCCCTTGAAGTAGCAGCGGTCGGTCGCGCCGTCGTAGGCCATTCCCTCGGTCCAGGCGACGCTCGTCCGGGCGTAGCCGGCGGGCGCCTCGTCCGCCCAGAACTTGGCCTCGTCGGCGGGGCCGAGGGCCGGCGGCGCCTTGCCGGGGTCCGCCTTCTCGCGCGACAGGATGCGCATGCGCCCCGGCCCCCGCATGTAGGCCTTGCGGCTCTCCTCGACGTACGTCAGGTTGTCGCCAGCCACCTCCATCTGGTATCGGACGGCGCCATCGGGATCCATCCGGCGTTCGACGGCCTGCACGTCGTTCTCGGCGAAGACGCGTTCGACGGCTTTGCGGCCCATGAGGCCGCCCATCGGGGACGAGCGGTCCTTGGCCGCGGCGGGCGCCGCGGCGACCGCGCCCGGGGCCGGCGCCTCCTCGGGCGTGTCGCGGAAATAGACCCACATGCGTCGGCAGTCGAGTCGGCTGCCGCCCGTCGCCGCCTTCACGTCACCGTCGAAGAACGCGAAGTTCCGCGCGTCCTCGAAATACATGCTCTCTTTCCACTGGATGACGAGGGGCTCAGCGGAGCGTCGCGGCCGGCCGCGAAGGTCCGTCGAGGCGGGCACTTCGAGTTCCCCCGCGCCCCGGACGCGGGCCTTGCCCTCTTTCTCGAGAAACTCCACCTTCGGGCCGACGATCCGCGACGTGAGCGGGACATCCAGCATCGCGGCGACGTCGCCCGGAGCGACCGCATCGCCCACCGGACGAAGGACGCTCTTCAGGACACCGTCGGCCGGCGACTGGATAACGACGGGGCCGACGCCCGTGTAGACCGAGGCAAGCGCGTCGCCCCGTTTAACCGTACCGCCCACGGCAGCCCGCCAATCGATGATCGTCGCCTCGCGCCGACCGGCGGGGAGTTCGGGAACGAGAACCTCCTCGGACCGCAGCGTGGTGCGCGCCGCGCGCGCGGGCTTTTTCTCGGTGCCATCGAGAAGCAGGATGCCGTTCGCGAGGTCGCGTTTGACGTGGTCGCCCTCGGCCAGGAGGTCGGCGCGGTCGATGAGGACGTCACCGGTGGCATCGAGGTAGTCGGCGTCGAGTACACCCTTGTCGTTCCGCGCGAAGGTGACCAGGAGGTCTTCGGCGCGGACCTTGCCCTTGGCGTCGTTGATGAGCACCTTCCCGGAGGCCTTCATCCGCTTGGGCTCGCTGCCGCCGGCCGCCCCGCGCGCGAAAGTCATGTCGAGGTTCTGGCAGGTGATGTCGCCGACGTTCTGGGCGCCGGCGATGGCGGCGCTGGGCTTGGTGTTCTTGACGAAGACGTCGCCGTGGCCGACGAGGCGCTGGACGGCTTGCCCTCGGCCCTGGTCCGCTTTGGCGCCCGCGTCGGCCGGGAGGGCCGGGAAAAAGTCGATGACCAGTTCGTCGCCCTTCAGAAAACCGTCCTGCTGGACGACCTCGGCCTTGCCGCTGAAGGCGGCCTGGCGGAGTTGGCCCGTGCCGCGCGACTCGCCGGCCGGCAGTTCGTAAAACGCCAGGCGCATCCCACGCGCCCAGGAGGCGTCCAGCGCGCTCGTCGGCGGCTTGGCGCCCGCCGCCGGCGCCGGGGCGCCCGTCAGGCTTTCGGTGGCGACGAGAGCGTGGAGTTTGCCCTTGCCCGTGACGTCGGCGGTGCCGAGGGTCCGGTCGAACTGGAGCCGACCGCCCGTCAGCCACAGGCGCCCCGGCTGTTCGAGGATATACTCGCCTTCGCGTCCGACGACGAGGCCGCCGCCCGTCTTCAGGTTATAGCGGACCTCGTCGCCGACGATGCGTGTCTGGCCGTCCTCGACAACGGCCGGTTTGCCGACGGCGGTGACTTCATTCTCCGCCCCTTTCAGTTCCTCGCGCTCCTCGGCGGGGACGGGCGTGATGATGAGCGGCCCGTCCGCGATGACCACGAGCGGCGGCAGCGCACCGGGCCGGAGAAACTCGGGCTCCTCGGCCGATCCCGGCGCGCCGGGCGTCGCCTCGGCGAAGCCGGGCTTTGCCCTGGCGGAGCCGGGACCGGCGCCCGGTTCGGCGGGCGCCGCAGCGGGTCCGGAGGGAGCACGCGGGCCGGAGGGCGCGGCAGGGCCTCGGGGCGGCGTCGGGGGGGGCTCTATCGTTCCCGGCGGCACCTCCACCGGTGCCGGAGGCGGCACCCCTTCGGGCCCGCCGGGCTGGACCGCCCTGCGGGCCATCTCGTTGTAGAGCGTCAACTGGTCGCACAGGAGCCGCTGGTCCATCTGGCGGGCGTCCACGTTGCCGCCCAGGTCGATGCGCCAGAGATCGCCGCCCTTCTTCGCTCCCGGGGCGGGTGCTTGTTCCGGCGGCAGCGCTCCTTTCGGCGCCGTCGCGGCTTCGGGCGAGCGTTTCTCGGGCGACGCGGCCGGTGCAGCGGGCCCGGGGGGCGGTGAGGCCGGCGGGGCAGGCGCCGTGGGCGATTCCGCGGCCGGGGCGGCCGCGGGCCGGGCGCTCAGGCCCATCTGGAGGCGGTCGCCCGCCTCGAGCGTAATCAGGACGTTCTCATAGAAGGTCATCGTGTCGATGCGTCGCGTCTTGCGGTCCAGGAGCATCTTCATTCGCCGCGCCGTCAGGTCCATTTCCCGGCCGACCATGACCACGGGTCCGTCGGTGGTCAGTTCATAGGCTTCGTTGTTGAACACCAGGTCCTCCAGGCCGACGAGGATGTCGTCGGCGGGGTCCTCGTAGTTCTTCCCGTGGTGGATGAGAATGACGTTGCCCCAGAACCGCCCCGACTCGATGTTGGAGATGTCGGTGATGGGGCCCTTCGTCACGGCGTGTCCGTAGTCGGCGGAGAGGGTGATGACCTCGCCGCTGCGTGTGAAGAAGTGGATGCGCGGACGGGTGATGTCGGAGGTGTTCTTCTCCCTGTGGACGATCTTTTCGGCGAGGAACTGCATCTCGGGTCGGCCGTCGCGGTCCTTGCGGATGAGATTGACGTTCGTGGAGACTTCGTGTTCGGTCCCGCTGCCGGTTTCCGCTTCTGCGCCGCCGCCGGCGGGTTGCTGAAGCGCCTCGCCCGGCACGTCCGGCCCTTGAGTCAGAAAAGCCGCCTCCCACTCCCTGTACCAATGGCGCAGAAGCATGAAGAGAAAGACCGCGGCCAGGAGGGGCAGCACGACGAGCATGACGCGGCGGAAGGTCACGGCCCGGTCCTCCACGGGTGGCGGGCGGGCGGTCCCGGCGCGCCGGGACCGGGCAACCGCTCGGCGTAGCGCCGCGTGACGCCGGCCCAGAGGCCCTGGTACTCGAGGATGAGTTCCACCGTCTCGCGGATGGCCCCCGCGCCGCCGCGCGACCGTGCGACATAGTGAGCGATGCGTCTCGCCTCGGCGACGGCGTCGGCGGTGGCCACGGCAAAGCCGGCCCGCGCGAGGATCGGCAGGTCCGGCAAATCATCGCCGATGTAGCAGGCGTTCTCGGCCTTTCGGCGAAACCGCTTGAGGATCTTCTCGAAGACCGGCAACTTGTCTTTCGCGCCTTCGTAAACGGCGGCGACGCCCAGTTCCTCGGCTCGGCGGCGAAGGATGGGCGACTCCCGGCCGGAAAGGATCGCCGCCTCGTGCCCCGCCCGCAGCCAGTACTTCACGCCCTGCCCGTCCCGGACGTGGAACGCTTTCGTCTCCGTCCCGCGCGAATCGTACACGATCCGCCCGTCCGTCATGACGCCGTCCACGTCCAGCACAAGAAGATTTATCCGTTCGAGCACGGAGTTCGCCTCACAAAATCTTTTTTCGCTCGCCTTCGGCTCGCGGCTAAACGCGGCGATGAGCGGTTTCGCCGTTTCATTCCGCGTTCCGCATTCCGAGTTCCGCGTTGGTCTAGAGGCCGACGCCCTCGGCAAAGAGGTCCTGGACGTCCACGAGGCCGACGACGCGGTCGGCATCGTCCACGACGGGGATTTCCTCGATGAAGTAGCGGTTCACCAGGGCGATGGCCTCGGCGGCGCTCGCGCCGGCGCGGACGAATTTCGGCCGGCGGGTCATCACGTCGCAAATCGGCCGGTCGAGGGCGTCCTCGCGCCCCGCCTCGAGGAGCCGGCGAAGGTCCGCGTCGGTGAAGACTCCGGCGAGGCGCCCCCGCGCATCGGTGACGACGATGGCGCCGCTTCGGCGGCGCATCTTGCGGAGTTGGGCGAGGGCCTCGCGCAAGGTCAGGCGGTCGCGGACGGCCGGCAGGTCCTCGCCCTTGCGCATGACGGTCTCAACCATGAGCAGGTGCCGGCCCAAGCTGCCGCCGGGATGGTACAGGGCAAACTCCTCGCGCGTGAACTGGCCGGCCTCCTGGCGCATCTTGAGGACCGCCAGGGCCAGCGCGTCGCCGAGGGCCAGCATCGCGGTGGTCGTCGCGCTCGGCGCCAGGCCCATCGGGCAGACCTCGTCGATCCGGCCCATCCAGAGGAGCACTTTCGCCTGCCGGGCGAGCGTGGACTCGCGGTTGCCGGTCATCGCGATCACGGGGACCTTCATCTTCTCCAGTTGCCCCAGGAGGCGCGTGACCTCGGCCGTCTCGCCGCCGTACGAGAGGATGAGCGCCAGGTCGCTCGGGCGGACGCGGCCCAGGTCGCCGTGGACGGCCTCGGCGGCGTGGAGAAAATGGCTGCCCGTGCCGGTCGAGGCCAGCGTCGCCGAGATCTTCTGGGCGATGATGCCGGCCTTCCCGATGCCGCTCGTCACGACGTTGCCCTTGCAGACGTAGAGCATGCGAGCGGCCTCGACGAAGGCGTCGCCGAGGCGTTCGACGAGGCTGCGGATGGCGTCGGCCTCGGCCTCCAGGACATGCCTGGCGTAGGCGAGGTCCACCGCGGGCGCGGGGGCCCGCGACCGGCCGCTGGTTTTGCGTTTGGCCATGCAAACACCCTCTCGGAGGCACCGTTCGGGTTTCCAGTATAAGGCGGATGGGCCTCTGCTGCAAGCCTTACTCGCGGCAAACGGAACAGCCTTCAACGCAGAGAACGCGGAGCACGCGGAGAAAGACGGAGAAGGGGGAAGAGCAAACAGCAAATAACAATGACCAAGGCGCAATGTCGTGCGAGCCGCCCGCGGACTTGTCTCGGCGTAGCCCGCAGGGCGGAGACGGAAGCGGGCGGGCACGTTCCCTCCCATGGTACAGGCCACGGCGGGGTCGGTCAAAACCGGCCTCCGCGTCGGCGGGAGGCATCCTGGAGGAACATCTTTTCGCGCGGGGTGAGGCTGTCGATCCCCTCCTCGTGGATTTTTTTGAGGATGCGGTCGACCTCGGCTTCGTCCTCGTCGGGTCGCCAGCCGGGGCGGACCTCCTTGCGGATGCGTTCGCCCCGTTTCAACCGGGTCCGCCACCGGCTGAAAACCGAGCCGTAGCGCATCCAGACGAACCCGAGGGCCATCCCGCCGAAGTGGGCGGCGTGGGCGACGTTGTCGGTCCAGCCCCTCGTCAGGCCGCCGACGATGTGGCGCGTTTCGACGAGGGCGTAGATGATCGCAATCCACCGGGCCTCGATGGGAAGGACGAAGAACAGCAGGAAGATCGCGCGCGGGTTGAGTGTGGCAAAGGCGACGAGGATGCCCGCCACGCCCGCCGACGCCCCCACGGCCTCCATCGTCAGGAACGTGTGGCCGGCAGCGTCGAGCGGCACGGCACCGTGCTTCAGGTACATGAGGAAATTGAAGGCGGCCTCGAACAGGCCGCCGGCGATCCCGGTCCCGAAATAGAGCCAGAGAAATCGCCGCGTCCCCACCTGGCGCTCGAACGACACGCCGAGCATCGCGAAGACGAACATGTTGATGAGAATGTGGTCGGTCGACCCGTGAAGAAACATGTACGTGACCAGCCGCCACAACTGAAGCCGCAGCAGGCCGCGAAGCGAAAGGGAACCGACGGCAAAGAGCGGCCCGGCCCAGAACATCTCGAGGACGAAGACGCCGACCGTCAAAAGAAGGATCAACTTCACGCCGGGCGGGAAAAAACCGTCACGGCTGAAGAAGCGCCGTCGGCGGGGCGGCGGCTCGTTCCACGTCTCGTGCCAGGCCATCAGGCGTCCCCTCCCCCGGTCGGCCCCGCACGAAACGTCCGCCAGAAAAGGAGGGCCGCCACCGTCTTCGCGTCGGTGATTCGGCCGTCGCGGATCATCTGATAAGCCTCGTCGAGCGGAACGAGGACGTTCTGGATCTGCTCGCCGGCCTCTCGCAGCGGTTCGCCGGGCGCCAGGTCCCCGGCCAGGAAGATTTCCAGCCGCTCCGAGAGCACCCCCGGGCTCGGGTGAATCACGAGGAGCGACTCGAGACGGCCCGCGCGCCAGCCGGTCTCCTCGGCTAGTTCCCTGGCGGCACAGGCCCGCGGGTCCTCGCCCCCGTCGAGCGTCCCGGCCGGGAGTTCAATCACTTCTCGCCCGAGCGCGTAGCGCCAGTTCTTTTCCAGGAGGACGCGGCCAGGCTCGGGAAACGCGAGGATCGCCACGCTTCCGCCGTGGAGGACGACCTCGCGCGTCGTCTCGCGTCCGTCGGCGGCGCGGATGTGGTGGA
>Ga0315277_10011208_pt1 | contig 11308 bp, 6 predicted proteins | sample YL17G05_15_MG_FD_203695 | JGI IMG/M metagenome (GOLD analysis project Ga0315277, IMG submission 203695) | Sediment microbial communities from Yellowstone Lake, YNP, Wyoming, USA - YL17G05_15 | ecosystem: Environmental > Aquatic > Freshwater > Lake > Sediment | place: USA: Wyoming | collected...
GCGGGTTCTTGCTGACTGATTTCTGCTCGATCGAGATGGCCGGGCTGAGGCCCTCGATATGATCGACCTTGGGCTTTTGCAGCTGATCGAGGAACTGGCGCGCGTAGGCCGACAGCGACTCGACGTAGCGGCGCTGGCCCTCGGCGTAGATGGTGTCGAAGGCCAGCGACGACTTGCCCGACCCGCTCAGCCCCGTCACGACGGTGAACGTGTTGCGCGGGATCTCGACGTCGATGTTCTTCAGGTTGTGCTGCCGCGCGCCGTGCACGCTGATCCGGTCGAGCATAGTCGGGTGAAAGAAGGAGGAGCGATCTCTTCATTGTAAACCGGGGACGGAGTACTCATTCCCCCATTGTTCCCACGGCCTGACCACAGCCTGAAGGCTGTGCCACGATTTCCACAGCCTGAAGGCTTTGCCACCGAGGTTTTCCTACAAGGGGTCTTTCGCGGGAAGCCCGGGCAGAGTGACGAAGCGCCGGTCATGCGTCCAGATCTCGGTGGCGCCTCCTTCGAAGGATACGAGGGCAATCTGGAGATCGAAGATTCGGGGCCCTTGGACAGGCAGGTCGCAGGCAAGCTGGGTGAGGCGACCCATGAATCCGTCTCGGGGATGCAGCACCTTCGCTCCGGCGGCGCACAACTCGGACAGGAAGGCTTTGGCCTCCTCTGCTTGCGAAGGGCGGCCGGAACTGGAGGGATGGGTGACCACGGCCCAGAACTCAGCGACGCAGAAGGCCGGAATCGCCCAGCCTCTTCGGTCGCCGCAGGCCTTTTCGATGGCGTGCCGGGCCCGCCGGTGTTCGGGCAATCCCGAACGGTGGGCGTAAACCAGGAGGTTGGTGTCAAGAGCGATCATTCTGGAGCCAATCCATCATGCCGGCCCGGTCGGCCACATCCAGATCCCGCGGCAGACCTCCCTTGACCGTGATCCATCGAATCGCCGGCCGCCGCACGGCCTTGCGACTGTGGCCCTCGCCCAGTTCCCGCCGCAGGCCGCGCTCGACCAAAGCCCGAATCGTGGTCCGCGTCTCGGCCGCGCGCTTCTTCGCCTCGATCAAAAGATCGTCTGGAAGATCGATGGTGGTCTTCATACAGCTTCCCATATTACCATATATACGGGTCCGAGCGCTCGCGCTTAATTCCTGCCACGGCCTGAAGGCCGTGCCACCAACTGCTCAAACCTTCGCCGTCCGCGAAGTGGGGCAAATCTCCCGAGGAGACGTAACGCCCGGGGGACACGCCTGTGTCCCGGGGTAAGCGATGGTTTCCGTAAGATCAGCCCGGAGTGTCCCCAGATTCTGTCTACTGTCTCCTTGGTTTGCGGCGAGGCCGCGCTGTGACACTCATTACCAGGCGCAGAGGGATTCGACGTGGGCGGCCGAGCCGTCGCGGAGCCAGCCGTCCAGTTGCGCGACCTCTTTGAGCTGCTGGCCGCGCAGGCGGGGCACGACGGTGAAGCGGCAGTCCAGGCCGGCCAGCGCGGTCATGTCGCCCCAGAGTTTTTCGAACTGAGTCACCGGGAAGACGTCTTCCTGTCCCTTGCCCCAGCGCTTCTTCACGTCCTTGAGGGTGATGCAGGTGGGCATGTGCGCGGCCACGCCGCGGATTGCATCGGCCACCTTGCGCTCGTCCGCAAGATCGCTTCGGTTCAGCTCGAAAGCGGCCAGGAGTCCGTCCAGGTCGATCCAGGCGGTGCCCGAGTTGTAGAACGACAGGCGGAACTCGATCTCCTCGGCGGGAAGGGCGAGGCCCTCGACCAGGCGGATGCGGCCGTCGACGCGCGCCAGGCCGCCGCCGCGATCCTCGACGGCGCGCGGAATCACTTCGAAGCCGAGCGCCGCGCCGCTGGCGATGTGCAATCCCAGCAGCGCCGGGTCCACATCGGCGCCCAGCGTGTCGATGTTGTGCACCATGAGGTACTTCAGATGCGGCCGCTCATCGAGCAGCCTGAGCAGCACTCCATTGCGGAGAAGATTCGGGACTTCGTACCAGTGGCCCACCGGGTGGAGACACTGCGAGGGCAGGTTGTCGGTGTAGTCGCTGCCTTCGCCCGCGTGTAAGGCCCAGGCGATCAGCGCCGAGCGCAGGCTGTCGCGAACCTTCTGCTTCTGCTCGTCGAGCAGTTGCTGGGGCATCTCCTCCCAGGCAAAGCGAAGGTCGCGCGCCATGGGCACCAGGCGCAGGCCGACGAAGCGGCCCGGCGAAAGGTGCAGCGGGCCGGCGTAGCCGTAGTTGCTCTCCGCCGCCAGGCAGGCCTCGACGGCCTGGTGCGTCAGATAGCTGGTGGTGATGACGTGCGCCAGCGGCGTCCCGCACAGTTGGCCGATGCGCCGGCTTTTGGCGAGGTGCGTTTGGATGAAGTTGCGGTAGCCGCCGCCCAGGCGGCAGAACGGGTTCAGGGCCTTCACCACGCCGGCGCCCTTGGTCCAGCGGCTTCCGATGCCCCCGGCGAGCGTTACCACCGCGACGGCGCCGGCCGCGAGCGCTTCCATCCCGGTTTGGCGGAACGAGTCGGGCAACCCGTGCGTCGAGTCGGCCACGTCGCCGGGCGCGACATCCTCGATGCGGCTGGATACCGGCAAGCGGTTCTGCGCCAGTCCGATCCGGCCGCTGCGCAGATCCGCGCGGATCTGCTCGTGCTGCACGCGGTCGAATCCCAGCCGTTCGAGCAGCGCGTCGAGACTCTCTTTGCCCCCGCCCTCTTCCTGGTCCGAGCGCGGCAGGATGTGGTCGAAGAGGGTCTGCACCATTCCGGAGAATGCGGGAACCACGCGGCTGGCGGCGCTGAAGCGGTCGAGTTCGGCGCGGCGGGCGGGCGTGAGCAGACGGGGCTCGAGTTTCAAAAGGCCCGGAACAATCAGCGTGTAATAGGCCGGCGGCATGAGCGCGGCGGGGCCCGCCAGCAGTTCGGCCGAGGAGCCTCGCTCGTTGATGGCGAAGTCGTAAACCACGGGCTCCATCGCGAACGGGACGGCGCGCTCGATGCGCCGCTTCGATTCGCGCATGATTTGGCCGAGCCGTTCCTGCGCTTGCCGCTTGACCCGGGGGTCGAAAATGAATCCCATGCCGCCGCCGGACATGCCGCCGAGCATCCAGAAACCCCAGAACTGGCCGCCCATTTCGGCGCGAACCTGGCGGATCAGCGATTCCGTGTAGGCGTTCCCGGCCCACGGGATGATGGTTTGAATGGGGCCGTCGAAGTTGCGTTCGGTGGCAGCGCCGATGGCGCGGACATCGCCGCGCCTCAAGCACTCGACGATCTCGTCGAGGATTCGGATGGCCTGCACGCGGCCTTGCCATTCGGCCTCCGAGCGAAGCAGGTATTTCTCGGTCACCATCTCGAGAATCGGGCCGACGTCCTGGGCCATGCCGCCATGCACCAGCACCAGGCTCTCTTGCAGTTTCCGCCGCGTCCCGGCGCCGGCATCCTCCCCGGTCAGAATGTGGTGCGAGGGCAGCAGACGGCCCCGGCTGATTCCGAACTCGGGATCGCCTTCCCGGGCCAGTTCCCCCTGGATCAGCTTCATGCCCGGCCAGACGCCCCCGGAATCCTGCCAGCCGCCGCCGGAGCCGGCCAACCATTCGCCCAGAATCGCGCGCGCGGCGACCAGCCGGCGCTCCTCTTCGTCCAAGGGACCATCCAGCGAGCGCGCCTGGCCGGTCGCGCGCATGCACACGGCGATCAGCGAGGCCAGCAGGCTGGTCGAGACCGCCAGGCGCGAGCCTTTCGGAATGTCGTTCACCTGGCTGACCAGCTCGATACCGTGTCCCGGCCGGCCGGTGAGCCGCGCCAGCAAATCCGACAGCGGCTGTGTCGCGCCTTCGATTCCCGGCGGAACGATGCCCGAGGCGATCAGCGCGGCTTTCAACAGCCCCAGGTAGTCGCGCGCAAAATCGAAAACCTCGGCCAGCGAGGCGATCTCGGCGGCCGCTTTCAGATCCACGCTCACCAGGCGCAATACCGGCTCGTCGATCACGCGAAAAAAAGCTTCCACCGGGGGCCTCGGCTCCGGATGCCCGCTCGAGCCGCGTACCGCCAGATCGATCGAGACATTCAGGACCCGCGCGCCCTCGGGGAAATCCATGCCCAGGAAAAAAATGTCGCTCCAGCCGCTGTGCGAGAGATCCATGCGCACCGGAGTGGCTTCGTGGAGCACCGGGAACAAGCCGTTGCGATCGGCGCGCTCGAACAGCTCGGGGCGAATCCGCAGGGGGCAGTCGGCGGGATGTCCCATGCGGAACATCCACTGGTTGCCGCGGACCGAGCGAACGCTCCGGCGCACCTGGTCGGCGAGGGTCTGGAAGGCCAGTCCGCGGTAAGCGGCGGCCAGCGCGCTGGAGATCGCCTCGCTCGGGCCGGACTCGCGTTGCGCGTCGCGGAAGATCCGGATGGCCTCCTCGAACCGGCGCTTGAGCAGGTCGTCGTAGCCGGAGAAAGGAATCAGCGCCCTGGCCGCCGGGGGCAACCGCGCCGGCAGGTGAAAACGGTGGATGGCGTAAAGAAAAAAGAGCGCGCGGACCCGCTCGTACAAGTTGTCGCTGGCGCGCCGGAGCCGCTCGAGATCTTCGCACTCGGCCAGCAAGCGGGGGATCGAGGCGGTCCGGCAGAAATCGTCCAGCGGCCGGTTGCGGATTTCCGGATCGGCGGCTGTGATTATGGATGCCAGCTCGCTCATACCGGCCGCTTTCCGGGGGCGTCCATCTCGCGAAGCGCCAGCAGCTCAAGCAGGCGGGAGAGGACTTCGCCGCGGTCGCGGCCGGCCAGCGCCAGAGCCACCTGCGCGGTCAGCAGCCCGTAGCGGGCGCCCAGGTCGTAGCGCCGGTCCGACTCTCTCAGCGCCAGGTACTTCTCGCGCCGGGCCAGTTCCGCCAACGCCGCCGACAGGGTCACTCCCGCGGCGCCTTCCGCCAGCAGCCCCGCCAGGATCTCCATTACCGCCGGCGTCAAAATGTGGAGTCCGAAGAAACACAGATAATGACCCGACCGCAGACCCGGCACCACCAACCGCCGCTCGGCTTCGGTGGGGGTGGGCTTCTCGATGACCGTGTCGATGCGGTACAGGTCTTCGCGTCCGGCCACGGGCTGGCCCCCGACGGCGCCAAAGTGCGGCAGCAGTGTCTCGCGGGTCGCCTGCACGGCGGAAACCGAGCAGGCTTCCGCATGGGCCAGATCCACAAGGCGCTGCGCGCAACCGGTCTCGCCGCGCGACACGTAGAGATGGTCGCCGACCAGATGAAGAAAATGCTCGTCGCCGGCGAACTCGCGAGCACGAAAAATCGCATCGCCGTACCCGCGCGGTTCGGACTGGTGAACGAAGCGGAGGCGCCCGGCGTGCTCCCCGGCAACCCGCGCGTACGCCGTCTCGTCCCCCGGCAAGACCACCACGCAGATATCCTCGATCTTTGCCTTGACCACCTCTTCCACCAGGATGCGGAGCACCGATTTCTCTTCTCCGTCCCGATCGATGAGGGTTTGCAGCGGCAGGGTCCGCTGCTTCGGCCCGGCTGCGGTGATGACTGCTTTCCTGATGCGCATGCTCCGTGTCCCCGAGTACTCAGGATATACCAAGGAGGGTGGGCTTAAGCCCGCGCGTGGCTTCAGCCACGCGACCTACTCGTGCCGCAGCGCGCGTGTCGGATCGATTCGGGACGCGCGCCAGGCAGGGAGGAACGCGGCCGCCAGCGAAGCCGCCAGCAGAGTCGCGACGCTGATTACGAATATGGGCGGATCGGCGGTTTTGACGCCGAAGAGCTGGGTCTCGACGTAGCGCCCGCACAGAAGGGCGGCCGCGACGCCAGCCGCGATTCCAGACAGGATTACCAGGATCATCTCCCGCAACACGAGGCCGATCACTCCCGCTTGCCCGGCGCCCAGAGCCATGCGAATCCCGATTTCGCGGGTGCGGCGCGCGACGACAAAAGCCAGCACGCCGTGCAGTCCGACCACGGCGAGCAGCGTGGCGAGAAGCGCGAAGCCGGCCGACAGGAACGAGAGCATTCGCTCGTTGGCGATGCGCATGTTCAGTTGATCGTCGAGCGTGCGCATGTCCGAGACGACCAGGTTGGAGTCGACCCGCCGCACCTGGTCGCGGAGCTGGGCCATGACCCGCCGGGGGTCGCCCTGGATGCGTGCGTAGACGGTGATGCCTGAGATGTTGCGGATGTGGGAGTCCAAGGCGATGAAGGTCTGGCGCGGGACGGCGCCGCGAACCTCGTGGTACTTCGCATCCGCGAAAACGCCGATGATTTCGGTGTTCGGAGGCCGTTTGGCCCCCTGTGCCATGAGGCGCCCGACCGGATTGGCCCCGCCGAAGTACTCCTTGACCAACGCCTCATTGACCAGGCAGAGGCGCCGCGAGCCGCCCCAGTCGTTCCAATTGAGATCGCGGCCGGCCTTAACGGGAATGCCCAGGGCTTCAAAGTAGCCGGGCGTGATTGCGTTGAAAAAGCTCCAGGGATAGTCGGCGCCCTTCGGCTCGACGCCCGGGATAGTGATGCTGGAGTCCCAGCGGCCGCCCGTGAGGAGCCTGGAATTATTGGCGCCCACGGCCCTGACTCCGGAGACCGTGGCCAGGCCCTCGATCACCGAGCGGAAGACCTGCATCTTGCGGGAGTCGTTGTAAACCGTGGCGGGCCGCACGCCGAACATCGCGACGTTCTCGGTCTTGAATCCGAGGTCCACGTTCTGGAGGTTCTTGAGGGTGCGGACGAACAGGCCCGCGCCGATCAGGAGCAGAGACGAGAGCCCGACCTGCAAGGCGACGAAAGTCTTTCTCAACCGCACATGTCCGCGGCCTCCGGCGATGGCGCCGGCCTCTTCCTTCAGGGTTGCCCCCGGCGACACGCGCGCGCCCTGGAAGGCGGGGACGAGTCCGAAGACGACGGCCGTGAGCAAGGTGACGCCGGTTGTGAAGAGCAGCACCCGCGGGTCGGGCGCGGCGGACAAAGAGAGATTGGCGGGGTCGAACGGCAGGAAGCGCAGGAGGACGCGGGCCAGCCACGAGCTGAGAAGCAGCCCCGCTAACCCGCCCGCGACGGCGAGAATCGAGCTTTCAACAAAAAGCTGCCGGACGAGCTGGCCGCGGCTGGCGCCGAGCGCGCCCCGGATGGCGATCTCTCTCTGCCGCGCGGCGGAGCGGGCGAGCAGCAGACTCGCGACATTGGTGCAGGCGATCAGCAGCACCAGGCCGACCAGCCATTCGAGAACGATCAGGGGACGCTCGAACCCCGAACGGAGGTAGGACTGGCCGCGGGCGGCCGGAACCAGCGTGAAGTCCCCCCGCAGGAAGCGCTCTTTCATCTCGGGGAGCTTCTGGAAGAAATTGCCTTTCAGCTCCTCTTCCTGGCGCTGGCGATAGAGCACCTTCAACGCGGCCTGCGCCTGCTCGATGGTGACGCCCGGCTTCAGGCGGCCAAAGAGATAGAACCACGCGTTGCGTTCGTCGTCGAGCGCGTCCCAGGTGGGCGTGATCACCGGTTTCATCATGACCGGCACCCACAGCTTGGTGGGAAGCCCGACGTCGGTGCCCTCGAAATCCGGAGCGCCAACGCCAATGACGGTGAACGGGGAGCCGTTCAGGCGAATGGTGGAACCGACGACCTCGCGCTTGCCGCCGAAACGGTTTCGCCAGAAATCGTACTGGAGGACCGCGACCGGATGCCCGAGGCGCAGCTTGTCGTCTTCCGGCGTAAGAAGCCGGCCCAAATGAGGCCGGACGCCCAGGACATTGAAGTAGTTCCCGGCTACCAGTCCGACGCTGACCATTTCGCTGCGCTCTTCGCCCACCAGGCTGGCCAGTTCCACGCGCTGGCCCGTGATGCCCGAAAAGACCGTGTTTCGTTCGCGAAATGCGAGGTAGAGGGGATGCGAAAACGTGTGCAGGCCGTCGCCGCTTTGGGACCCGGCCCGCCCCCCGGTAAGCTTGAGCTGCACGAGTTCGCGCGGGCGCTCCACCGGAAGCAGCCGCAGCAGGATCTGATCGACCATAGTGAAGATCGCGGTGTTGGCGCCAATCCCCAGCGCGAGGGAAAGAATCGCCGTCAGCGCGAAGCCCGGATTCAAGCGAAGTTGCCGCGCGCCGTGCTTCAGGTCCTGCCAGACGGAGCCGACCAGGTTCAGGGAGTCCATTTCTCTGGTTAGACGGCCTCTTGGGAGACCTGTTAGCCGGCCGCTTGCGATTTCACAGCGGCGCGAACTGGAGACGGGGCCGACTGCCGCCGGCTCCCCTTCTGCTAGAATTGAAGATCTGATCCTGTGCCGCCGTGAAACCCCAGGACGGCCCCGCGCGTCCTGAACTAAGCGTAGAGTGGAAAGGAACCAGCTTTAGATGATGTTTCCCAGGCCTGGAAGCCTGAGCGCCCTACTGGTTTGCCTTCTGATCACTCCGGCTCTGAATTTTTCGGGGCGAGCGTTCGCCTCTCAGAAGCCGGAAAGCGCCCCGCCCGCCCAGACGCCGGAGAAGAAGCCGCAGAGCCCATTTGAAGCGGTTCCCGTCGCTCCGGCGGAGCCGAAACCCGAGCCGCAGCAACCGAAACCCGCGCCCGGAGCCAAGCCGGTTTTCGAGGCCCCCAAGCCCGCCGGCGAGGCGCCGGTTGCGCCCACCGTCGAAAACGTGATTGAGGCGATCGAGTTCCGCGGCGCCAGGCGGGTGCCGCAGGACACGCTGCGGGCCCTGATTTTCACCAAGAAGGGCGACCGTTTCGACGAAGACGCCCTGCATCGCGATTTCATGGCGTTGTGGAACACCGGGCGGTTCGACGACATCCGCCTGGAGCGCGAGGCGGGCAATACCGGCTGGATCGTGCGGTTCATGCTGGTGGAGCGGCGCGTGGTCCGTTCCATCAAGTACGAAGGGAACAAGTCGCTGACGGTTTCCGAGATCCTGGACCGCTTCAAGGAACGCCGCGTCGGGCTGGCGGTGGAGACGCAATACGATCCCAACAAGATCCAGCGCGCCACTGTGGTCCTGAAAGAATACCTGGCCGAGCGCGGGCGCCAGTACGCCACGGTGGAGCCGGAGGTTCGGCAAATCCCGCCCTCGTCGTTGGAAGTGACCTTCAGATTTAACGAGGGGCCGAAGGTCAAAGTCGGCCGGATCCAGATCGAAGGCAATCAGATCTTCGGCGATCGCGCGGTGATCCGGGCGATGAAGAACCTGCGGCCGATCGGAGTTCCAAAGTCGCTGCTGTTCGAGAATCTCTTCGCCAAGAGCTTCGACTCGACCAAGCTCGAGGAAGACAAGGACCGGATTCGCGACTGGTACCAGCAGCGCGGCTACTTCACGGCGCGGTCGCTCGAGCATACGGTGACCATGCGCGACGTCGGGGGCGGCAAGTTCCGCGTTCCGCTGTTTTACATGAACAAGCCGGGCAAGCGCGCCGACCTGGTGATTCCGGTCGAGGAAGGCCGCCGCTACCGTTTGAACAAGATCAACGTGGTCGGCATGAAGCTGTTCCGCAGCCCCGAGCCGCTGATCCGGCAGGTCTTCGCGATGCAGGAAGGCGAGATTTTCTCGACCACCAAGCTGCGCAAGGGGATGGAGAACCTGCGCAAGCTGTACGGCGAGTTCGGCTACATCGATTTCGTGCCCGAGCCGAATTTCGATCCGCTGCCGGGCAGCGACAAGATCGACCTGACGCTGAGCGTGGACGAAGGCAAGCAGTTCTTCGTGCGGCGCATCGATTTTTCCGGCAACACGACCACCCGCGACAAGGTGATCCGCCGCGAGCTGATGCTGGATGAAGGCGACATGTTCAACACCCGCTTGTGGGAGGTCAGCATCCTGCGGCTGAACCAGCTCGGCTACTTCGAAGTCCTCAAGGAGAATGAGGCCGCCGACATCAAGCGTGACACCAAGGCCAATACCGTCGATATCACGCTGAAGGTGAAGGAGCGGGGGAAGAACCAGGTCCAGTTGAACGGCGGCGTTTCCGGAATCTCGGGCAGCTTCGTGGGCTTCTCCTATTCGACCAACAACTTCCTTGGATTGGGCGAGACCCTGAGCATCTCGAGTCAGTTGGGCGACCGCCTGCGCGACGTCAGCTTCGGCTTCACCGAGCCGTACTTCCTCGACCGCCCGATTCAGGTCGGCTTCACGGTCTACATGCAGCGGTTCAACTACGACCAGGGCCGCGAAGTCTCGCTGCTTTCCGGGCGCAACCTGATTCCGTATTACGACGCGCTGGGCAAAGACAACCTCATGAACTACGTTTCCAACGGGCACGGGTTCACGGTCTTCGCCAACTATCCGTTGAGGCGCAGCTTTGCGCGCTTGGGGCTAAGCTACGGCTGGGACAAGTCCAAGTACACGACCCTGTCGACGGCCTCGAAAACGTATTTCGATTACATCAACTTCCAGGGGCTGGGCGGTCCCAACGCGCTGGCCGGGATCACCACCAGCCGGGTGGTTCCGTCCTACACCTACAACACGGTCGATCACCCCATCACTCCGAGCCGCGGCAGGAGCTTGTTCATCTCGACGTCTTTTGCCGGAAGCATCCTGGGCGGCAACGTGAACATGATCGAGCCGACCATCGACGCCAAGTGGTTCCGCGCCGGTTTCAAGAAGGGGCACGTCATCGGAGTGCACGGGCTGGGCCGGTTCCTGACCGGCTACAGCGGCAAGCTGGCGCCGCCGTTCAACCGCTTCTACATGGGCGGCGAGCAGGACGTTCGCGGTTTCGAAATCTGGGGCATCAGCCCCATCGCCTACGTGCCCAGCGAGGCCACGGTGAATGTGCTGAACGACGACGGGTCGGCCCGCTTGCAAAAGGTGATTGTCGATGGCGCCGAGCAGTTTGCCGCCGTCACGCAGAAGATCCCGATTTACCAGCTCATCTTCCCGGGCGGCGACACGCAGTTGGTGGGGAACTTCGAGTACCGCATCCCGATCTTCGGTCCCGTGACGCTGGCCGCTTTCTTCGACGCCGGCGTCAACCGGGTCAGCCGGATGGGTCAGCTCACGATGAACCCGAGCCGGGTTGACGAGTTGAACGGCTTCTTCCCGCAAGCCGGGTTCAACGGGAAAGCGGTTCTGGCGCAGGAAACGCAGAAGATGCGAAGTTCCACGGGGTGGGAGCTGCAGATCATGATGCCGGTGGTCAACGCCCCGTTCCGGCTTTATTGGGCCTACAACCCGCAAATCGTCCGGACCTACCTCCAGCAGCCGGTGGTTGTGGACCGCTCGTTCTTCCCGAACGAGGCGACTTTCAATCAGGCGGTGATCACCTACGGCACGCCGTCACCGTTCTATGAGAAGCGAAGCACGTTCCGCTTCACCATCAGCCGTACGTTTTAGGCGATTGGGCG
>Ga0315277_10011209_pt1 | contig 11307 bp, 1 predicted proteins | sample YL17G05_15_MG_FD_203695 | JGI IMG/M metagenome (GOLD analysis project Ga0315277, IMG submission 203695) | Sediment microbial communities from Yellowstone Lake, YNP, Wyoming, USA - YL17G05_15 | ecosystem: Environmental > Aquatic > Freshwater > Lake > Sediment | place: USA: Wyoming | collected...
ATGAACTGATCAGTGAAAAGGTGAGTGGGCCGGCGACATTATTTGCATTTAAATACCTGATGGCTTCAGCAAGTGTAGTGAAATTTCCACCTGTACCAACAGTTTTTACACCGGAAATGTTGTCGGGTATGCTGAATTGAACTTCTGTTGAATCGTTAGATGGATCTGTATCACCCGGATTTTGTGCAATTGCTCGGGCTGTGTAACTATCTGGTGTGGTTGGATTATATGTACTAAATGTGACCTGTATAGAAGTATTGGGCGCCAGGGTTGCTATTGTCTGGAGATTGTTATACACAATAGAGCCGCCTGTACCATAGAATCTTACTCTTACCGGTATGTTGGTTTGTGTTTGGACACCTATATTTTTAAAAGTAGCTTTCGGTTGGAATGAATTCCCGATGTTAATTCTCGAACCCTGGGAAGGTTCATCCAATGAATAAGCGGTTATATCATTGTTCACAATCTCTTCAAGTTGGACATCATCCAGATCGATACTTTGTCCGTCTGTATCCTCATGATCAAATGCAAGCCATACCGTTCCGGAACCTGTGAAATCAACGTTGAATTTTTTATATGTAGTTGTATAAATATCAGGATCTGTTGATGTATCGGGTCCCGTATAGCACTTATAAAGTGTAGTTGTAAAATTCGCTGGTAGGCTGTCTGTTATGGATAGTTTGATGTAGACCGTATCTGGTTCAAATGGAAGTACAAACCCACGCTTCATCCAGAATGATAGGCGATACTGGAGCAAGCCATTAAGGGATACCCGTTTTGTTATGAGATATTTTTTACTGGGTATTTCAGATGGACCCCATTCATTATATGCCGCATAATTGCCTGAGTGTGGTGAAACCGCGGAACTGACCCAATCAGGCGAACCTTCAACTATAACACTCAACCATCCCTGCGGCGGGAAAGTATCGCTCTCAAAGCCTTCATCTATTAATAAAGATGAGACAGAGGAAATGGATCTTTGCGCTTGCAGGAATTTGGCAGATTGATTAATTATTTCCTTCCGCATTCTCCATCGCTTATATAACTCTTTTTCTGGATACGAAGATTTTGGGACATTAGACTGATTAACCCTATGAGCAGAGATTTGGTTGTTTGTCGTCTTGCTTTGGGCCGGGCATAAGTTTAGAGATAATGTTATTATAAATAGACCCAAAACAATGATTCTCAATGATCTATATAGATTTGCCATTACAGGAGCCTTTTTAAATTTTATATCTTTTTTCCCATCGGAATATTATTGGAGAAATTATCGTACTAATACCATCTTCTTTAGACTGTTATATGACCAATTTGGGTCGGTAACACTTTGAGCTTCCAACCGATAAAAATAAATTCCACTCGCAACCTCTGGAGTCCATTTCTTCTCGTAATAACCGGCTTCTTCGGTTTCATCGACAAGACGCTCAATAACCTGCCCCAGAACATTGTAAATTGTAATCTTTACAATGCTTTTTGTCGGTAATTCATATCGAAGCATAGTCGAAGGATTAAACGGATTAGGATAATTCTGTCTTAATGCATATTCCTTCGGGAGACCATTTTCCGAAATTACAGTGAGAACGAGCCTCGTTATTTCCTTATTGGTGATTTTTATGCTTCCATTCGAAGTAAGTTCTGTAACACCGGTTACTGCTCCGTTTTTCTCCTCTGTTAAACTGTACTTGAATCCGTTACTCTGGATAATATTCCAGCTTACCATAACGGGGTAGTCGTTTGTTTGTATTGAAAGAGTAAATGTTTTAGGTTTCTCAAATACGGGAGAGTAAATCTCCTTTGTCCTGTTTGATCTGAACCTTACGTCAAATGCCTGAGCAGGGGGTAGAGGCGGAAGCTCAGAGGTAACTTTGCTGATTTCCTCTTCACGGGAGCCAAAGAAGAGAGTTCGACTCATACCGTTTGCGTCAGTAATGACTATGCTGTTTAAATCATCAGACTGCAATGCGTTTTGTAAGCTGCTCTTCGTCCGACTTATATTTAGCCCTGCTGATGTTGACATTATCAATGTACCGGGTTCCTTCACTTTGATCCAGTATCCGTGGAGTGGCTGGAGTGTATCTTCCTGAGTATACTGACCATCGTACCCAAAGAATGAAGATTCTATGATGTCCGCAGGTTCGGAATTGATCGTGTTGGCCGGTAATTCTTCGGATAGAGAACCGATTAAATTCCAACCGGATATCACACTTACCGTATCCTCTGGTCTCTGTTTGCCGCCCACGTTGATGATTTGCTCTGAATCAAATTTTAACCAGTATCCTATTGATGGTTCCAGTGTATCTTTAGTAACGTACGTACCATCATACGCGAACGCATCTGATATTGCTGTCGGAAATAGTATTATTTTCCGATAATCACCCTCAACCGGAATTACCGGTACGGAAATTATATTCCATCCTTGTCTGACGACAGATGATTTTGGTACAAATTGTGAGTTTCCGAAGTCAATCTGAGTATGATTTGAACCGCTTTGAATTGCTAAATGGTAATTCCCCGGTGCATCCGGCAAAGTTTGATACCAACCGGCATGTTGCGCTTCAGATACCATATAATCACCAACAAGAAGATTTATAAAAGCATAATGGCCATCGATGTCCGTTTCCATCGAATCGGTTCTTGTACCATTTAGTCTGATCATCCAATTTCCAATGCCTTGCTCGTTCTCATCTTTTCTGCCATTACCGTTCAGATCATCAAACTTTACTCCGCTTATGTTTCCATACTGGAAATTACCAAAATCTTTAACGCTTGATACTGTACCGCTGGTAATGGCAATAACATATGTACCGGGCGAAGGTGGCAATATCTGCATCCATCCGCTCTGTAATACTTCACTTACCGTATACGTTCCTGCGGTTAAATTACCAAACGTGTAATTACCTGATGGATCTGTCAACGCATTACCAACCTCAATAGCATCTTTTACCAATCGGATCTGCCAATTCGAGAGCCCCGGCTCGCCAGCGTCCTTTATTCCGTTACTATTCAAATCATCGAATTTTGTACCGCTTATACTTCCATATTGGAAATTGCCAAAATCTTTCCCTGTTATTCCTGCACCACTGGTTAAATTAATTGTGTAATTACCTTGTGCGGTCGGTAGCATCTGAATCCAACCGCTTTGCCCCTCCTCACTGACTGTATATGTGCCAGGATTTAAATTGGTAAATAGGTAGTAACCATAGATATCTGTTAACAGCGAATCTAACTTATGTCCGCTTAACTTTATCTTCCATCCAGACAGTAGAGGTTCGCCGCTATCCTTTATCCCATTACCATTCAGGTCATTAAACTTTATTCCGCTTATACTTCCTTTCTGGTAATTGCCGAAATCTTTTCCTGACGCAGATCCGCCGCTCGTAATTACAACCGTATAAGTCCCCGGTCCTCCCGGCATGCTCTGCACCCAAGTGGCCTGGAGTTCTTCACTGATAGTGTATGTGCCCGCGGTAATACCTGTAAATATGTAACCACCCAGTGCATCTGTAAGTGTGCTATCTATCTGCGAACCTCCCAGTGATAATCTGATCCGCCAATTAGCGAGGCCCGGTTCACCGGCATCTCTTACGCCGTTGCCGTTCAGATCGTTGAATTTTGATCCGGCAATTGCGGTAGTCTGGAAGTTACCGAAATCTTTACCGGTTACTACATCACCGCTGACTAAAATAATAGTGTAATTACTTTGAGATGGAGGTAAGGTCTGAATCCAGCCGTTCTGTCCTTCCTCGCTAACTCCATAAGTACCGGGACTTAAATTGGAAAATATATAATAACCATTAACATCTGTTATCAACGAATCTACCTTCTGTCCGCTCAGCCTTATTTTCCATCCCGAAAGCGGGGATTCACCACCGTCCTTAATCCCGTCACCATTCAGATCGTTAAACTTTGTCCCGCTGATGCTTCCGGAGAGGTAGTTACCAAAATCCTTACCACTTGATACTGTACCGCTTGTTATGACTATAATATATGTTCCGGATGATGTAGGTAATGTCTGTGTCCAACCCATCTGTAACGCTTCACTGACCGTGTATGTTCCCGCCGTCAAGCCACTGAATGTGTAATTGCCAGAAGCATCCGTTAATGCACTGTCAACTTGTACGCCTCCGCGTACCAGCCGTATGCGCCAACTGGCAAGTCCGGGCTCACCGTCGTCTTTTATTCCGTTGCCATTCAGGTCATTAAACTTCATTCCGCTTATACTTCCATACTGATAATTACCAAAATCTTTTCCGGTTGATACTGTGCCGCTTGTTATGGCAATAACATAGGTACCGGGTGATGTAGGTAATGTCTGCGTCCATCCGGCCTGAAATGCCTCACTAACCGTGTAAGTTCCTCCGGTTAAAAGATTGAACATATAGTTACCTGAAGCATCTGTCAGAGTGCTGTCGACCTGCAGACCACCTTTTACTAAACGGATCCTCCAGTTAATTAATCCGGGCTCGCCGCCATCCTTTACTCCGTTGCCATTCAGATCGTTGAACTTTGTACCGCTTATGCTTGCAATCTGGAAATTTCCAAAATCTTTTCCGCTTGTAACTGTGCCACTCGTAACTGTAATAACATATGTGCCGGGTGATGAAGGCATGGTCTGTGTCCATCCACTCTGTACTACTTCGCTTACTGTGTATGTTCCTGCCGAAAGTGAACTGAATGAATACAATCCATTTATGTCTGTGGTTGTGCTACCAACTTCTATCCCACCTTTTACTAATCGAATGGTCCAACCGCTAAGCACAGGTTCACCTGCATCCCGGGATCCATTTCCATTCAGATCGTTAAATTTTAAACCGCTTATACCTGCAAACTGGAAATTCCCAAAATCTTTTCCAGTCAATATATCACCGCTGACAAGTGTAATATTATAGATTCCGCTTCCAGATGGTAGTGTCTGCATCCATCCGGTTTGTAATGCTTCCGTTACCTTATAAGAGGCTGGAATAATGCCCACAAAAGAGTAATTTCCATTACCATCCGTGAGCGCACTATCAAAGGGAGCATCATTTTTCGAAAGTCGGATGCGCCATCCGGACAATCCTGGTTCGCCCCCATCCTTTACCCCGTTACCATTAAGGTCATTGAACTTCGTACCGCTTATACTTCCGGTGTGATAGTTGCCAAAGTCTCTGCCGCTTGATATTGTGCCACTCGAAACTGAAATGGAGTATGTCCCTGGAGATGACGGCATCGACTGTGTCCATCCGCTCTGCAGTACTTCACTTAACATATATGTTCCGTAAGTGAGATCTGAAAATGTGTAATTACCATTTACGTCTGTTAATATTGATGTTGATATCGGACCGCTTAAATTTATCTGCCAATTGGTTAGTCCGGGTTCGCTGGCATCTTTAACTCCGTTGGCATTGAGATCATTAAACTTAGTACCGCTAATAGTTCCGTACTGGTAATTGCCAAAATTTTTCCCGGTTGATACTGTACCGCTTGTTATAATAATAGTGTAGGTACCGGGCGATGTTGGCAGCGTTTGCAGCCATCCTGTCTGTAAAGCTTCGCTTACTGTGTATGTTCCTGCAATTAAGTTACTGAATGTGTAATTACTTGACGCGTCTGTTAAAGCGCTGTCGACAGGTGTGCCTCCGCGTGCCAGACGTATCCGCCATCCGGATAGTCCCAGGTCACCGCCATCTTTCGTCCCATTACCATTCACATCATTGAACTTCATCCCACTTATGCTTCCGGGCTGGTAGTTGCCGAAGTCTTTATCAGTTGATACTGTACCGCTTGTTACAGCAATGACATATGTTCCCGGTGATGTAGGGAGTGATTGAGTCCATCCATTCTGTAGAGCTTCGCTTACTGTGTATGTTCCTGCCGTTAAGTTAATGAATGAATAGTTACCTGACGCGTCTGATAAAGTGCTGTCAACCTGTACCCCGCCTCTGACCAGTCGAATCCGCCAGTTAATGAGTCCGGGCTCACCGCCATCCTTTGCTCCGTTGGTATTCAGATCATTAAACTTTACGCCGCTGATGGTTCCATACTTGTAATTACCAAAATCTTTACCGGTTGATACTGTACCGCTTGTAACAACAATAACGTATGTGCCGGGTGATGACGGCAGCGTCTGCGTCCATCCGCTCTGTACAACTTCGCTTACTGTGTATGTTCCTGCCGTTAAATTACTGAACGCGTAATTGCCTGAAGCGTCTGTTAATGCGCTATCAACCTGTATACCTCCTCGTACCAATCGTATCCGCCATTTAATGAGTCCAGGTTCACCACCATCTTTTATACCATTGCCATTCAGGTCATTAAACTTTGTACCGCTTATACTTCCATATTGGTAATTACCAAAATCTTTTCCTGTTACTGAAGTTCCGCTGGTTAAATTGACTGAATAATTACCACCTGAAGCTGGAAGAGTCTGAACCCAGCCGGTCTGAGCCTGTTCACTGACGGTATAGGAGCCGGGATTTAAACTGCTGAATGAATAATTCCCGTTGACGTCTGTAATCAATGAATCCAGCTTGGCTCCGCTCAATCTTATCTTCCATCCCGAGAGTCCAGGTTCCCCGCCATCCTTTATACCATTGCCATTAAGATCGTTAAACTTTGTTCCACCGATGCTTCCGATCTGGAAATTGCCAAAATCTTTTCCCGATGCGGATCCGCCGCTTGTGATTTCTACGGTATAAGTACCTGATTCGCCAGGCAGACTTTGGACCCAATTTGTCTGAAGCTCTTCACTGATTGTGTAAGTTCCTGCAGTGAGCCCGGTAAATATATAACCGCCTAATGCATCTGTAAGCTGGCTATCTATTTGAGAGCCCCCCAGAGATAATCTTATTCTCCAGTTAGCCAGACCCGGTTCACCGGCGTCTTTTACTCCATTTCCATTAAGATCGTTGAATTTTACTCCGGCAATCGCTGTTGTTTGAAAGTTACCGAAGTCTTTACCTGTTATTACATCACCGCTGGTTATATCAACGGTATAATTTCCCTGGGAGGGGGGCATAGTCTGAATCCAGCCGTTCTGTGCCTCCTCGCCGACCCCATAAGTACCCGGACTTAAATTGGAGAATGTATAGTTGCCATTCACATCAGTCATCGCCGAATCTATCTTATGACCGCTCAGTCGTATCTTCCATCCTGAAAGTCCTGATTCGCCTCCATCCTTTACACCATCTCCATCAAGATCATCGAACTTTGTACCGCTTATGCTCCCATACTGGTAATTGCCGAAGTTAATACCGGTCGAGCTCGTTCCGCCGGTTATTTCAACTGTATATACGCTAGGTGTAGTTGACTGTGCCCAACCTGATTTATCTTCTTCAGCAACAGTATAGGTCCCAAGAGCGAGACCCAGGAATGTATAATTGCCGCTGCCATCTGTCAGAACACTATCTATCTGAATACTTGATTTTGAAAGACGTATCTTCCAGTTGGATAATCCTGTTTCACCAACATCTTTTGTCCCGTCGCCATCGGTATCATTAAATTTTAATCCGCTTATTGAAACATTCAGGATCGGATTGAACAGATCGCTGTTGTAGTGAGATGATTGCACCGTGATATTTGTTGCGGTCCCACCTACATACGCACTCAATACGGAGGGATATTTTCCACCAGTACTAATAAAATTCCATGAAAGGTCCATTGACACAGTATTAAACGATACAGAATTCGTGACTCTAAACCTCCCAAGTCTTGTCCCATTTCCAGTATTGGATATTATCGTCCCATTGCCTGCACCCGGATTTGTCCTGGGACCTACTCGTAGAATATTATTTGTGGCATCTACCGTAAAACTTGTAGGTATCTGAGATGATAAAAATTCAGACATGCCGGATACTATCGAAAAAGTAAGCGTCCCTCCGTTAACAACAGCACTGTTATAATTTAATCCCAACTGTGTGTTCGCTACCTCCAGCGTAGTACTACCCGTCCTCTTCAGGTATACGTCAAACTCATAGACCGTAGAACTTACCTGCTTATCGTTCATCAGTCTGTATTCATAAGTCGGTGTCTGTGCATATGATGATATAACTCCTACCAACACTAGAAATAACAACACAAACTTTTTCATATTTAATTTCCCTTTGTCTGAATTTTCGTTTTCTATTTCATCAAAATCATCTTATTGACCTGCGTAAAGATTGAGTTCTCACCATCTTCGTTTAGACCTTCAGCAACAATCCGATAGAAATATATGCCAGACGATAGTCCGCTTGCGTCAAACTCAACCTCATTTATTCCTTCAGTGAATAGCTCTCTGTCTGCCAGTACACTCACTTCCTCACCCAGTATGTTGTATACCTTCAACGACACCAGCGCGTCCTGAGGCAGTGTGAACTCTATCGTAGTCGTCGGATTGAACGGATTCGGATAGTTCTGCGAAAGCTCAAACTCATCCGGAATCTCGCTGACATACTCTCCCGGCACTACAAATGCATATGCCGCTTCGGGATTAGAATGTAATACCGATACCTCACTCAATCGCCTCACACCGGTAAGAACGGTCTTGTTATTTACTCCAAAGCTTACCGTATCCATCTCTCCTGAAAATGCCAGGTTTATCGACCTTATGACATTGTAATAATTGTCAGCCGCTACATCTCCGCCTGTCCCGCTCGTCATGAACGCACTTGCCGAATCTGCAATCGCTTTCACCATCATATTATCCAGTACATTACCCGGATTGGTATATAATAACTCACCAAAACCAGGACCTGATTCAACATGCGATGACGCACTCGCTCCAATTGCTAACTTTAAAGCAATTATCTCTGCAAACAGCCTGTTGTTATGCTTCGTAGGCGGCAATACCTTCTGCTCTCCAAGAATCGGTCTCTTGTTTACAAACATATCAAAGTACCTAGGATCACCTGTGTGGAGTTCCGCTTTAGTGCGCAGTGATTTCTGTATATTGGCTGACTTCTTAATATTCACCCACCCAACCTGTTTTTTATCACCCGGTGTCCCTACTACCAATCCACTCTTGAAGTTCGCCTGGAATACCTCGTCAATGAAATTAGCATACGTAGGCATCGGCAACTCCAGATATCCTCTGGTCTGCGGCATGTTTATAGCCGGATTCGGCACCGGCTCCGTAGAACCAAAATATGCCTTCTTTATCTGCTGCGGTACACCTTTTCTGCTGTATCCTTTTACTATGACCGTTTCACCCGGATTAACAGTTCCTCCGGTGAAGTCAAACTTCTTCTTCGTATCACTATTAACGGTTGTAAACGGCTCTGCTATTATACCACGATCAAATGCAACATCATTCTTGAACTGAATATGCAGTTCTGTTGCAGGTGCAGGAGCTGTTAATTCAAATTCCCAGTATCCGCTTACCGGCTTTCTCTTCTTCATCTTCGACAGCTTGCCACTGGCATCAAGCGCAACCAGTGACTCCGGTAAAAATGTACGGTACTCGACTGTGTAGGCAGCACCTGTATTACCGAAGTCTTTACCTGTAATATCCTCTCCTCCGGTTAGAACTACTGTATGTATACCCGGTGCAGATGGATAGGTCTGTACCCAACCTGTTTGTAATGCTTCACTTACTGTATATGTACCGGCAACAAGGTCTGTGAATGTGTAATTGCCGGTTCCATCCGTAAGTACACTGTCGATCTGTATATCGTCTTTTGATAGTCTTATTGTCCAGCTCGCCAGTCCTGTCTCGCCTTCATCCTTTACTCCGTCTCCATTCATATCGTTATACGCAAGTCCGCTTATCGAACTGTTCAAAGTAGGATTAGCAAGATTTGTCAGGTACGAAGCAGGTGAGGTTATCTCCTGTGCAGCTCCTCCTACATATGCACTTAGCCGTGAGGGATATTGTCCCTTCGTATTGTTAAAATTCCACGCAAGGTCTACAGTTGATGAACCATATGGCACCGTATTTACGATCCTGAATCTGCCTAATCGTGTCCCGTTCCCGACGTTAGATACTACTGTGCCGTTGTCTATACCAGGATTTGCCCTGGGTGCAGTTCGTAATATATTGTTCACTGTATCTACTGAAAAGCTCACAGGAACCTGTGATTGGGCAAACTCTGACGAACCACTTATCATTGAGATTGTAAGTGCTCCGCCATGGCGCATGGCTCCGTTGAACTTTAAGCCTAACTGCGTGTTGGCCACTATCAGCGTATCGCCATTTGTACCCTTAAGATATACATCAAATTCATACACATTAGGACTTACAAAGGCGTCATTCATCAGTATGAAGTCATAGCTGGCAGCATCGCTGCCGGATATTGTCCTCTGGCTATTTAGTTTTCCAGCATTCTTAAGCTTTAACGCCTCTTCAGAAGTCTTAGATCTTAATGCAAGAGGTAATGCCTTTGATGAATTTTCAGGAGTAATTGCGTAGATGAAATTCGCACTGTTATTATCCACCACGTTCATATCCAGACCGTCTGTCCATTCATCACCATTCATATCTGTGGGATAATATCCGTTTTTAAAGATAGCAGCGTTATTATCTACGTCGTTCATATCCAGTCCGTCCACAAGGCCGTCCTGTGTGCAGTCGCCGTTGTAGACGCAGTATTTGCCGGATTTTGACTTCATGTTGTCACCGTAGGCTTTACTGGCTGCGGTTGTGAAGTCGTATGTGAGTGATGATCCTGTGAATGTCTGGCTCGTGGCGCTCCAGGTCTCTATCGAGTTGCGGTGACGGATCACTATATAATAGGGGACACCATTTGCAGCAATATTAAATGTAATAGTCGCCTGCCCTAGAGAGTCGAGTAATAAGCTATCCTGATCTACTACGGCAAATGGGGCGGTAGTATTTCGCAGCTGCACAAATGCATAATCAGGTACCATTTTGTTTGAAGGCTCATCGTAGAATCCTTCTATCAGCGTCGTTAAGTGTAACTTTAACAACTCGAAATTACCGAAATCATTGTCAGTTGACACTGTGCCGCTTGTAATGTCGATTGTATATGTCGCAGGCGATGATGTCTGTACCCAGCCGGATTGCCACTCTTCACTCACAATATATGTTCCGACGGTAAGGCCGGTGAAGGAGTAGTTTCCGCTTATATCAGTCAATACATTAGCGATTTCTAAACCACCCTTTGACAGTCGTATTCTCCAGTTCTGCAGGCCGGGCTCGCCGATATTTTTTATGCCATCTCTGCTTGTGTCATTATACTTCATTCCGCTTATTGTGCCAAGTTTGAAGTTACCGAAGATGTTATTAGTTGATACTGTCCCGCTAAATACCACGATCGTGTCGCTTCTTGGCGATGTTGTAGGTATCCATCCGGCCTCCACTAATTCACTTACGGTATACCATCCGTATGT
>Ga0315277_10011212_pt1 | contig 11305 bp, 7 predicted proteins | sample YL17G05_15_MG_FD_203695 | JGI IMG/M metagenome (GOLD analysis project Ga0315277, IMG submission 203695) | Sediment microbial communities from Yellowstone Lake, YNP, Wyoming, USA - YL17G05_15 | ecosystem: Environmental > Aquatic > Freshwater > Lake > Sediment | place: USA: Wyoming | collected...
ATCGGGAAAAAATGGATCCCCAGGGTCATCGCGAGAAGCGAACTGCCGAAACCGATCGCCAGGCCGACCGAAAAGGCCAACAATACGATCGACATCAGCACGATCAACATCAACGCCGTCAAATGCACGCCCCGTTGTTTTTTATGGCCATCCCCACGGGAGTCCGTTTCACTTTCATTGTCAGAGGAGCAAAATTCATCGTACGTACATGGCTCGGCGCCGTCAATGAAAATATCGCGGCGGCTCCCGCCGGCCTGCCGGGGCGCCGCAGGAAAATCGGAACGTAAATTTGGCCGTTGGCCTTGACAACCAGATCCAAAATTCCTAGTATCCGTATAATCTCGGACAGGCAATCTTTGTACGGAATTCAACCATTGAACAGGAGGAAAAGATGAAAGGACTTCTTTTGATTGCGTTCTTGGCGATGCTGTGCCTCGGTTTAGGCTCGGTTCTTTCCTGCGGCGACGACGACGATGACGACTCCGGCGGCGGTGACGACGCCACGGACGACGATTCCTCGAATGACGACATCGCGGACGATGATTCCACGGATGACGACACCGGCGACGACGATACTGTAGTGGAAAAAAGGTTATATATCTTCGATGATACGGCGCCATTCCCATGGAGTGGATGGATGGGCGATCCCAACCCAGGTGGTGGAAAACAGGTGGACATCATGAATCCAAACGCCTATGAGGGTGTTTACTCGGTACATGTATACATTGACGGTTCAAACTTATGGGACGGGGTCTGGGCACGTGTGCACGACTGGTGGGATGCTCCCGGCACCGATTGGCGAGGCGCTTCCGAGATTTGCTATACGATCAAAGCCGAACTAAACGAAACGGTAAAAGTTATTTGGATGGAAGACAATCAAACCGGGATCGATTGCGCCTCGCGCTACGTCACCGGCGACGGTGAGTGGCACGAGTTCTGCGAGCCGGTGGATGGATGTCCGGGCTTGGAATCGGTTCAGAATGTGTTTGGTTTTACCACGAACACCGGCGAACAAGATATCTATTTTGATGAAATATATGTGGTTTTTCTACGCCCAGTGGAAACGCCGGCGAACGTAACGATTGAGACTTCGGCGGGGCCCCAGCACCAGATGATGGTTGATGGCGATCCGTTCTTCGTTAAAGGCTTCGGCCATAATTGGTGGAATTGGAAGGACGATATATTTTCCATTTATCCTCACCTGGCCGATGATTTCGATCTGATGGTGGATGCATCGGGCAACACCGTCCGAAATTGGTCGGTCACGAACATGACTTTCCAGACTCTGGATCTGATGCGGGAAAAGGGACTTTATCTTCTGGCCATGCTTTGGATGCTGCAGGGAGATGAGGCGGTGGTGGATTATACGGACCTCACTTACCGCCAAGCCGTTAGGCGAACGGCGCTAAACTTCGTTGAGTGCTTTAAAGATCATCCCGCCGTTTTGGCGTGGTTGTTCGGCAATGAGGTGTTTAATTCCCTACAACCCGTCGAAGACGCCACTGTCGAACAGAACCGTGAGGGATTTGCGCAGCTTTTAGGAGAAATTGCGACCGAGATCCATGAGTCCGATCCCAACCATCCCGTCGGCCACGCCGGCGTATGTGCGGAATATGTAGAGTTGGTGGTCGAGTACGCGCCATCCTTGGACTTTTGGGGCTCCAACGCTTACGAATGCATTGATGCTGTGGTGAACGACGCGCAGACTGCGGGATGGGAGGGCCCGATCTTGTTCACCGAATTCGGCCCGGTCGGTTGGTGGGAATTCCCCGGTGATTGGTGCACCGACTACAGCGACGAGGCCCAGGCCGCGGATATCCGAAGTCATTACGAGGATTATATCGCCGGCCAGTGTGAACTCGTGCTCGGCGGGAGCGCTTTTGCCTGGTATGACAAAATAGATCCGGATGCCCCCTGTGATGGCTGGGGAATCATCGAGGATGACGAAGGTCGCGCACCGAAGCCGCAATATTTGACTCTTTCGGAGGTCTATTCAAATCCTACTCCGTGCGAGTAAGGGGTGGCATCCAGAATTTTACCGCTGAAAGGGGGTTCATAATAGCCATTTACATTCGAAAAGAATAATGCTAAAAAAGCTTATCAATTTCGGAAAAAGTCTTTCGGAGTTGAAAGGATCCAGAGGGATCCCGGTTATTTTTTCGACCCCGCCGCCTAACGCAGGTTATCCCGCTCAGGACGAAAGGTTCGTAAGGTAAACGTCGTATTGACGGTCACAGTGGCCGTTCGAGCGTAGGCGGGCGCTGATTCCCGCCATGCATCGCGCCGTCGCCGAAAGGCGATAGGCGTTAGAAGAAGGATCGAAGTTATGTCTAAGAAAGTGTTCGTAGGTAGTTTGAGTTGGGAAACGACGGATGCCCGCCTCCAGGCGGCGTTCGCCCCTTATGGCGAGATCACCGAAGCCAAGGTCATCACCGACCGCGACACCGGCCGCTCGCGCGGTTTCGGGTTCGTCACGTTCACCGATGCGTCGGAAGCCGCTAAGGCGATTGCCGCGTTGAACGGCAAGGATCTCGACGGCCGGACCATCAAGGTCAACGAAGCCCAGGATAAGCCCCGCGATGGCGGCGGCCGGTCGGGCGGCTTCAACGGCGGACACAACAACCGCTGGTAAGACCGGGCCCGCGATCATGCCGACGGCGTGACCGCATCCGGTAATACTCTGCAACTGAAAAACGGCGCCGGGTCCGTTCGCGGACCGGCGCCGTTCTTATCTTGTTTGCGCCTAATCCTTTCCAAACCCGATGGAAAACCTCGGCCGAGCCGTCCACGAAAATTGCGGCGGCGGGGTCCGCTATGATCCAAATAAGTAAATTCCCAGTTCAAACACGGAGTCGCGGCGCGTGCTCTACCAAGTATCTGCAGCCGCTCCCGCCTTGACACGCGCAAGGGCTGGCGGGTACATTCCATAGGATGCACTGTCCACAAGTTTATGCGGGCAAGTCCATTCGTGGAGGTTCCTTATTATGAGCGATGACGTCAAGAACCTTAAGAGCAACGAATCGCCCGACGAGAAACTGGGCGAGCTGCTGGTTCGCGAAGACCTGATCAGCCCCGAGCAACTGGAAACCGCCCTCGCCGAACAGAAGGTGTCGGGCGGCCGCTTGTCTTACCATTTGTCCCGCCTGGGCTACCTGGAAGAGAGCGAATTGGCCGAGATTTTATCGCGCCAATACAACGTGCCCTCGATCAACCTGTCGGAATTCGAAATCGATCCGGACGTGATCAAGCTCATCCCGCGCGAGGTGGTCGAGAAATACAAGGTGATCCCCATCAGCCGCGCCGACAATTCGCTGATCGTCGCCATGGTGGACCCGTCCAACATCATCGCCATCGACGACATCAAGTTTCTCACCGGCTACAACATCGAGGCGGTCGTGGCCACCGAGGATTCGATCATGGCCACGGTCGAGAAATACTACGACACCGACTCCAGCCACATCGAGGAAGTGCTCGACCAGTTCGACGACGAGGAACTGGAATTGATCCAGACCGAGGAGGAGATCAACGTCAAGGAGCTGCAGAAGGCCTCCGAAGACGCGCCGGTCGTCAAACTGGTGAACCTGATCCTCTCCGACGCCATCAAGAAGGGCGCGTCCGACATCCACGTCGAACCCTATGAAAAAAGCTTCCGCGTGCGCTACCGCATTGACGGCGTGCTGCACAAGGTGATGGACCCGCCGCGCAAACTGCAGAACGCCATCGTGTCGCGCTTGAAGATCATGTCCGATCTCGACATCGCCGAGCGCCGGTTGCCGCAGGACGGCCGCATCAAGCTGAAGACGGCCAAGGGCAAAGAGATGGACTTCCGCGTCAGTTCGCTGCCCACCATTTACGGCGAGAAAATCGTGCTGCGCTTGTTGGACAAGGACAGCCTGCAGCTCGACATGACCAAGCTGGGCTTCGAGGAAATGCCGCTCAAGCAATTCAAGGAAGCCATCCACAAACCGTTCGGCATGTGCCTGGTCACCGGCCCGACCGGGTCCGGCAAGACCACCACGCTGTACTCCGCGCTGACCGAGTTGAACACCGTGCACGACAACATCAGCACCGCGGAAGACCCGGTGGAATACACCTTGAAAGGCATCAACCAGGTGCAGATGCACGACGCCATCGGCCTGAACTTCGCGGCGGCGCTGCGGTCCTTCCTCCGGCAGGACCCGGACATCATCATGGTCGGCGAGATCCGCGACTTCGAAACGGCGGAAATCGCGGTCAAGGCCGCCTTGACCGGCCACATGGTGCTCTCCACGCTGCACACCAACGACGCCCCCTCCAGCGTAAACCGCTTGTTGAACATGGGCATCGAGCCCTTTTTGGTCACCGCCTCCGTAAACCTCATCGCGGCCCAACGTCTGGTGCGCAAGATCTGCACCTCCTGCAAGGAGACGATCGACATCGCCCCGCAGGTGCTCAAAGACATCCAGGTCCCCGACGACATGGCCCACGCCATGCAATGCTACAAAGGCACCGGCTGCATGAAGTGCAGCAAAACCGGCTACCGGGGGCGCCTCGCCCTGTTTGAGGTCATGCCGCTGTTTGAGGAAATCAAGGAATTCGTGCTCAACGGCGCTTCGACCACCGAGATCAAGCGTGAGGCCATCCGGCTCGGCATGAAGACCATGCGCCAGGCCGGCATCACCAAACTGAGCGAAGGCATCACCACCCTTGAAGAAGTTGTTCGCGTTACCGCGATGGATTAAACGCGCGGTCGCCGAATTGAAGATAGTGTCGAAGAGCGAAGCCGGGGCGGCGCAGCGCGCCGCCGGTGCATAGGGCGATTCATTAAGCAGATGGGAGTTTAAATCGTGCCCGAGGTCGATCTACATCAGTTGCTCAAGTTAATGGTGGAAAAGAATGCCAGCGATTTGCACATCACCACGGGCTCGCCGCCGCAATTGCGCATCGACGGCCGGTTGACGCCGGTGAACCTGCCGCAATTGACGGCCGCCGACACCAAACGCCTGTGTTATTCGGTGCTGACGGAAAACCAGCGCCGGATCTTCGAGGAAGAAAGCGAGCTCGATCTCAGCTTCGGCGTGAAGGGCCTGTCGCGGTTCCGCGCCAATGTTTACAAGCAGCGCGGCGCCGTGGCCGGCGCGTTCCGCATCATTCCGTTCAAGGCCTTCTCATTCCAGGAACTGGGCCTGCCGCCGGTGATCAACGACATCGTCAACCATCCGTCCGGCCTGATCCTGGTCACCGGCCCCACCGGCTGCGGCAAATCCACCACGCTGACCAGCATCATCGACAAGCTGAACATGAGCCGCAACCAGCACATCGTGACGGTGGAGGACCCCATCGAATACCTGCACCAGCACAAGGGTTGCATCGTCAACCAGCGCGAAGTCAATTCCGACACCAAGAGTTTCGGCATCGCCCTGAAGTACATTTTGCGGCAGGATCCGGACATCGTGCTCATCGGCGAAATGCGCGACCAGGAGACGATCGAGGCGGCCTTGAACATCGCCGAGACCGGACACCTGACCTTCGCCACCCTGCACACCAGCAGCTCGGTGCAGACCATCAACCGCATCATCGACGTGTTTCCGCCGCACCAGCAGCAACAGGTGCGCACCCAGCTCTCCTTCGTGTTGGAAGGTGTGCTGTGCCAGCAACTGCTGCCGCGCGCCAGCGGCGTGGGCCGCGTCCTGGCGGTGGAAGTCATGATCCCCAACGCGGCCATCCGCAACCTGATCCGGGAAGACAAGGCGCACCAGATCATGACCCAAATGCAAGTGGGCCAAAGCAAGTTCGGCATGCAAACCATGAACCAGTCGCTGACTATCCTGTACCAGAAGGGCTCGATCTCCCTGCGGGACGCGCAAGCCCATTCCACCGACCTGGAAGAATTAAATCAGATGATCGAAGGGAAAAGTGGACACAAAAAGTAAAAATCTGGTACAATACTAGGGCAAACTGCAGGAGGCTACCGCAATGCCTATTTACAAGTGGGAAGGCAAGAGTCGCACCGGGAACATCATCAAAGGCGAGATGGAGGCCCCGAGCGACGAAGCCGTAGTGGCCAAACTGCGCAGCCAGCAGATCCTGGCGACCAAGGTGCGGCCCAAAACCAGATCTTTGAACAACATTCTCCCCAGCATGGAGAAAAAGATCACCGAACGCGAAGTTGTGATCTTTTCCCGGCAGTTCGCCACCATGATCGATGCCGGCCTGCCGCTGGTGCAATGCCTCGACATTTTAATTGCCCAACAGGACAACAAGGCCTTCGCCAAGGTCCTGGGCGAGATTAAAAGCGACGTCGAAGCCGGTTCCACCTTCGCCAAGGCGCTGGGCAAACATCCCAAGGTGTTCGATCAACTGTACGTCGCCCTGGTGGCCGCCGGCGAAGTCGGCGGTATCTTGGACACCATCATGAACCGCTTGTCGGCCTACATCGAAAAATCGCTGAAGTTGAAAAAGAAGGTCAAGGGCGCGCTGGTGTATCCGTTGGCGGTCATGTCCATCGCCCTGGTGGTCGTCACCGTGCTGTTGATCTGGGTCGTCCCGGTCTTCCAAAAAATGTTCGAGGAGTTCGGCGGCACCCTGCCGGCGCCGACGCAATTCGTCGTCAATATCTCGGCCTTGATCCGCGGCTGGTGGTTTATCATCTTCCCCGGCATTTTAGGCGGCATTTACGGCTTGAAATACCTGTCCACCACCGAACGCGGCAGGACGGTCAAAGACAACCTGTCCCTTAAAATACCGGTCTTCGGCGATCTGCAGCGCAAAGTGGCCGTGGCCAAGTTCACCCGCACGCTGGGCACCATGATCACCTCCGGCGTGCCGATTCTCGACGGCCTGGAGATCGTGGCTAAAACCGCCGGCAACACGACCATTGAAAAAGCGATCCTGCGCACCCGCGAGCGCATCACGGAAGGCCGCACCATCGCCGAGCCGTTGGCCGAATCCGGCGTGTTCCCGCCCATGGTGACCCAGATGATCACCGTCGGCGAAGCCACCGGCGCCCTGGACGTCATGCTGTCGAAAATCGCCGATTTTTACGAGGATGAGGTCGACATGACCACCGACGCCCTGACCACCCTGCTCGAGCCGATGATGATGGTGTTCCTGGGCGGCATGGTCGGCGGCATGTTGGTTACCATGTACCTGCCGATTTTCAAACTCGTTACCGTCGTTGGTTGAGAAAAACCAGGAAGCTGTTCTGCGTTTGCCGTGGGGGCCGCGTGGCGCCGGAGGGGGCCAGGCCCGCGTGCTGCAGTGGCTGGTGTTCCTGCGCGTTGTAATTTCCTTCTTTATTCTCAGCACCTCTTATTTTCTCTACGCGGAAAAAAATCTGCATTCCCATTATTATCTGATCGGCGGCAACGTCGGCCTCACGCTGTTCAGCGCCATCTTCATCGACCGTTTCGCCAACCGCCAATGGTTCATCCTGTGCCAGATTTATTGGGATGTAATTTTCGTCACGATGCTGATCTATATCACCGGCGGCTTCTTCAGCCTGTTCAATTTCATGTACATTCTCACCATCATCTTCGCCGCGACCCTTTCCGTCCACCCGCATTCGATCTTGGTGCCGCTGTTGTGCGCGCTGTTTTACGACGCGATCCTGGTTGGCCAGTATTTTAATGTGCTCACTCCGCTGACCATCGATCCGACCGACTTGGCGCGGCCGACGGTGGATGAGATCATCGTCAAGGTGTTCTTCAATCCCCTGGCCTTCGTCATTTCCGGTATGCTGGCCAGCTACCTGGCCAAGCGCAGCCGGGCCGCCGACGAGCAGGCGCAACGTCACCAGCGGGAAATGGAAGAGTTGAAAATCCTCAATGAGAATATTGTGCACTCGCTGCCCGTCGGCCTGCTCACCTGCGACGCGGAGGATAAAATCAACTTCGCCAATGTCTTCGCCGCGCCGATCCTGAACCTGCAGGGCGCCGCCCTGCGCGGCCGGTTCCTGCGGGAATTGCTGCCCGGCTTGGACGCCAAAGCGGCGCCCGAGGGTTCGTTCGACTTGGAATACCAGGATCCGCAGGGCCGGCGGAAGATCCTGTCCGTCGCCACTTCCGATCTGCGCAACGCGGCCAACGAGATCTTCGGCCGGGTGATCAGTTTGCAGGACGTGACGGCGGTGCGGGCGTTGGAAGACGCCGCCAAGCAGGCCGACCGCCAGGCCGCGATCGGGCAATTGGCCGCGGCCATCGCGCACGAAATCCGCAACCCGCTGGCCAGCCTGTCCGGCTCGATCCAGATGTTGCGCGACGAACTGGAGTTGGAACCGGTGCAGGCCCACTTGATGGATATCGTCATGCGCGAAACCGACCGGCTCAACGCCCTGATCGGCGACTTTCTGACCTACGCCCGACCCACCAAATTCGACGAGACGGAGGTCGATCTATCCCAATTGTTGGAGGAACAACTGCAGGTGCTGGCCAACGACCCGGCCTTTGAGCAAGGGATCGTGTTGGAGAAGGAGTTGCAATCGAATTTGATCTGCCGCATCGATAAAGACCAGATCCGCCAGTTGTTCTGGAACCTGTGCATCAATGCGTTGCAGTCGATGAGCGGCCGGAAGGGCACGTTGACGGTGCGGGCCCGGGATGCCTTGAGCGACCCGCCGATGGCGGAAATGGAAGTGATCGACACCGGCAGCGGCATCCCGGCGCAAAACCTGAAAGCGATTTTCGACCCGTTTTTCACCACCAAGGAGGGCGGCTCGGGGCTGGGCCTGCCGATTGCTTACCGCATCGTGGAAAACCACAAAGGCAAAATCATCGTCGATTCGTCCCCCGGCAAAGGCTCGACCTTCCGCGTCCTGCTGCCCTCGCACAAACACTTTTATTACATGAGCGCGAAGTAAGCCTTCAAATTTATCTTCAGTGAAATATTAATTTAGCGCGCAATCTCGACTAAAAAGCCGTGGCCCTCGATGAGGGCGCGCAAGTCGCGCAGGCGTTCGGCAGGGGGCAGGGGGAGTTCCTCGGCGGGATATTGCTCCTCTCGAGATTGATATTTCCCGGAAGCGAGGTTGTGAAACGGCAGCAGCGAAATTTTATCCACCGGCCGCGGCAGGCCGCGCAGGTAGCGACAGGCCGCGGCGACCGCCTCATCGGTATCGTTGAAAGTCGGAACGAGCGGATAGCGAATCCAAACCTTGATCTTGGTTTGCGTCAAGATCCGTTCCAGATTTTCGAAGATCTGGCGGTTCTCCAGACCTGTGCCTTGCCGGTGCCGATCAGCGTCGAGATGTTTAAAATCAAAGAGCACGAGATCGGTGTGGCGCAGCATGCCGGCCAAGGCGTCCCAATCGGCATGGCCGCTGGTGTCGAGCGCGGTATGGATGCCATGGCGCCGCGCCTCGCGCAACAAGCCTTCGGTGAAACGCCATTGCTGCAACGGTTCGCCGCCGGACACAGTTAGCCCACCCTGGCTGCGCCGGTAATATCCCATATCGCGCAGCACCGGATCCATCACTTCCGCAATGGTCAGCCAACGCCCGACAATTTCCAGCGCGCGCGAGGGACAGGCCGGCACGCAATCCAGGCAAGCGTCGCAGCGTTGCCGATTGATCCGGCAGCGATCGTCCGCAAAACTGATTGCGCCGCGGGAACAAGCTTGCTGGCAGCTCCGACAACCGATGCACCGGGCGCGATGCAAAGCCAACTCGATTTCCGGCCGCCGTGATTCGGGGTTGGAACACCACCAGCAATGCAGCGGGCAGCCTTTCAGGAAAACCGTCGTGCGGATCCCGGGGCCGTCCTGCAGCGCGAAACGCTGAATATTGAATACGAGGCCCGCGGCGGATGGCAGAGAGGAGCTCACAGGCCGTGTTCGGTCCGTTGGATAATGCTGTCCTGCGTGCCTTGCGGCAAGTCGATCCAGAAGGCGCTGTAGCCGGCGACCCGCACCTGCAGGTTCGGATATTCCTCCGGATGCTCCTGCGCGCGGCGCAGCAGTTTGCTGTCCACCACATTGAATTGGATATGCGGGATGGTGCCTTTTTCGTACCACTCGCGCAGATACTGGGTGAAGAGCCGCCGGTTGGCGCCCTCGAAAAAGGCCGGCATGAACCGCTGATTCAGCAGGTCGGTGTGCATGAAGGGGAGTTTGGCGACGGAGTTCAGCGTGGCCGTGGGCCCGTGCCGGTCGGCGCCGGCCATCGGTGAGCGGCTGCCGTCCGCCAGATGCGACATGGCATGCCGGCCGTCGGGCGTGGCCCCACAGGCCAGCCCCACCGTCTGGTAGCCGGCGGCGGTGCCGCCGTCGCTGATGAACCGATAGCCCCACGCGTCCTTGAACCGGCTGATCGTGGCCTCGAAGCGCGTGGAGATTTTCACGGCCCAGGCGTCGGCGTAATCGTCGTCATTGCCATACTTCGGAGCATGGAGAAAATCCTGGCGCATCGCCTCGAAGCCTTCCCAATCTTCCTCCAGGGCCTCGAGCAGTTGGCGCATGGTGTATTTCTTGTCGTCGAAGATCAGCTTCTGCAGCGCGACGATCGAATCGACCACCGTGATCATCCCCAGCGCATACACGGCCGGATAGGTGTCATATTCCTTATGCAGCACTTTGAGGTCGATGCCGCGCGTCAGCGGCTCTTCCTTGAGCAACGAGTTTACCGGATCGGGATTGGTGTCCATGAGCAGTTGCTGGGCCAGGTCCCAAGAAATTTTCAACTGCCGGGTATAGAAGGTCACGCGTTCGCAGAAGGCGTCGAGCACGTCCTCCGCCGAGGTCATGGCCTCGGGCGCCATGGTGATCGGTTTGTCGGGCCGCAGGCTGTCGCCCTCCGGTCCGCCTTCCTGCAAAACCTCCAGCAGAATCTTGGGCAGGATCATGCCGCCGGTCCCGGCCGCGCCGGTGGAGATCATGTAGCGATCCAGGACGAAATTCGTGACGCAACCGCCGACCTGGGTCTGCTTGGCGTCGGCGGGCGAGTAGCCCCGCATGAGCGCCCATTTTTCGAGCAGGTCCTGGCTGAACCAGGAGGGGTGGCCGGTGCCGGCGCACATCAAGTCAATTGCCCGCTCGACAATTTCCGGCGAAATGTTGCGGTGATAAAGCACGGCGATCGGCGGCTGGTTGATGCACAAGTTGGCCATGGCTTCGAGAACCAGGCAGCTCAGGTCGTTGGAGGCGTCGCGGCCGTCCGGCAGGCTGCCGCAGATATTGAGCGTGTAAAAGGTTTCGCCGCCGGCTTTGCCGGTGAAAGTGACCGGCCACTCCAGCGCGATGCCCACGTCCTGGATTTTGAGAAACAGGCATTCGATAAGTTCCAAAGCCTGGGCGCGGGAGATCCGTCCCGTCTGGATATCGGCTTCGTAATAAG
>Ga0315277_10011213_pt1 | contig 11305 bp, 7 predicted proteins | sample YL17G05_15_MG_FD_203695 | JGI IMG/M metagenome (GOLD analysis project Ga0315277, IMG submission 203695) | Sediment microbial communities from Yellowstone Lake, YNP, Wyoming, USA - YL17G05_15 | ecosystem: Environmental > Aquatic > Freshwater > Lake > Sediment | place: USA: Wyoming | collected...
CCCGGCTCCGATGTTGATCAGATCGAAGGAGCACAGGACATTGCCGGCTTTATCCTGCTTCAGCGTGCTTCCCTGGAGGGGGCGATAGTAAAAATCATAAACCACCCCGGCCGGAGTCGGGGAGCAATCTCCGCTCATATTCGAATTCAGGAGCATCTCCGCTCCCATCTGGAAATCCTCCTCATTAAACCTGAAACGAAGTCCTGGAACCAGAGCCTGGGTGGGAACATCCGTGGATACCCGCCAGGTGGAGCGGTAAAGATAATTTTCAAAAATGGGGATCTTTCCCTTGGGACTTTCCCAGAATCCGAACGTATTGGAATCCTTGGATCGAAGCATGAGCGCTCCATTCTCAGCCGCAGATTCCGGCAGGGTAAAAACACCGGGAGCGCCGACAACAATCCATCCCTCGTTTCCACTCTCAAAAGTGTATGTAAAAGCATCCGAATACTCATCCGCGCCGACATCCTGTGTGGCGGACAGACGCGGGGTTCCTTCAAAATCTTCTGTAATCTCAGGGATGGAATACGCCCTGTCAATGCAGGGGGAAAAGGGAGAGAGATGGAAGTTTTCATGCGCCACGTCCGCAAGGGAGGGATCCTCGGCAAAATTCCCTTGCACCGGCGCTCCGTTGTTATCGATCAGAGCGGCAAAATCCTGGGTGGTCCAGCAAACAGCCGCTCCCTCGTCTTTATAATTGCCCCCCCCGTTCTCCCAAAGGCAATTATTCCGAAGCGTTGGATCGCTGTCAGTATAGGATTCCTGAATCCCATAATAATTGTTTCTGAAAGAAATATTATTCGCAATTTCAGGGGAGGAACTTTGAAGGACGATCCCATCGCCATTGAGATAAAGGGTATTGAACAGAATCTGTGAGAGGGAGGAATTTTTACACGAGATGCCGGCGGTTAAATTAAAGGCTATCCTGTTGTTTACCACCACAAGCGATCCCTGGCTCCAGTAAATGCCATAGGTGTTGTTGCGCAGGATTTCATTCGAAAAAATATTGCCCGAAACTGAGGAAAGATTCAAACCGGTAAGGCTGTTTTCCCGGAGGATGTTAAACTCTGCATCCAGGTCGCAGTTTTGAGCGTTGACTGCGTTGCCGGTATTATATTTGATCGTATTATTGCGGACGACAGGCGCATCGGCCTGAGAGATGTAGATCCCTTCCTTGTTGTAAGTCAGAGTGTTATTCATGATCTCCGGCGAAGCTGCTGCGCCATTGACGTATATCCCCGCAATGGACATCAAGGTGACATTGCAATAAACGATCACACAGGGGGAATCGACGCACTTGACGCCGATCTTGCCGTTCTGAAGATAAAGACCGTCCAGCCGCGATCCTTTGCCTGCAAGGATCACGGGAGTGGAGGAGGCGGGACTGGGAGGCTGGATGATCGTGCGGTAGGATGTTATGCTGCGGTTCCATCCGGGACTTTCATACCCGCCGTATAATTCATTATCATCCTTCAGAACCGGATTTTCCGTATATGTGCCCCGGGCAATATGAATCCTGGCGGGATCCGCCTGGGAAGCAGCGGAGGAGGAGATCGCCTTGCCGATCGTTTGCCACGGCTTTGTCTTGGAACCGTCTCCGGTCCCATCGTTTCCATCAGGAGAAACATAATAATCCAGCGAAAAAACGGAATTCATGCAAAGGAGAATCACCGCACATGCACAAAGGACAATACGCCAGATGAAGGGTGCGGAGACGTATGAAAAATATTTCTTTGGAATGTTCATAATAATCGTTCCCTCGATAAATTTCCCGATCCTCAGGATTTGTCTCCCGGGAGTTCCTTCCTCATTTCTTTGACGAGGGAGGGATGCAAAAGGATGTCCAGGGCTGTGAGAGAAAGTATTTTCACGCTCATGACAAGCTGTTCATCCGCCCGGCGGCTCACCGCGCCCCTGGCAAACCCCCTCGTATGATTCGCGACATTATGGGCCACAATACCAATGGAGGGATGGATGCAGGGAATTACATGGGAGATATTGCCGATATCCAGGGATCCCTGACCCCTTTCCTGGCGTTTCTCGATGCTCCCGCCCAGGGAGAAAAAGTTTTTTTCAAAAAGTCCGACCAGGACCTGGTTGGGTTTGATATCCTTGTACATGGGGCCTTCGGCCCAGGCTTTGAGCTTTGTGCCTGTGGCGAGGGCTGCGGCCCGGGCGCATCGTTTCACCCGCTTCACAACTTCCCTGAGTTCCTCGTAGTTCTGCCCGCGGCATGAGAACTGCCCCAAAGCCCTGTCCGGCACGATATTCGCCCGTTCGCCCCCATACAGAACAATGCCTGGCGTGCGAACCGTGGGTTTCTGCTGTTTTCTCATCTGATCCACTGACACGAACATCTGGATCAGGGCGTCAAGCGCATTCGCTCCCATCCAGGGCATGGCTGCCGCATGAGCGGCCCTTCCGCGGAATTCGAACTCCCACACATGAGCCGCGAGCGACGGGGCTTGCATACGCGTTTCGCTGCTCGGATACACCATCATGGCAACATCCACATCCTTGAACACGCCTCTCTCGAGCAGGATGATCTTGCCTCCGAGGTTTTCCTCCCCCGGAGTGCCGATGACGAGGAGTTCGCCCGGAAGATGTTTCATGATCCGCTCAAAGGCAATGCCTGCGAATGCGGAGGCTGAGCCGATGAAGTTATGGCCGCAGGCATGGCCAAGAACCGGGAGCGCGTCAAATTCCGCGAGGAAGGCGATCCGCGGCCCGGGCGACTTGCCCTTCAAACGCGCCTTGAACGCTGTCTTCATTCCACCGACCGGATGCGTCACTTCAAATCCGTGCCGGGCAAGCTCGTCCATCAACCGGGCTGAGGATTTGAATTCCTGACCGCCTATTTCCGGATTTTGATGGATGTAATGACTTGTGGAAAGAATTTCCTTTTTCATGGAATCCACGCAGGAGAGTATCTTCCTTCTGATCTGTTTTTCAATTTTCATAAGAGAAGCCTTATCCTCTTCCCCGGTCAAATATAAAAAAACGATTGATCCAATCCTTTCCCAATCCTTCAAAACCTTTCTTTGGATATAGGATGCAGGGAATGAATGTCAAAGGATTTTCCTGCGCCGTAAACGACTTCCTCGGATCTATGCATCTTGATAAACTCTCACATTCCCATCTATCGTTATTACCCTCGTGATCACTATCAGGTCCCATATTTTTCATTTTACTTTGGGTTGCAGCTTCACCAGCGCCGCATTACTCCTCTCCCCTTTTCCCTTCCTCTATGAATCTGCGGATCTGGTGGACATTGAATTGGGAAAGTCCCAATTTCTCAACGGTCCTTCCCATCATCTGGTAGTTGCATCCATGAAGGAGGCTGGCGAGAGAGATGATATTTTTCATGGTGGGCACAGGAACGCCCAGGTGATCTCCCAGGGAGGCGATGGGAACAAGGGTGGCAGGGACGTCTTCAGTGATATAACGATGATCCAGGGTGTGGGGCGCCTTGATGCCCCGATATCCGTAATTGGCCTGGATCGCATCGAAAAGACTCTTTCCCACAACGCCGTACGCGAGATAGAGCCATTCCCTGGCGCTCAAGACTCTGATGCCTATTTTTTCAGCGACCTTGACGCGCTCGGAATCCAGGGCTTGAAGGATTCTGGCAACGGAAGGGCTGATCCCCTGGTGATAGAAATCAAAATTGCCCTTGGTCTCCTCGATCCAGGCGGCATTCATGAGCATGATGGCAGGATGAAATACGGAACTCATGTTATTGAGGCCTGTTTTCAAAACATTATCGCCCGGGACAAAATAGGGAAGAAGTTTCCGAAGGGTGTCAAGAATATCCGGGATGTGATACGCCGGAAGTGTGGCGACAGGCACAGCGCTTTTGACGCTGAAGATGCGGACCTGGCCCGGATTGATGATCCGGGAGGCATAGAGGAGGGTTTCCGTTTCACCCACAAAACAAAAGGTATTGATTTTGGATCGGCGGAGAGCCTCCAGGAATTCCAGGGTTCCGCCGATTCCTCCAGGATTCAGAATCACAACCTGGCCTTCCGCAAGATGAGGTCCGAGAAGCCGGGCCATATTTTCATGAGCTGTGGCAGGAACCACAATCATGATCAGGTCCACATCTGTCAGGGCTTCAGCAGGATCGGTTGTGATAAGATTGAGCCGGGCAAAGCCCTGAACCTCGCCAGTGACATGGATGCCGCCCGCCATCCGGACTGCGGCCAGGCGCTCCGGACTCCTGTTGTACAAATTCACCCTGCACCCGACAAGAGAAAGATGGCCTGCCATGGCCAGTCCACCATGACCGGCCCCAGCCACGCACACAGAGGGCATATCCTGGGGCATGTCAATATCTCCGTATTGTTCCTCAAGTTTTTTTATGTCGTTCATCAGATTCGGAAATGAGGATAAATCTTCCAGCTTTGTCTCGAGCGCTCCGGAATCGAGAATCCGCGCCAATCTCCCGAGAATTTTTAATTGAAGCGCGTATCCGTTTGCCCTCCCAAGGATGAGAAATACAGAGTGGACAGGGTTGCCGTCGATGGAATGAAAATCAATGCCCCGGGCGCTTCTCCCCAAGGCGATCATGGGTTGGTGAACTCCTGATGTGCACACGTGAGGAATGGCAATCCCCATCCCTATCCCGCTTGTGCCCATCCGTTCCCTGGAAAGAAGCTCCTGGAGAATAGCTTCTGTCTGCGTCAATCTGCCGGCGCTCCGGAGCGCCTCTAAAAGTTCGAGGATCGCCTCTTCCTTTGTCCCTCCCCGAAGATCGGGAACGATCGCTCCCTCGACAAAGAGTTCGTAAAGACGCATAGGGCATTGCCTCCAATTGAAATCATGGTATTGATTCAGTATTCAATTTCTATTTATCATTAGCATGTTTTGCATTTTCCATTGAATAGACTCCAAAACAAGCCCTATTGATAGATGTGAATGAAAATTCAATCAAGAAATATTGACTTTCAAACAGGTTTTACAACAAGAATGATTGACATGGGAAGTGGAAAATTGATTGGATTTATCTGTTTCATTGCAAAAGAGAAAGGAACAAGAGATGGCGCATATGCAGCGGGATGAACTGACCAGGCTCCAGAAAAATATTGAGACAATCATCAAGGGCAAACCCGAGGCGATCAAAAATGCCATCATTGCCATGATGGCACAGGGTCATCTCCTGATCGAAGACGTCCCTGGTGTGGGGAAAACCACCCTGGCACACCTTCTTGCCCGCTCCATCTCCTGCTCTTTTCAACGCATCCAGTTCACCAGCGATCTTCTTCCTTCCGATATCCTGGGCGTTACGGTTTACGATCCTGAACACCGGGAATTCGAATTCAAGCAAGGTCCCATCTTTGCCAATATCATCCTGGCGGATGAAATCAACAGAACCACGCCCAAGACCCAATCCGCGCTTCTGGAGGCAATGAATTCCTCCCAGGTGTCCATAGACAAGGTGACATATAATCTGCCCAGGCCATTCATGGTGATCGCCACCCAGAATCCGGTCGAGTTTCATGGAACATTCCCACTCCCCAAGGCCCAGCTGGACCGTTTCCTCATGAGGCTGCATATCGGCTATCCAGAGCTGGCAGACGAGATCATAATCCTCAGGGAACAAAGAGCCCTGGGAGACCTGGATCATATCCGACCTGTCCTGAGCTCGGAAGAGGTGATTTCCATGCAGGATGAAGTGGAACGGGTGAAAGTGGATGACGATCTTCTGGAATATATCGGAAAGATGGTGGGAGTGACCCGCAATTCACCCTATATAGAGCTGGGCGTCAGTCCCCGTGGCGCCTTGGCCCTCCGCCGTGTTGCCCAGTCCAAGGCTTTTTTTGAAAACAGGGATTACTGCATTCCTGATGATATCAAGACCATGATCCCGTCTGTTTTTGCCCATCGGATTCAGGTGGCTAAAACATTCGAGAGCGGAGGACTGTCCGGTCCCAGGGAGGATGAGGAGGTATTGAAACAGGTCGTCTCAGAGGTGGAAGTTCCCCTGTGAGCGCCAATACGATTTTAAGAGAGGGTTAATAAACTTCAGTTTTCCTTGACAAGAAGAACAGCGCTGGTATTGACCAGTTACTCTTTGTATATATGGAGCGGATAAAGTGCCCAGAACTTTAATAACCGGAGGCGCGGGTTTCCTGGGATCGCATTTATGCGATTTCCTTTTAACAAAAGGACATGAGGTTATCTGCATGGATAACCTCTCTACCGGATCCGTAGATAATATCCATCATATTCATAATGAACGGTTTGCGTTCATCAAGCAGGATGTGACAGAATATCTGTATATCAAAGGTGGCATTGACTACATTCTCCATTTTGCATCTCCGGCAAGTCCTGTGGACTATCAAAAGATGCCGATTCAGACGCTGAAGGTGGGATCTTTGGGAACCCATAAAGCCCTGGGACTCGCCAAGGAAAAACAGGCCGTGTTCCTCCTTGCCTCCACCTCAGAGGTGTATGGAGATCCCCTCGTTCATCCGCAAAAAGAGGATTACTGGGGGAATGTCAATCCGATCGGGCCGCGGGGTGTTTATGATGAAGCCAAGCGTTTTGCAGAAGCCATGACCATGGCGTATCACAGGTATCACGGCATCTCCACCCGCATCGCCCGGATTTTCAACACGTACGGTCCGCGGATGCGGCTCCATGACGGACGCGTGGTTCCGCAGTTCATTTACCAGGCAATCGTTGACAAACCCTTGACCGTGTATGGAGACGGCAATCAAACCAGGAGTTTCTGTTACGTTTCCGATCTTGTGGAGGGGCTTTATAAATTACTTGTCTCCAATATCTGCGAACCTGTGAATATCGGCAATCCGCAGGAAAGGACAGTGCTGGAACTGGCAAATACGGTGCTTAAAGTCTTGGGGAAAAAAGGGGAAATACGTTTCGAATCCCTGCCCACAGATGATCCCAAGACCAGACAACCGGATATCACAAAGGCCAGGACATATTTACAATGGGAGCCCAAAGTCTCCCTGGAACAGGGCCTCGCAACTACAATAGAATGGTTCAAGCAAAAAGGAGTGGCTTCATGAACGTCAGTGTCATTGGAACAGGATATGTGGGTCTTGTAACCGGAACGGTTTTTGCCGATCTGGGCAATGAAGTGATCTGTGTCGATAATGACAAAAAGAAGATCGACATGTTAAAGGCCGGGGAGATGCCCATTTATGAGCCTGGTCTCCAGGAAATGGCGCTGAAAAGCGTGGAGGATGGGCGTCTCAGCTTCACCACCAGTGTCGCCAAAGGTGTGAGAGATTCCAAGGTGATTTTCATTGCGGTCGGCACCCCCCCGAAACCCAACGGTGAATCGGATCTCTCTGCAGTGGAGGCTGTAGCCAGGGAAATCGCGCTGAACATCAACGATTACAAAATCATTGTGAACAAGAGCACGGTTCCCGTGGGCACGGGCAATTTTGTCCGGAATATCATCGAAAAATTCAAACGCGCTGATCATGACTTTGACGTGGTTTCCAATCCGGAATTTCTGAAGGAAGGCAGCGCCATTGCGGACTGCCTTTATCCGGAACGCATCGTGATCGGGGTGCCAAACCATCATGTGGCCATGGCCCTGCTCGAGCTGTATGCGCCCGTGGAGCGACCCATGCTGATCACGGACGTGGAAAGCGCGGAACTCATCAAATACGCCTCCAACGCCTTTCTCGCGACCAAGATCTCTTTCATCAATTTTATCGCCAACATTTGCGAAAAAGCGGGCGCGGATGTGACGCTCGTGGCAAAAGGAATGGGTTATGATTCGAGGATCGGCGCCCATTTTCTCCAGGCGGGACTGGGTTTTGGCGGATCCTGTTTTCCCAAGGATACGCTCTCCCTTTTATGCACAGCCAGGAAATACAAGGAGGATGCCTCCCTCCTCGAAACGGTGATCGAGTTAAACGAGGACCGCGTTCCGCGCTTTGTTCGCAGAATCTCATCAGAGATGAAACCACTCAGGGACAAGGTGGTTGGGGTTTTGGGACTTGCCTTCAAACCAAACACCGATGACCTCCGCGATGCCAAAAGCCTGGAAATCATAAAACATCTCCTGAAAGCCAGGGCGATTGTAAGAGTCTATGATCCCGTGGCAATGGAGAACGCCAGACCTTTGCTCAAGGACGTCAAACTCTGCAAAAATGCCTATGACCTTGCCAGGGGCGCAGATGCCCTGGTTGTGGTGACGGAATGGAACGAATTCAAGCTGTTGAACCTTGAAAAACTGCGCCAAAACATGCGCGGCTCGTATCTTTTTGACGGGAGAAATATTTATTCAAAAGAGCGGGCTGAGCGGGCCGGCTTTAAATATATCTGTATTGGAAAGAGGTGAACACGATGATAAAACTGGAAGTTCTTTTGCAGGAAATGCCCGAGCGGGGAGCGTCCGACCTTTTTCTCAAAGCCGGATCTCAACCCATGTTTCGCATCGATAATATCATCGAGCCCTCCGACTTCCCTGTCATGGACGTCAGCGACGTGCGCAACATCGCCTATTCCCTGATGTCCGAGGAGCAGATCCGATATTTCGAGCAGCACCATGAAATGGACCTGGCCATCGGAATCCGCGGGATCGGCAGGTTCAGGGTCAATGCCTTCATGCAGCGCAGCAGCGTGGGTATGGTGTTCCGCTACATTGCGCATCCCAATTTCACCTTCGAAGAGCTGAATCTCCCCAAGGCGGTGAAGGACTTGGCGGAGATGCACCGTGGACTCGTGCTCGTCACAGGCACCACGGGAAGCGGAAAATCAACCACCATTGCCGCCATGATCAATCACATCAATAGTTACCGCAGATGCCATATCGTCACAATCGAAGACCCGATTGAATTCCTTCACCAGGATAACATGGCAATCATCAATCAGCGCGAGGTGGGTTTCGACACCAAGAATTTCAGCGAGGCTTTGAAACACGTCCTGCGGCAAAGCCCGGACGTGATCCTGATCGGAGAAATGCGCGACCTGGAAACCATCCAGACAGCCATTTCCGCTGCGGAAACAGGTCATCTGGTCTTTTCCACCCTGCACACCATCGATGCGGTTCAAACCGTGGAGCGCGTGATCAATTATTTCCCAGCCTATCTCCATCCCCAGATCCGCATGGAACTGTCCCTGTCGCTCAATGGAGTCCTGTGCATGAGACTTCTGCCTCACAGCTCAGGACGGGGGCGGATTCCCGCGCTGGAGATCATGATCGGCACTCCCACGGTCAAGAAACTGCTTCATGAAGGGAAAACCCTGGAACTTCCCCAGTATATTGAGTCAGGCCGTCAGGTGGGCATGCAGACTTTTAATCAAGCCTTGTTCGATCTTTACTCGAGAAAACTGATCAAACTGGAAGACGCCATGGCTTATGCCACAAGCCCTGCGGAATTCCGTTTGATGGTGGAAGGCATCGCAACCGGAACCAGGGCAAAAGAAATGCATCAGTTCTCTTGAGATCTTACCGAGGAAAAGGATTATTCTTCTTCCGAAACCGGAGATGGAGGCAGCGTGTCTTTTTTGTCCTCTTTCTCCATCTCACTTTTTAAAGCGAACAGATCGAAACCGGGTGTGATCCGGACGCCGGACTTCTTCAGATCCTTAAAAAATTTCTCATAAACTTCCGCCACTTCCTTTGACTTGATCAATATAGAGGCTTCATTCCCGATTTCAACGGCATTGTGCGTCCAGTTGGTGGAACCGATGATTGCCTGGTCATCCACAAGAATCATTTTCGCATGGGTTTGCGTGGTCAAACTGTCATAATAGACTGTCACATTCCCTGCCACAAGCCGCATGGCTATATCTTCATTCTTGTTATTGATCCTCCATTCCCCTGTGCTTTTACTTTTCCGGAGTTCTCCGTCGAGAACCACCTCGACATCCACTCCCCTTTTTTTCGCATCCAGGAGGTCCTTGATCAGGACGTTCATCTGACTGATCGGATCCCCGGGTTTTCGTTCCTTGTTTGTGTCATAGGAGGGAACCATGGTATAATACTGAGCCTGTCTTTGAACCACCCTGATACGTTCTTTGGCATTCTGGAAAGCCTGATGGGTCAAGGGAAAATAATGCCGATTGGTCAGGAGTTCCACGTCTTCCGCCTGGAGACTGGGGAAATTTCCCCTGGAAATCCTTTTTTCCGCATTTGTCAGGGCAAGGGGCTTATGCCCGGCCTGTTCCATAAGTTCGTTGAAATATTCACAAAAAGCCCGCGCCACAGGCTGGGACCAGACAATGGCTGCCACCTCATTATTAAGCCACAGCGAGAAATGAGACCAGTTGTTGGAGGAGACCAGGGTTGCGTAATCGTCAATGATCAACACCTTTTCATGGCTTGTGATATTATCCACATCGAAAAACACCGTCACGCCCCCCTCCTCGAGCCTTTTCGCATAATCCTTGTTCTTTTCATCCAGAGCCTTATCCCAATTCGAGGTTTCCATGAAAACCCAGACCTCGACACCGCGCTTCTTCGCCTCGATCAGTTCCTTGAGAAAAAGATTCGAATCGCTATCCGGATAATCCGTATAAAACCACGTCTGATACACCATCACGCGGATATTTGACTGCGCGCCTTTCACGAGTTGATGAACAGCGCGGACATAATCCCTGTTATTGACAGGAGTAATTCCATCGACAGGAAGGCTGTAAAGGAACGATGGGATAAGGATAAAAATAACAAGGAGGATTCCGAAAAAACGGGATACATTAAATTTTATTTTCATACAAAACTCCTCATGTACTCTGCGCAAAATGTGAAGTGAAATAAAACTGAACCCAACCACGATCACGATGACGGGTCAAGAAAGAAAAGGAGAAATTGAATGGATCAAGTTATATAGAGAATGAAATCCTCATTCTTGGCGTCCTTGGCCATGTCCTGAGCTCGCCGAAGGGCGTCTTGGCGGTTATAATGATGAAAATCTGCGTTAATCCTCCAAAGGCGGACAAGTCTGTGAAATCTGCGGATAAATATCCGGTTAAAATCCCTCTTGGCGGCTTCGCGTCTCTGCCTGTCCTGAGCTTGTCGAAGGGCGAGAAAAATATCCTGTTTCTAATCCTGCCCTTTCGGTCGAGAATCTTTGAAAGGAAAATCTCTGAATCGAGATGGAGTTATAGCCAATGCTGGAGTATAAGGGAAGCCGGAGCGGGCTGTACCTAAAGTTTTCTAAAAAAATAATGTTACAAAAGTACCAGAATGACCCCAAACGGTTCTTAAGGCAGAAACTTGCGGGGATCGCCAGGAATGGCATTCCTGCGAATCTCGAAATGGAGATGGGGGCCATTGGCCCGGCCGGTGCTTCCCACATGGGCTATGGGGGTTCCCCGG
>Ga0315277_10011214_pt1 | contig 11304 bp, 7 predicted proteins | sample YL17G05_15_MG_FD_203695 | JGI IMG/M metagenome (GOLD analysis project Ga0315277, IMG submission 203695) | Sediment microbial communities from Yellowstone Lake, YNP, Wyoming, USA - YL17G05_15 | ecosystem: Environmental > Aquatic > Freshwater > Lake > Sediment | place: USA: Wyoming | collected...
AATGACAACGTAGAGCGAGCGGGCCGCCGCCTGGCGGTCCTGGCTTATGGTGCGCCAGGGAGCCTGCTCGTCCAGGTAGCGGTTGGCCTCCTGGGCCAGGGACAGGGCCGACCCCAGCCCGGCCCGGAAGCGGCAGGCCGAGATGTGCTCGCCGGTTTCCGCTAGGGCAGCCTCGGCACGCTTCAGAAGGCCGCTGGCGGCGTCGTCCAGCTCACCCGGATCGGGCACCTGTTCGTCGAAGTGGCGATGGGTGAAGGTGAGGACGCGGTGAACCAGGTTGCCCCAGGTGGCAACCAGTTCGTCGTTGTTGCGGCGAAGGAACTCCGGCCATGTGAAGTCACTGTCGGCGTTCTCGGGCATGCTGGCGGCCAGGTGGTAGCGCAGGGCATCGGCGTCATACCGGGACAGGAAGTCGTTGGCCCAGATGGCGAGGCCGCGGCTGGTGGAGGCCTTGCTGCCCCGGACCATCAGGTACTGGGTCGCCGGGACATCGTAAGGGAGGTTGAGGCCGTCGTAGCCCATGAGCATGGCGGGCCAGATGATGGTATGGAAGGGGATGTTGTCCTTACCCAGGAAGTAGTACGCGCGGCACTGGGGGTCCTCCCAAAAGTCCCGCCAGGCCTCCGGCTGGCCCTGGAGCTGAGCCCACTCCTTGGAGGCCGACAGGTAGCCGATGACCGCCTCGAACCAGACGTAGATGCGCTTGTTCTCGAAGCCGGGCACAGGCACGCTCACCCCCCAGTCGATGTCGCGGGTGATGGCGCGGTCGCGTAGCCCCTCATTGAGCAGGCCCAGGGTAAAGTTGAGGACGTGCTTGCGCCAGTGCACCTTGGGCGTGACCCACTCCCGGAGGCGCTCCGTGAAGGCACCCAGGCGGAGGAAGAAGTGCTCCGTCTCCCGGATCTCGGGGCGGTCACCGCAGAGCTTGCAGCGCGGCTCGATGAGTTCCTGAGGGTCGAGGGTCTTGCCGCAGTTGTCGCACTGGTCGCCCCGGGCGCCGTCGTAGCCGCAGTGGGGACAGGTGCCCTCGACGTAGCGGTCGGGCAAGAAGCGGGCCTCGCGCAGGCAGTAAGGGAGGTCCATGCTGCCCTTGTAGATGTAGTCCTTCTCAAGCAGGCGCAGGAAGATGTCGTGGGTGACGCGGGCGTGGTTCTCGGTGCCGGTGGTCGTGTAGAGGTCCCAGCTAATGCCCAGCAGGCGCCAGGTTTCCAGGAACTCCTCGTGGTAGCGGGATGCCACTTCCTGAGGCGAGCGCCCCTCCTGCTCGGCGCGGACAGTGATGGGCGTGCCGTGTTGATCGCTGCCGGAGACCATCAGCACCCGGTCGCCGCGGGCCCGATGATAGCGGGCCAGGATGTCGGCCGGGAGCTGGCTACTGACGATCTGGCCTGTGTGGAGGGGACCGTTAGCGTAGGGCCAGGCTACAGCGACGAGGATCTTCTCCGCCACCAGTCATCTTTCCGGGCCAAACTCACCCCATTCTACCACAGGCCCCACCTATGAACGATTCACTTCGCAGCCAGCCAGAGACGGTATAGTTGCCGGCGGGGCAAACCGAAGCGCACTGAGAGAGCCGGCAGGGCCTCGCGGGCGGGGACGCCGGCAGCACGCAAACGCTGTATCTCGGCGGGAAGGTCGGCGGGCACCTCTACGGAGCCCATCGCCACTGAACGGCCCTCGACGACCAGCGTGAACTCGCCGCGCGGCTCCAAGAAATGCTCCTCCGCCTCCGGGAGCTGGCCTCGGAAGACCTCCTCGTGCACCTTGGTCAGCTCGCGACAGATGGCGGCACGGCGGTCTCCCAGCTCCTCACGCAGAATGGCCAGTGTGGTCCTCAGGCGATGGGGCGCCTCGAAGGCCACCAGTGTCTCAGGGGCGTCACGGACGGAGCGCAGGAGCCTGCGGAGAGGGCCCGGCTGCCGGGGCAGGAAGCCCAGGTAGAGAAAACGCCGCGTCGAGAGGCCGGAGGCGGACAGGGCCGCCGTCAGCACTGACGGGCCGGGCACCGGCACCACCCGGATGCCGGCCTCCCAGGCGGCGGCCACCAGGTGCTGGCCGGGGTCACTTATGGCGGGCGTGCCGGCCTCGGAGACCAGGGCCACGTCGCCTTCAGCCAGGGCCCCCAGCAGACGGGGCGTCTTGGCCCGCCGGTTGTGCTCGTTGTAGCTGGTCAGGGGGGTGTGGATGTCGTAGTGGGAGAGGAGTTTGCGGGTGGTGCGCGTATCCTCGGCAGCGATGAGCGAGACCGCCCGGAGGATGCGCAAGGCGCGGAGGGTAATGTCCTCCAGGTTTCCGATAGGTGTCGATACTAGATAGAGAGTACCCACCCCACGCCTCGGCCGGGTATTATTGTCAAATTGCCCGATCCCATCAACTTTTTGGCTCTCTTCTCATTGGCCCAAGCCCTAAGACCGTTGACGCGGGCTTGCGCACTTCGATATACTTTTTAAAATCACATCCAGGCGGTCGGTGGTGAAAGGTCTAGCGAAGGAGGCCCCGCCGTAATGAGCGAGACCGAGCGACAGGAACCCCCCGCCAGTGTAAGCGTACGCGCAGGGGAAGAGGTCCCCAACCTCTTCCGGCGGCACGCGCTGGCCGAGGCGCCCCCCGGCGCCAAGGTCATGCGTCGCGCTTACGGCTTCGACGAGGTGGCCATCGTTCCTGGGGCCGTGACCGTTAACCCGGAACTGACCGACGTCTCCTTCGCCCTGGGCGACCTGCAACTCCCGCTCCCCATCCTGGCTGCGGCCATGGACGCCGTGGTCGACCCTCGCTTCGCCGTCGACTTCCACAAGATGGGCGGCCTCGCCGTCCTCAATCTGGAGGGCATCCAGGCGCGCTATGACGACCCCGCGGCCATTCTAGAGGAGATCGCGGCAGCGCCCAAGAGTCAAGTCACCGCCCTCCTCCAGAAGGTCTACTCCGAGCCCATTCGCCTCGAGCTCATAGGGACGCGAATACGGGATATTAAGGCCCGGGGGGGCCTGTGCGCCGTATCCTGCACCCCCGCCAACACCAAGCGGTTCGCGCCGCTGGCTGCCGAGGCGGGGGCCGACGTTTTTGTCGTCCAGTCCACGGTGACCTCGGGCCGTCACATCTCCCGCAGCCCCACCGGGCTCAACTTTGAGGACCTGGCGCGAGTGATTCCGGTGCCGGTGGTGGTGGGCAACACCGTCAGCTACGAGGCATGCAAAGAACTCATGGAGACGGGCGTGGCCGCCGTCCTGGTAGGCGTGGGGCCGGGCGCCGCCTGCACGACGCGTGAGGTGCTCGGCATTGGCGTGCCCCAGGTCACGGCCACCATCGACTGCGCCGCCGCCCGCGACCAGTACCACCTGGAGAGCGGCCGCTACGTGCCTATCATCACCGACGGGGGCATCGTGACGGCGGGCGACATGTGCAAGGCCTTCGCCGCCGGCGCCGACGCCGTCATGCTGGGCTCCATCCTGGCCGGCACCGTGGAGGCCCCCGGTCGCGGCCACCACTGGGGTATGGCTACGCCACATGCCCAGTTGCCACGAGGGACGCGGGTGACGGTGGGCGTCACCACCACCCTCCAGCGGGTGCTCTTCGGGCCCACCTCCCGCACCGATGGCACCGAGAACCTGGTGGGGGCCCTGCGCACGGCTATGGGCGTCTGCGGCGCCCGCACCATCCGCGAGTTCCAGAAGGTGGAGCTCGTCATCGCCCCTTCTATCAAGACAGAGGGCAAGATCTACCAGCACAACAACGGCTGATATCAGCCTCGCAGCACACGAGGGCCCGGGTTCCGCCAAACCCGGGCCCTCCATTTCTCCCGCCGGGGAAGAGTCGGCCGGCGGGAGCCTGCTAGGCTGCTTTCCTCCAGCGGCGTTGCACCCGGACGCGGACGCGCGTAGCGGGCAACACTCGCACTCGCGGTTTGGGGGTCGCGAGGCGGGGGTCGAGGGCGTCCCGGAGGCCGTCGCCCAGGAAGGTGAAGGCCATCATGAGGGCGGCGATAGCCAGCGCGGGAGCCAGCACCAGGTTGGCATGGCTGGTGATGGCGTCGTAACCGTCGGCCACCAGGCGGCCCCAACTGGGCGTCGGCGGCGGCAGGCCGAGGCCGATGAAGGCGAGGCCGGCCTCGGCGAAGATGGCGGCCGGTATGCCGAAGGTGGCGGTCACAATGACCGGCCCCAGTGTGTTGGGCAGCAGGTGAACCAGAGCAACGCGCAGGCGGCTGGCGCCCAGCGCCTCGGCGGCCTGCACAAACTCCTGCTGGCGCAGGGAGAGGATCTGCCCCCGGACCAGACGCGCAATGTTGGGCCAGGCTACCAGGCCGATGGCTACGAAGATGACGACCAGGGTGCGCGTGGCGCTGCCGGCCACGGCCTCCCGAAAGACGCTCACCAGCAGGATGACGAAGAGCAGGTCTGGGAAGGCGTAGACGACATCGGTGAAGCGCATCAGGAGGTTGTCCAGGGTCCGGAAGCCCAACCCCGCGGCCAACCCAACGGCCAGGCCGAGGCTCACCGCCACTATCTGCGTGAGGATGCCCACACTCAGCGAGACGCGGGCGCCGTTGACCAGGCGGCTGTACTGGTCGCGGCCCAACTGGTCGGTGCCCAGCCAGTGGCGGGCGCTGGGCCCCTCGAAAGAGGCGGTGGTATCCTGCCGGTTCGGCGGGTAGCGGTCGATAAGGGGGGCGAAGGCGGCGGCAGCGGCCGTGAGCAGCACGAAGGCGGCGCCGGCCATAGCCAGGCGGTTCCCGGCCAGCCTGCGCAGGGCGTCACGCCAGAGCCCTCGCGACCTCGCCTCTGTGGCGACGACGGGGAGAGGCGTGACCCGGGTCGAATCGAGTTCCCTCACGCTGGCCTCCCTACCGGTAGCGGATCCTGGGGTCGGCGGCGGCGTAGGCCAGATCGACGGCCAGGTTCGCCGTGGCCACTACCAGGGCGTAGAAGAGCGTGACCCCCATGATGACGCCGTAGTCGCGTCCAAAGATGGCCGTCACGAAGGCGCGGCCGACCCCTGGGATGGCGAACTGGCTCTCGATTATGAAGGAGCCGGTGACGAGGGCAGCCGCCAGGGGCCCGGCCAGGGTAAGTACGGGGATAAGGGCGTTGCGCGCCACGTGCCGGAGGACCACGGCCCGCACTGATAGCCCCTTCGCCCACGCGGTGCGCACGTAGTCCTGCTGGAGCACGTCCAGGGTGCTGGCGCGGGTAATGCGGGCCAGGAAGGCTGTCGGCAGCGCGCTGAGGGCAAGGACGGGCATAATGGCCTGCTTCCAGGACCCCCAGCCGATGGTCGGCAGCAGGTGAAACGTCGAGGCGAAGATAACGATGAGGACGATGCCCAGGACGAAGTTGGGCGTGCTGGCCCCCAGCGTGGCCAGGGAGACACTGAGATAGTCCAGGGCACGGTTGCGACGGAGGGCGGCGACAATGCCCAGCGGCACGCCAACGGCCGCCGCCACCAGCATGGCCAGCCCACCCAGGGTAGCGCTGACCTTGATGCCGCCTCCGATGACCTCGGTGACCGGGCGGTCGCTGTGGCGGTAGGAGACGCCCAGGTCGCCCTGGAGGAGCCCCAGGAGGTAGCGCCCGAACTGCTCCCACAGCGGCCGTTCGAGGCCGTACTTGCGGTTGAGCTGCTCGACGGCGGCAGGCGGCAGCGGCTTGTCGCGGTCCCAGGGACCTCCGGGCACGCTGTGCATGAGGACAAAGGTGATGGCGGCCACGAAAAGAAGGACCGGCACCAGCCAGAGGAGGCGTCGGATGAGGTAGGCGGTCATGGGCCTGCACCCGAGGGGTTCTGGCGGGCGGGCCTCGGTGGCGTCACCGAGGCCCGCCCAAAGACGTCAATGGGCAGCGATGGAGATTCCCGGGGAGGCCAGGAAGACATCGCCCCGGACCTCGCCGTCCGTGGCTGTGAAGACCAGTCCCCCCACGTAAGGCTTAACAAGGAAGGCGCTGATGCCATGGAAGATGGGCGCGAGCACGCCATCCTCGTCGAGGATGATGCGCTGCGTCTCCTTGTAGAGGTCGGCCGCCGCCAGGGGGTCCTTCTCTGCCGCCGCCTGATCGATGAGCGCGTCAACCCTGGTGTTGCTATACCCAGCCATGTTGGCCGACGCCCCCGTGTAGAACAGGTCGCGGATCCAGTTCTCGGGGTGCGGATAGTCGCCGTTCCAGCCTAAGAAGGTCATCTGGAACTCCCCCGAGCCAAAGCGCATCTGGAAGGACGGCAGGTCCAGCGTCTCGATCGCGACATTCACTCCCAGGTTCTGCTTGAGCTGCTCCTGCACAAACTCCGCCGAGAGGCGGCCAATGTCCTCGCTGACGGTGGTGAGCACAATATCGGGCAGGCCCCGGCCCTCCGGGTAGCCGGCGTCGGCCAGCAGGCTATGGGCCGCGTCCGGGTCGAAGGAGAGGGCCTGGCCGGCCTCGGGGTCAAAGCCCGGCATGCCAGGCGGGATCCAGCCTGTAGTCGGCATACCGAGGCCCTGGACCACCAGGTCGATGTAGGCCTGGCGGTCGATGGCTCGGGCGAAGGCCTTGCGTATCACCGGGTCGTCGAAGGGTTTCTGGGCGGTGTTGAACAGGAGACCGAAGGTGGAAAGCTGAGCCTCGGCGTGAAACTCAGGGTTCGTCTTCAGGCTCTGGAGCTCGGCGGGCGGCGCCACCGTGAAGTCGAGCTCGCCGTTCTGGTAGGCCTGGAAGGCCGTCGTCTCGTCTGGGATGACCAGTAGCTCCAGGCGCTCCAGCCCGGGCTCAGGGCCCCAATAGTAGGGGTTGCGCTCCAGCACCAGGCGCTGGTCATGAGCCCACTCCGTGAGCATGAACGGACCGTCGCTCACCAGGCTGCCGGCCTCCGTCCAGGCGTCACCCAGGCTGTCGATAGCTTCGTGCTTCACCGGATAGCCCGGCCAGAGGGACATCAGGTAGAGGAAGGTGTTGCTGGCAGTGTTCAGCCTGATCTGGAGCGTGTCGTCGTCCACGGCGTCCACACCGACGCCATCGCGCAGGCTGACCAGCTCGCTTTCGGTGGGAGTACGCGGCTGGTCGGGGGTGCCCAGGGCCGTGTTGTACTCCTGGGCGCCCTCGATGACGTAGTAGAAGCTCTGGTAGTACTGGTTACCACCCAGGGTTGGGTCGAAGAAGCGCTTCAGGGAGTACTCCCAGTCGTAGGCCGTAAGAGGAGAGCCATCGCTCCACTCCAGGCCGTCACGTAGCTCGAAGTTGTAGGTGAGGCCATCTACTGAGATGCCGCCGTTCTCGACGCTCGGCACCTCCTCGGCGGCGGCGGCGACCACGTTCAGGTCCTGGTCGAAGTAGACGAGGCCGCGGAAGAGCTGTCGCATGATGCTGATGTCAGTGGCGAAGCCGGCCTTCTGCGGATCAAGCGTCTCCGGGTCCCCAGCAATGCGAGCGCGGAGGACCTGGGGCACCCCATTCCCCTCGTCCTTGTCGCCCTGGCCGCAGGCGGCCATCCCCAGGATCGCTAGAGCGAGGAGAGCGAGGAGAGCCCAAAACTTGACTCCCTTCATCATGGTTCTGGCCATGGTCTGCCTCCTTTCCCACGGCAGCCTTTGAGCCGGACACACAGGGTCTGTCAACCAGCTATGGTCGGCCAGCAAAGGCGATTCCAGTCCGATGCTAGATGTATTCTCGGCAGTGGGAACGGATTTCGGCAGTGGGGGCTGTACTGATAGCCGTGGGGGGCCTGACCCTGCGACGAGCCCCAGGGAAGGACGCACGCGCTCTAGGGTGAGGGCATGTCGATTACCAGGAGACGGTCCAACCCGGCGGCGTCCGGGAGGATGCGGGCGGCGCCGCCAGGAAAGCAGCGACAGGCCAGCCCGAGGGCGGGCGCCGCCTGAAGGGGGCCCAGCTCGACCAGGAGAGAACCGCCGGGGCGAAGATGTGAAGGTGCCTGCTCCAGCAACCGCTCGATCTCACGCAGGCCATCCGGGCCTCCGTCCAGGGCGGCCCGGGGCTCGTGCTCCCGGATCTCCAGCGGCAGCGTCTCCCAGTCTCCGGAGCTTACGTAAGGCAGGTTGGCGACGATGATGGCGGCCGGCTGGGCCAGGGGCGCCAGCAGGTCGGCCTGGAGGAAGGAGATCCGGCTCTCGACGCCGTGGCGCCGGGCGTTGCGCACGGCCAGGGCCAGCGCCTCCCGCGACATGTCGATGGCCACGAGCGCCACCTGGGGCAGGTGGACAGCCAGGGCAACCGCGATGGCGCCGTTGCCTGTCCCCACGTCCACTGTCAGGAGCCACTCGCGGTGGCAGGCCTGCCTGTCCGACAGGCAGGCGCGGGCGATGGTCTCCTCCACCAGGAGCTCCGTCTCCGGGCGGGGGATGAGTGCCGCCGGAGTCGTCTCCAGGTCGAGGCCGTAGAATTCGCGCTGCCCAACGATGTAGGCCGTGGGTTCGCGGGTGCGGCGCCGTGCCAGGAGGGAGTGGAAGACGGCCTGGTCCCCGGCGCTCAGGTCTTCTTGGAAGCGGGCGTAGAGGTGGGCACGGTCCAGGCGGAGGGTGTGGCGGAGGAGGAGCTCGGCCTCCAGCCGGGCGTCCTCGATTCCCGCGGCCTGCAGGGCCTCAGTGGCCTCGTGCAGGGCCTGGGCCAGCTTCACACGTGTTGCTCCTGCCCGTCCGGCAGGCGGGCCTCGCCCACCGTGGGCAGGCCCACCTCCGTGGAGAGCATGCGGGCCTGCTCGCTGGTGGCGACGGCGTCGATGATCTCGTCCAGCCCTTCGCCGTCCAGCACGGCCGGCAGGTTGTGGGTTGTGAGGCCGATGCGGTGGTCGGTTACCCGGTCCTGGGGGAAGTTGTAGGTGCGGATCTTCTCGGCCCGCTCCCCGCTGCCGACCTGGGCGCGGCGGGCCTCGGTAATCTCCTCCATTTGCTCGTGCTGCCTCTGATCGAGGAGCCGGGCACGGAGCACGGCGAGCGCCTTGACGCGATTCTTGAGCTGAGAACGCTCATCCTGGCAGGTGACCACCATGCCCGTCGGCAAGTGGGTCAGGCGGACGGCGGTGGCCACCTTCTGGATGTTCTGACCTCCCGGGCCGCTGGCATGGAAGATGTCCATCTTCAGCTCATCCTCGCGGATGTCGACCTCCACCTCCTCGGCCTCGGCCAGGACGGCGACGGTGGCGGTGGAGGTGTGGATGCGGCCCTGCGCCTCGGTCACCGGTACCCGCTGGACGCGATGAACGCCGCTCTCGTACTTGAGGCGGGAGAAGGCGCCCTTGCCCTGCACCTCGAAGATGACCTCCTTGAAGCCGCCGACGCCGCTCTCGTGGCGGCTGAGCACGTCCACGTTCCAGCCCTTGCTGTCGGCGTAGCGGGAGTACATCCGGAAGAGGTCAGCGGCGAAGAGGCCGGCCTCGTCGCCCCCGGTGCCGGCCCTGATCTCGACGATGACGTTCTTCTCATCGCGGGGGTCCCTGGGCAGGAGGGCGCGCTTCAGCTCGTCCTCGAGCCGGTCGCCGCGGGCGGTCTGGGACTCCAGCTCTTCGCGAGCCAGGGCCGTCAGACCCGGATCGTGGCTCTCGTCAAGGAGGGCCCGCGCCTCCGCCGCCAGGCGGTCCGCGTCGCGGTACTGGCGGTACAGCGAAACGATCTCCTCCAGGGAGGCGCGCTCCTTGGCCAGTGCCTGGAGCCGCTCGTAGTCCGAGGCCACCTCAGGGCGGGCCATCTCCGCCGTCAGGCTCTCGTATCGCTCCTCGATGCCTTCCAGTCGCTCCCACATGGCACTCATACACAAACCAAAACCCCCGGCTTGGGGGTTTTCGGCTCGCCTCGCCGAGAGGATTATACCATATCCGGCGCCCTACGACTGTGCTTCAGGCCCGTCGTTCACGCCCGAGATGGATTCGCCTTCGGCGGATGCAGCCGGCTTAAACTTGGTGCGCCGGTCCCAGAGGTCCCACAGCGTCTTGATCACCAGGTTGTAGAGAACACCAACGGCCGCGGCGACGTAGGCCGACGCCAGTAGGGGGAGTGCCAGGTGCTCCAGCGTCCAGCGGCCGCCGAGCATGTCCAGGAAGTCGTTGGGCTGGTCCCAGGGCTCGAGGGGCGGCTGGCTCGCCGCGGACGCCTCCGTGATAAGGTGGAGGGGAGCCCCGAGTATCGCCTTCCCGTAGGCCCAGGCGCCGAAGGCTTCGCTCCAGTTCGTCGAGGCCATCCAGACGAAGACGGCGGCCGGCAAGAGCCACGCGAGGCCCTTCAGGGCGGCGAGCACAGTTACTCGGAGCTGGCGGTAGCCCTCCCGGAGCCGGATGCTGAGGCGTCCGCCGGTGACTATGCGGAGGATGGGCGCCATGACCTCTTCAGCGTTGTTCCAGTAGGTGGTGTGGTCAGAGAAGATGTCCTCCTGGTTGACCACCTCCAGGGATTCGGGCGGGTTGACAGCCCACTCTACCGATGGGTCCAGGTCGCCCAGGGTGACGGGGTCGTGGCGGGCAGCGATGTACGTCAACCTCACCCAGCCCGGCAGCGGCCCCTCTAGCCGGTAGGCCTCCCGGGGCGGAACCATCCGCCGCGCTCGATTGAGGGCAGCCCCCACGGCGATGAAGCGGACGGGGGCGCGTTCCGTCCTGTCCCGGGCCGCCCGCAAGAAGCCCTCGTAGGCCACCACGGCCCCCATGGAGTGGGCGATGACGAAGCGCTCGTCCGCCTCCTGCTCCGTCATCGCTTTCAGGCGGCACGCGAACACCTCCTGGATGCGCGCGGCCTCCCAAGCGTCGTCCAGGTACACGCTGAGGTCGCCCACGTGGCGGGTGAGGACGTTCGCCACCATGCCGTAGGCTGTTGGAACGAACCTCGGCAGGAAGCGACGGACGGGGTTGACGCTGAGGAACCAGAAGCCGGCGGCCAGGGGTAGAAAGAGGACGACGGCCGTGTAAGCCACCGCCTCAGCGATGAGGCGCTGGAGGAAGATGACGTCCCGCCCTCGCCAGAGGCGGGTCCGCGACCGGCGGAAGTGCCGGAGCGAACCGAAGGAGCCTCGCACGAGCCCCAGGGGGTCCCGGAACCAGGCGCCGACCCAGAAGCTGACAGCACGCTGGACGGAGGGCGGCTGGAAGGAGCGGGCCCACCACACCTCTTCCAGTCGGATGACGTGACCCGGGCCGAGGGCGATCTCTGCCCAAGCCGGGCCGGGGTCGTCGGCAGGGGCCACGCGGAGCGCTGCCTCGGGGTCCAGGCCGCTGCGCCGGACGAGGTCGGCCAGGGCCGTGCCCACCTGCTTGAGGGTGCTGCCGCGCTCCTGTTCACCGATGCCGTGGACGACCAGTCCGACGTAACGAGGCATCTGCCGCCCCCATGTGAGA
>Ga0315277_10011215_pt1 | contig 11304 bp, 14 predicted proteins | sample YL17G05_15_MG_FD_203695 | JGI IMG/M metagenome (GOLD analysis project Ga0315277, IMG submission 203695) | Sediment microbial communities from Yellowstone Lake, YNP, Wyoming, USA - YL17G05_15 | ecosystem: Environmental > Aquatic > Freshwater > Lake > Sediment | place: USA: Wyoming | collected...
TACTGGTGCCTTTAATATTGACTGATAATCTGGAGATTCTTTAGATTGTTGGTATTCCAGAACTTTACCCTTAATGGTTTCAATACGAAACATGGTTTCAGCAGGCAAATCATTAATTCTATAAATACCTTCTTTGGGATTGTCGGGATTGATAATGATTTCCCAAAATAAGTCACCTTTAATAAACAATCGCTTTGCCTTATCCCACATTGCTCGTTGGTCAAGGTTAATCATGTCGCGATGGAAGAATACATATTTTAATTCCTCAATAACATCATGATTTCCACATTCAATTTTAAAACACTTTCCATCTTCATCTTTTTGACAATTGTGCATAACACAAGAAGTAGTACAAAAGTTTTGATGCTTTTCAACTGAAAGATCATAAACAGCCATATTCTTATGTGGCCATATTCCAATTATTTTACGTCTATCTTTATTTCTTGACAATCCCTTCATTTCTTGGTAACTAAACCCATGTTTTTTCAACCAATTTACAATTGTTAACCACTCTGTGCCTACCATTTTTTTAATTTGAGGGCCATTATAGCCTTTGGCAACTAATCTACCAACATAATTGACTTTATCATATTGTTCTTGATCTTCTCCTAAACGCCATTCATCAATAAACTGTCTTTCATGTACCCAACCTTTATTAAAGGTGAAGATTCTTGGAAATTTATCTGTTTTGATTTTACTGTAATATTTACCTACTTTAATTTTATAGAATGGCATTAATTCATTGCCAAACTTTAAATCACCAGCATTTACCCATGTTCCATCACGTTTAAGAATTCTATGATCTGGTGTTACAACTTCTACTGTTCCATTGTCCATAACAATTTGAATAGTTTCATCATATTTGACAAAACGTGGAGCATAAGCCCACCCAATCGTATAATCCTCTTTGTCAAAATCATAAGAATAGACAGGAAAACGTTCTTCTGCTTTATTTGTAGCCAACCATTCAATTGATTTAGGACCGTAATAAACTGTATTGATTTCAGTGCTTCCCGCCACACATGCTTCATCCGCAAAAACTGTCATCGCCATTTCAATTTCAGGAACACTCAACATCAAACGATCATATTCTTTATATCTATTCGTCCTATTGGTTGCACTTGAAGTATCTACAAGTTCATTTTGAACTCGTATAAATGCGCCACCCTGAGATAAAGTTTCTAAATTTCTTAAATCTAAAACTGAATCTGGACTAGACACACCCGCAGACGGAAAATCTCGTACATCTGACTTCTTAGCCAAAGGGTCTTGTGTAAATGCATAAGTAAAAAGTTTAAAAAGGTCAGCCCACATAAATAAATTCCTTAAACATATATTAGTTATTACTTAATGGCATAATTTTATCCAAATTAACATAACTCTATTTAAATCATGAAAAGAATTTTATTAATTGCAAGCCATTTAGGAGCGGGAAGTTCCAGTCTTTGCTACTCCCTAGCACAAAATAAAGTAATTCAATGGGTTCAAGATGGGTTGATTTTTGACGATCTATCTTCCACTGAATCCATATTAGCTTCTAATCATAAATATAGTAACATTGTGGGACTATATGTAAATGAAGTATTCTATAATTACCAGATATCTCATAAAATAATTTATAAAGCTTGTGATTTCATTTATTTAATAAGAGAGCCTAAAAATGCAATTAAAGTAGAAAAGCCTAAAGATGCTGCATATGCCTTAGATTACTATATCTTCAGATTGAGGAGACTGTATGAAATGTCTAAAGAAACTAAGAATGCTATATTTTTAACTTGGGAAGATTTGGCAAATGGGAAAGGACTTCAACTTATATCAAATAAATTTAAACTTGATAAATTTAAATTTAATGAACTTAAACCTGCTAAACAGTATTTATCTTTACCCAAACACATGCTTAATAAAGCTGAGGATGCTTATGAATTATGTCTTTATAGAATTAAGAACAAATCACAGGTCGCAATGTGTTAAGTTTAATTGGTAATTTTTGACCATTTGTAGAAGAAAAAACCAAACTGTTTGCGGTCCATTTCCACCCCTCAAAATGCTTATTTCCTATTAAATTCTTACAAGTATTCTTTTTAATATAAGCAATAGTTGCATGAGGTTTAAAGCAATCGTAACAAGTTGTATTTTTAATATTAGATTTTAATATATTATTTAGAGTAAATAACCCTGATCCTGTTACTTCTATTTTCACTACATCGAATTCGTGATTTGTAGTGAAAATAGAAATTTGACCTAATTTAACCTCGAATGGAGCTTGTTCCGATAATAATATTTTTGATTCATCGGGAACATGAGAGTGAATGCCATATAACAATGTAATATGTACTTCGTCTTCGCGACCGTGGATTAAGTCATCAGGTGGACAATAAACATCTTTGTCCACGACCATCTTGTCCCCCCAATCAATAATTTGATCGGCTAACATTACAGGCGCATTAATCTGTACCGACGAATATTGATACAGACCCCTTCTATCCATGAAGTGTCTGGTCGTCCTCAGCCTCATAATTATTTCCATTCTTTGGAGGTTGAACAGTAGCCTTATTACGGATACTTTCAATAATTTTATTCTCACTAGCAATCATCTTATCCAATGTATCAAGTGTCTGTTTAACCACAACAGCATTTTGATAAATCGGCGGTATCCAAACACTTTCTCTCTTACTTTTCTCTGCTGCTGCATTGTTAGCTTGATTTTGTACTTCTTTTGCACTCTCTCGCTTTTCAAGCTTCTCTAATTTCTGTATTGCCTGATACACATGAAATTTTACTTCTCTATAAGCAAAATTATTGGGTATTGAATTAAAACCCTCTCTCAATAAATTTTTTGCAGATTTCATAATTACTTCTTTTTATATCGCTTTAATAACTTCTTTTTATATAGTTTTTGATAAATTTCATTCCATATTGCCTGAGCTTCCTCAATCTCTTTTTGCTCTTTTTTCTTATCAATAGTCTTAATTCTTCTATTTAGCCAGTAATTATCCATGACAACAATCCTCATTGTCTAAAGGATTAAATAACTTGTTTCTAAAATATTCCAAATCACTTTTTTCCAAATTATAATGATTAGCCACTTCAAACAACAAAGATGCAATCTTTTTACATGCATCAGGATTCATTACAATGTGACTAAATTCTTTATCACACCAAATGCGAGCAGCAACGTGAAGACATGTTTCCATAGAAACACCTTCTTTATTATCCAACCAATAGTTTTTCATATATTTTCCCTTTATCTAATATCTTTCCCACCAAAGTCTTCTGGTTTTTTACCGATCATTTGTATACTATCATATACTTGATCTATTTTATTATCATACCAAGTTTTTGGATTTTTCAATCCATTTAAAAATTGCATCTGATTAACCTTATTACCACTAATCAAATTTTTTGGAGATAATTCATTTGGTGGAATTGGCTGTTGATTTGAAGACATCCCAATGCTACCTTTTATGTTAGCAAGTGTAATATATGACAACTCTACATCTGACATCTGTTCTGGTTGTCCATTTACATAATTTGCTTTAGCATAATAGTATAAAGGATTCACAATCTTCGCTTGCACCATCGCTTGCCAATTCCACGGCAAACTAACAAACTTATTTCTATCATAGTTTTTAGTAACTGTTTTATCGTCTAATTCCGTTTCTTTAAGTGATAACCATTGTGTAAATTTATTCATATTATACTTTCAAAATATCTTAATCCTTTTCCATTTTTATCTACACCTTTAGCAATCAAACCTAATTCATCATATAATGGAAATCTACCAAATCTATTAATCAGTATTTTCAACTCTTGAACAATATTATCTTCACTATTCCAATAGCCAAATGGTTTTTTATCTCTCTTACCTTCAATCAATTCTTTAAAATAACCATAACCACCATGCGTCTTTACCATACCTGCCAAATCACTTCTTTCCATTTCTTGCAATTCTCTATCACAAGGGAAATGATTTATTTTGTCTTTAATTAATTTTAATTCATCAATAACATATTGTTCTGAAAACTCTTTTGTCTTTGGTTCATAGTTTGATAGTTTTGCAAATTTACGATATCCACCAAAGTATTGAATGGCAGATGTCAAATCATCCCTTTTCATCTTCCTAAGTTGATTAAAAGTTGGAAAATCACCTATTTCATTTATAATTTCTTTCAATTCCTTTAAAATTGTTTCTTCGGTCCAATACCCAATTTTTCTATTATTGAAAATTGGATATTCAATTTGTTTGTCACTTGATTCAATTCCATATGCTAATAATTTTTCTTTAAAATATATTTGGAGTTCTTCAGATGATTTTTGAAAATCCTTTCCCTCAATTGATATTAACTTTAAATTAAGATTTTTATAAATTAATTCTTTTATTTCTCTTCGTTTGCAATAATTATTATAAAATTTACTACCTGCTAAATCTATCCCCCAAATTTCAACATATACATCATTAATTTTAAAATCATATCGACATTTACTATCTTTACAAATAAACCCTTCTGTTTCATGTGGAATATTATTCAAAGCTAAATATTCATCAAATAACCATTCATAATAACTTGATAATATATGACCATCTCTCGATTTATACATATTTTTAATATTTAATTCAGCTTCTTCAACTAATTTTTTATATCCACCATATTGTTTAATCCTTTTGCTAAATAATTTACCAAATTTTCTAAACATATAAGTATAACCAGAAACACAATCATAAAGAGCTATCTTTTTTAAATAAGAAATAGCTCTTTCTTTCGAAACCCAAACATCTTCTCCATCATGTCTACGAGATTTAATTGCTTGCTCTTTTAATCTTTTACCATGCACACATTTCTTACAAAAAGATTGTTTCTTTTCAGCATTTTCAAAATCATAAATTCTTGTGTATGTTATCTCAGTATTACACTTGGGACAATTGCGTTGATGAATTTCCATATATTTATTATAGTAAACTATTTATAAATTCCAACCAAATTATTGGATTTCCGAGGGGGATAATTGACCAGCCGAATTCTTTTAAGAGTGAATCCATTGGACGTTTTTTAAAATCGAAGGCTACACCAGTCATCATGTCATCATTTCCAACATGAAGGGAGTTTTTAAGGCGTTCATTTTCTTCAAAAAAGTCTCTAGGTGCCCCATCTAATATCTCTCTCTTAATTTCTTCGTAAGAGGAAGATTTCAATGGATCAGTTAGTTCTTTAGGAATAGCAGTTCCTATAGGCAAATCTCTTAAAACGCTATCACGAACGAATAAAGCGATGGCTGTAGCCATAACAGTATCGTCATGTTCTCCTTTTTGAGCAGCAATCTTACCTGTTTGTGGGTTATGGACAAATGTAGTAATTTCTTGAATTAATCTGCGGCTATTAATTTTAATTGTTTCATTTATACATCTTTGTTGTAGTGCTTCTAGCACTGTTAAACGGTTGCTAACGGTAACTTTAACTCCAGCTTTTGGTGTTTTTGAATTAGCGTTTTCAAAATGTATATTGTCGTAAAAAAGTTGGTATTGAAGATTGGTTAAAACGGCACCACCAGACCCGTTGTTCTCGACAACAACTAAAGCATGGTTGTAATAAATGGCAATTTCGTGTAAAACTTGTGCGAATTGATATGGCTGAATTTTATTACTTACAAATTCAGCCACTTGTTCCATAGTGGCATTATCAAAAACTTCCAACACGCTATTATCACCTTCGTCACCTACGCCTTCTGCGGTATCAACTCCTATAGTATATTCATGACCATCTATAGGTTCTTTCCATAACCACATAGCACCTTCACGCTCCCAATTATCATCAAACTCTTGAATCTTATCTTCATCATCATCATCATTTGTAAGAACTGTGTTAACCCACTTCTTAAATAATTTACGTTTCGGCGGGTTATTTTGAGTTCTTTCTACTAACTTACCCACAATATGTGCTGGTATATAAGTTTCACCAGAACCCAAGAAACTTCTTAAAACTTCCTGTAACCAGCCTTTTTCACCCAATTGCGATTTCTGATCGGTTACCCATACTGGATTGTTGTAGTCAGGGTGTTCCGTATAATCTAGGTCGATAATATGAAATGGTTTGCCGTTACGTTTGGATTTGTGGTACATTTTCTCATACCAATTTCCTAAGCCGTTAACCGTGGAAACGACGATGCAATTACCACCTGCCAATAGAGTCGGATAAATAGCCTTCCAGTGCCTTTCCATGTCCCCAATAAACGCGGCTTCATCTAGGATCAAGTAGGTAATAGCAAGACCACGGGCACGTTCTGGAGTGCCAAAGACCATCTTGCCACCTGTTTCTGGAAAGTGTTTTTGATGATCGTTCCATTTGCCGTCCGTTGCTTTAGGGCTTAGCCAAGTGGGGAAGGATTTCACAGCGGTGTTTATAATTTCCCCTGCGGTGATTGCCTCACTATCGGTTTTCGAGAGGAGAACGATTTGCTGGTCTAATTTAAACATGCAACGCCACATGCACCAAAGTTCTGATAGGGTGGTTAGTCCCCCTTGTCGAAACTTCGATATGAAGTTAAAGCGATATTTCTCATAATCGTCTACCACGCGATGTTGATATTTATAACAAATAAATCTAACGGAACCGCGTTTAGGGTGTAATATCCTGATATATTTATTAGCGAAATAAAAGAAATCCAAGGCGCATTTTGTATATTCGAGACGCTGGCGAGTTATATCGTAATTGTTATAATCTTCTACTGTTTCATCGGGGTCGATTTCCAGTTCATATTTCGAAATGGAAAAATATTGTGAAGGGTAGGTTGCTTTATAATACTCTTCTAAATTTTTGTATTTACCCCTCCAAACAGAATCTTTAAAATCCATAATTATTTCACTTGCCTTTCCAACTAATTGAATTATATACTAATCTAGCAAAGTAATTTAGGTTTTAACTATTATACTATAGATAAGGGAAAAAATGAATAAAGAAGAATTAATTTGTTTATTAAATGAAGATTTGAAAAATGAATATACCCACATGCACTTTTATTTACAATCATCATTTCTTGTAGAGGGCATTAACAGGGCAGAGATAGCAGAATGGTTAGTTGAACATGCAGAAGGTGAATTTAAACACATACAACAGTTTTCCAAGATGATTGTTGGCCTTGGTGGAGTGCCTACGACAGAGCATCATTGTTTCCCTTCTTTTACTTGTCCATCTGAGATTTTTGAGTATGCGCAACAGCTTGAACAGCAAGTAGTTACGAACTATGTACATCGTATGGAGGAGATGGACGAGGAAAATGGACTAGATAAAATAGACAAAAAGTATGTAGGATTATTCTTGGAAGATCAAGTATTGGACAGTAGGGCAGATTTGGATGAGATAGGTCAATTCTTAAAACGATAAGGAAGCCAATTAAATGCCAACTGAAAATGAAATCAGTTTACTATATAATATGATGAAAAACAGATGGACAAATAGTGAAATTGAAATAATTAGTAATAATTGGAAAGGAAAAACTAATTCTGAATTAGCTGAATTAATTCCTAGACATAGCAGAGACGCGATAGCCAGAAAAATGAAAAGAATTGGTATATTTTTATCAAAAGAAGATATATCTTGGCGAGCCAAATATGCACATTCATTTATTGATTATGATAATAAGTGCAAAACTGACCAACATTTAAATTTAGATAATTTAGATAATATAGTTTTTCAAGTTTTAATTGGTAGTATGCTAGGAGATGGTTGTGTTAATAAGCAGTCTAAAAATTTAAGGAATTATCGCTTTTGTGAAGGACATGGGTTAAAACAAAGTGATTATGTTTATTGGAAAGCAAATATTTTGTCAATATTTAAGCCTAGAATTTCAAATTGTAAAAACCACACATCTTTAATTACTAAGACTAATCCAATTTTTACTTTTTTGCGTAATAATTTTTATAATCTGCCAATCAACTGCCAAAAAAGCAAAATACCTATTGATTTAGTTTCTAATATTGACTTATTTGGTTTAATGGTTTGGTATTTAGACGATGGAAATTTGAGTAAAAAATCATGGAATTTAACAATAGGTGCTATGGGCTGGGATGATAATGATTTAGCCGATTTATCTAATTTAATTAATTTAAAATTTAATTTATCTACTTATGTTTACAAATGCAGACATAAAAATGGAACAAATAAGATATTAAAATTTCCATTTAAAGATAGATTAATCCTTAATGATTGGAAAAACATTGCGTTTATTCATAAAATTCCAAAATGTATGTTTTATAAATTTGAAAAAGAGGTGCAACATTCCCACTGAAAATGAACTTAAGTTCATGTTAGAGTATAAAGGTACTGAAGAGAAGTTTGTTAAAATTGCTGAAAGTAAAACTTTGATATATCAGGGTTATTTGTTTTCCAGCAAGGGAACTTCTCTTAGGTGTAGAAAAACTAAGAACAAGCATTATTTAACTTTAAAGTCTAATGTTAATAATCGAGTGGTTGAAATTGAAAAGCAGATTGATGAAAGGGATTTTAATGATTTGTGGACTCAGTGCATGAATAAGTTAGAGAAATTTAGATATAATGTTCCAGACAAGCAAGGTCAAATTTGGGAAATTGATTTTTTTAAAGATCACAATAACGATAATTATTTTTGTTTAGCTGAGTTGGAGATGCCAGAAGGTCAGTTAGCTCCTGTGTTTATGCCAAAGTTTATTAGGGATGATTTATTATTTGAAGTTCCGTTGACAGATTGTAGATTTGCGAGTAAGATGTTAGCAGACATTCGCTATGCCAGCGATCTTTACAAACTAATTAGGGAATCTACAAATGAAAAAATACAAGCTTGTTAACAAGTATCCAGTAGCTAAATTTTACTATAAGGGTAATCATTCGCATCCTGTGCGAAGAACTGTCTTAGTTACTACATCTAATGATAAATTCATTATTGGATATGAAATTCGTGTTGGTTCTGAAGTATATCTCCCAGCTAAAGCTAAAATTAAGTCTTATTCTCGTGCAAAAATTGCTAAGATTAAGCAATTAAGGGCTTCAATGAAGCGTGATCGTGTAATTTCGCAGAAGGGTCCGAATAGTTCAACGCTTGAGCGTATAAAATTATCTGACTTCTTATTTACTGGACCATAATATATAAATACTAATTAAATTTAATATAATTGATAGCGATAAACCTATGGGGTAAAAACTTGGTTTATCGCTATTTTCTATATTAATTATGAAGTCTAGTGTTAGTTTTTTGTTTTCTAAATCCCCCATGTTTCTCTTAACCTTTCTAAAAAGCTTAGTTTATTTTGCTTATTACTTTCTTTTTCTTCAATTTCATTTTCTTTTCTGTGTTTCATTTGTAGCTTTTTAGCGGATGTATATATTGTATTTATGATATCTTCCCATTCGTCCATTGGTTTGTAAACATGCAAATTCCCTTCAGATTCTAAGTATACCAAATATCCTTTATAAGTTACTTTAATTACTTTTGACGCAGGTTCGTATGCTGTTTGGTGTTCGCTAATTCTTATGGGAATAGCTCCTTCAACTATGAAACTAAGTTCTATGTGGTGTCCAAATTTAAGTCCGTCAAACACTTTACCCATTTCCATTAACGGACTGTCTATGTCGTATACTGGCATTCCCTCTTCTTCTTCTTTGTAAAAGTCTTGCCATTCGGTAGAATTATAATTTGATGCATTTTGTGATATTATGGGTTGTCCTAGATATTTTAGGATTACGCCTAATTTACCTTCTAATCCCATGAGGTTTTTGTTGATAGCTTCTGCGGTTCTTTGTTCTTTAACAATTTTTTCTTTTTCTAACATGATTATTAATCATATATATGTTATATGCCAGATATTACATACATTTTGAATGATCCAACAACACCTAATTTAGTTGAAGGTGTTGATTTACCAACCAAGCCACTTGGCATGGATTTTAAGGTTGATGGTTTTATTGGTGCAACTCCAACCATATATACTCCAGAGCATCAGGCTGCATTGTGTCACTACAATATTGCTCAATCAATTAATCTTATGAGAAGGGTTTTGAAACAACCTTTGCTTAATCATTGGTCTTCAGTTAGAACTCTTTATGTTCAGCCGCGTGCTGGCAGGCAATTTAATGCGTTTTATGATCGTGTTGGTTTGAAATTTTTTTATGCTATGAACCCTGTTACGAAGAAGATGGTTTATACTTCTAATTCTTCTGATGTAATTTTACATGAGACTGGTCATGCTTTATTGGACGCTTTACGTCCAGATTTATTTAATGTTCAGGCTTATGAAGTTTGGGCATTACATGAGGCTTTTGGTGATATCCATTCAATAATTAATGCTTTACATCATGATAAATTCATTGATGCTATTATTAGTGAAACTCAAGGCAATTTGGCTCAAAGTAATGTTTTGACGAGATTGGCTGAGGAAATGGGTCAGGCAATCTATGATTTAACGGGTGGTCGTGGTGGGCGGATTGCAGGTGCATTGCGTAATGCCTGGAACGGTTTTACCTATGTAGCTCCAGAAAGATTACCTCGTAATAGCAACGACAATCAATTGTCGAGTGAACCTCATAGTTTTTCCAGAGTGTTTTTAGGCGCTTGGTATGATATTTTCTGTGGTATTTACGATGTGCAGAGACAGTCTGGTTTAGATATTAAGACTTCTATAATTAACGCTAGAGATGTGTTAACATCTTATACTTATAATGCAATTCCTAATGCACCTGCGTCAATTAGGTTTTATAATTCCTTTGCCAAGGCTATGTTAGTTCAGGATAAGATGAATGGTTATAAGTATAACCAAGTAATGAATAATGTTTTTATTAAAAGAAACATTTTAGAACAAGTTGTTCGCCCTATGGCCGCAATGAATTTGGCTGACTTCAAGTTGATGTTAGAGCCAGCGGATGAGATTATCGAACATCCTGAAGTAGCAGTAGTGATAAGTAAAAACATTATGATATTGACATTACCAGATTTAATGATTAATGTGGATGCTCCAAATGATACATATTACGAATTTGACCAAACTGGTGAATGTGTAGATGCAACGGTTACATCTCCTTCAGAATTGATGGATCATGCTCGTGATTGTGTTGACTTTTTAAATGAAAAAGGGTTAATTAGGGCTGATAAGATGACCCCTTTTGAGATCAATCAAGATGGGGATTTGATTCGTAGCCATTTTGCAGGTTGCTTTACAAACAACTGCACTAACCCTAATCAAATTGAGTATTTAAAATGTTGGAAACCCGAAAATAATTCTGGGTGTGGTTGCGGTGGTAAGAAAAAACCACCTTGTAATGGACTCAATAAAGGTCCAATGGT
>Ga0315277_10011216_pt1 | contig 11304 bp, 3 predicted proteins | sample YL17G05_15_MG_FD_203695 | JGI IMG/M metagenome (GOLD analysis project Ga0315277, IMG submission 203695) | Sediment microbial communities from Yellowstone Lake, YNP, Wyoming, USA - YL17G05_15 | ecosystem: Environmental > Aquatic > Freshwater > Lake > Sediment | place: USA: Wyoming | collected...
CGGTCGTGCCCCAGCCTACCTCCCGCAGCGAGTTCCTGCAGGGACGAGACGTCGTCGTGCAGGTCACGACGCCCGCGGGCGCGGAGTTCGCGAGCGGGATGCTGTACTACCGGGCGGGCGGCGCGTCCGTCTACGACAGCTCGCTCGTGGCGGTGAGCGAGGCTCTGCGTGTCCCCGTGGGCGTGATCCCCGCATCGGTCGTGGGCGCGCGGGGTGTGGAGTTCTTGGTCGCGGTGCAGACCAGGACCACCCGGCTGACGTGGCCGGCGGCGAACGCGGCGAGCGTGCCCGACACGCTCCGGATCACCGTGGGCGATCTGGCCGAGCCGGAGCAGCACGCCGGCGGACGCTACCGGCTGTTGTCCGTTCCGCTCGACTTCGGTCCGGGATTCGCGGGCAGCCTCGCCGATCTGCTCGGCGACCAGAGCGAGTTTGGCACGTACGACCCGGTGCGCTGGCGCGCATTCGTCTACGATCCGGGTCTGGGCGCCAACATCGAGTACGCCGATTCGAGCGCCGCGCGCTTCCGTCCGACGCCGGGGCGGACGTTCTGGCTGATCAGCAAGCAACCCCACCGCGTGGACGTGGCGCCGGTGAGCGGGCTCTCGACGGCGACGGGACGCGATTACGCGCTGGTGCTGGAGTCCGGCTGGAACCAGGTGGGGGACCCGTTCGACTTCCCGGTGGCGTGGTCGGCGGTGCGGAAGTCCGCGGCGGTGGGGGAGCCGGTGGCGTTCGATCCGGCACTCGGCACGATCGGGGACTACGCCGACACGCCGCCCACGCTGCTGGAGCCGTTCGAGGGCTGCTTCGTATTCAACGGGGCGGCGAGTGCGGAGACGCTGTGGGTGCCGGCGCAGGAGGCCGCGGCTAGCGTGGCCGCCTTGCCGGCGCGCGCGGCGGCGAGCGCGGGCAGCGGCTGGCGGGCGCGCTTGCGCGCGCGCAGCGAGCACGCGCAGGACGGAGCGAACCTGTTCGGGGTGGATGCGGCGGCGGCGGAGGGCCGGGACGCGCTGGATCAACCGAAGCCGCCGCTCCCGCCGGGGCCGTGGGTGCGGCTGGGGTTCGCGCATCCGGAATGGAGCGGTGGATCGGGGCTGTACCGGCACGATCTGCGCGGGCCGACGAGCGAGGGCCACGCCTGGGCGATTGAGATCACGAGTGCGGAGGCGGGGGAGCCGATCACGCTGGAATGCGCGGCGGACAGCACGCTCGCGGCGGAGCAGGTGCTGCGGCTGATCGACGTGGAGCAACAGGCGGCGGTGGAGTTGAAGGTGGCGGGCAGCGTGGGCATGGCGGCGAGCTACCGGCTGATCGGCTTCGGACCCGGGCGGCCCTACCGGCTGACGCTGCTGGCGGGGGCGGCGGAGTACGTGAAGCGGGGGAGCGACTCGCTGCTGACGATTCCCGGGCGGTTGGTGCTGGATCCAGTGGCGCCGAATCCGTTCCGCACGAGCACGCGGTTCCGCTTCGGGCTGCCGCGGGCGGCACAAGTGACGCTGGAGGTGTACGACGTGCGGGGGGCGCGGGTGGTGCGGTTGCAGGACGGGGCGTGGCTGGCGCCGGGGTATCACACACTGATCTGGAACGGGATCGGGGCCGCGGGAGCGCCGGTGCCGAGTGGGATCTACTACGCGCGGCTGCAGGCGGGGAGCCTGTCGCTCACCCGGCGGCTGGTGGTGGTGCGTTAGGCGCAGCAGGAGGAGACGAGACGATGCGGAACCTGGGGGAGTTGAGACTCGTGCGCGTGCTGGTCGCATTGCTGCTGTTGTGCAGCGCGCTGCCGGTGGAAGTGTTCGCGCAGACAACGCCGGGTGGGTCGTCTCCCGCTTCGCCGCCCGCGCGGGGAGTGGTGCCCGTGAACTCGGCCCAGGTGGCCGCCGCGGCGGACTCGGCGGAGGCCGCTGCCGGAGCTGACTCCGCGCGGTCGGCCGTCTCGCAGGCCGAGCAGACGCTGGTCGAGTCGCGGGAGTTGCTGAAGTCGGGGGACTACGACCGCGCGATCGAGATCCTGAAGGCGGCGCTGGCGCGGGGGCCATACCCGGTACCGCTCCAGCGGGACCTCTATCTGCAGCTGATCAAGACCTACGTGACGCTGGGGAACGACCTGAAGTTCCGGCCGCAGGGGCGGGAGATGTCGAACCTGAACTACCGGGCGGCGCGGGAGTGGATGGTGGAGTGCCTGTCGGTTCCGGCGCTGCGGCACACGAAGCCGGAGCCAGCGACGGACTACCCGCCGGAGATGGTGCGGCTGTTCGGGGAGGTGCGCGCGGAGGTGTTCGGGGCGTTCCGGGTGGTGGGGGTGGAGCCGGTGACGGCGACGGTGCTGTTCGATGGGGACACGCTGCGGCTGTCGGCGGACTGCGTGCGCGGCGACGACGATCTGAAGGTGGGGGCGCACCGGGTGACGGTGTGGGCGCCGCGCTACCGGGCGCAGACGGAGACGGTGACGATCTCGCCGGGAGCGACGCTGGAGCGGAGCTACGGGCTGAGCCGGCGGCGGGGGACGCGCTGGTACGTGACGCGCGGGGTGCTTGGGGTGGGTGCGGCGGTAGGTCTGGGGCTGCTGCTGGGGCGCGAGACGGGTGCGGGCGCCCCGCCAGGGGAATCGCCGCTGCCGCCGGCGCCGCCGCCGCCGGGGAGGTAGGAGGCGCGTCATGGGTTGCGCCTGGCCGATTCCGCCGCGAGAGGATTGCCGCCGACGATGCGGCACTCCGTCCCTGTTCGACGGCCTTCAATGCCGGCTGTCGCGCGTGATACGCACAACGCGATCCTTTCGATCTTTGCTGCTCGCCTTTCCCTTCCTGAGCGCAGCAGGTCTGCTGGCGCCCACAAACGCGGAGGTACTCGCATCCTCTTCGGCCTGGACCGGGCAGACCGTGTATGGGCAGTCCGTGGCGCTGGACGACGTGGACGGCGACGGCAGGTTGGACCTCGTCTGCGGCAATCAAGACAGCACCGTGACTTTCTATTCGAACACCGGCGCCGGATTCACGTCCAGGCCCGCTTGGTCTGGCGCCATGGGGCAAGGGGCGAGTGTGGTGCTGGGAGACATGAATGGAGATGGACTGCCTGATCTCATCAGGGGCAATGGCTACATTGACGTGAGTTGGGCGGGGGGGCCCCCCAAGCTCTATCTGAACCTTGGGGGGAGCTTCTCATCCACGGCAGCATGGACGGGAACCGGCGCCTACGGGTCCTGCATGGCCCTGGGTGACGTCGACGGCGACGGGAGGCTGGACCTCGTTTGCGGGGCCTGGAAGGACGGAAGCTTGCTCTTCCTCAACGGCAGCTCGGGATTGGGCTCGGTCCCGGCTTGGACCGGACCTCCGGACACGACCCAGGCCGTAGTCCTGGGTGACGTGGATGGCGATGGGAGGCTCGACCTGGTATGTGCGACCACCGTGGGAGCGAAGCTCTACCTCAATACTGGGGGGAGCTTCACATCCTCTCCAGTCTGGATTGGCCCGCCGGGCGCCGGGGTGGCTCTGGGGGACGTGAACGGTGACGGTCGGCTCGATCTCGTGTGCCAGAGCACCGCGGAGTCGCGGCTCTACCTGAACACGGGTGGCGCGCTCGCGACCTCCGCGAGTTGGGTCGGGCCCGGCTCGGGCGTCACATGGGGATGGGGTAGCGTGAGTCTGGGCGATGTGGATGGCGACGAGAGGCTCGACGTAGCGCTGAGTGGCCCGAACCCGATGATCATCCTGAACGCGGGGGGGACCTTTGCGCCTTCACACGCCTGGACGGGCCGGAGCGAGACGACTGTCCGGGTCGTGCTGGCGGATGTTGATGGGGACGGTCTTCTCGATCTGATGCGCGGGAACTCTACGGGCGGGAGCACGCTGTACTTGAACGTGACGGGCAAGTTCGGCTCGACGCCTGCCTGGCCCGGACCCGTGGAGACGACGCTCGGGGTGGCGCTCGGTGACGTGGACGGCGACGGTAAGTTGGACCTCGTCCGCGGGAACTTCCGCCAGGTGGCGACCCTGTACCTCAACACCGGCGGGACTTTTGGGACCTCCCGGGCCTGGGCCGGCCCGGTGGAGAACACGGCCGCCGTGGCACTGGGGGACGTGAACGGTGATGGCCGGCCGGACCTGATCCGGGGCAATACGGCTGGGAAGACCACGCTGTACTTCAACCACGCGGGCACGTTCGGATCGACCCCCGACTGGAGCGGACCTGCGGAGCCGACAGACGCCGTGGCTCTCGGGGACGTGAATGACGATGGGCGGCTCGATCTGGTGCGCGGGAACAGTGGCCAGAGAACCTCGCTGTACCTGAATCAGGGCGGAACTCTCGCCAGCACTCCCATCTGGGTCGGTGCCTTGGCGGCGACGTACGGAGTGGCGCTGGGTGATGTGAACGGGGATGGCCGACCGGACTTGGTCCAGGGGAACAGGCCGAACACCCAGCTTTATCTCAACTCGGGTGCCGGGTTCGCGGCGGTGTCGGCCTGGACCGGCCCAGGAACGAACTGCGTTGCGCTCGGGGACGTGGATGGGGACGGCCGCCCGGACCTGCTCTGCGGTGCTTCTCCTTCTCTGTATCGCAACACCGGCTCGAGCTTCGCGTCCACAGCCTCGTGGAGCGGGCCAGCGGAAGGGACGACCTATGCCGTGGCTCTGGGTGACGTGGACGGCGACGGCCGTCTCGACCTCGTACGTGGGAACTACGGCCAGGGATCCACGCTCTACCTCAACACCGGGGACGCGTTTGGATTGGATCCAGAATGGACCGGGCTCGATGCCCCCACCTACAGCGTGGCGCTCGGCGACGTCAATGGGGACGGCCGCCTCGACGTGGTCTTCGGAAGCGAGAACGGGAGCACGCTCTATCTCAACCGGAGTCCCTGGCTCCTGGGCCCCGACACGAGTGCGGCGGGACGGCAGTTGCCGAACAACCCGGCCCACCTGCGCTGGGTGCGCGTGGCGCAGGCTGACTCGAACCTCTACCGGATTATATTCCAGGCGGTAGACGTCGAAGCAGACCGAATCTGGGTGGTCGGCGAGTACCAGTACGAGGGGTCGCCGGTCTGGCGTGCGATGGAGCTGGATGGGAATGCGCTGCGCGCGGGGCCATTTGCGACCTCACCGTCGGGCGAGGAGCACGAGATCTCGTGGAACGTGATGGGCTTGTCCTTCGACCGCCGGAACGTCGTGATCCGGCTGCGTGCAGTCTCCGCGTCGCGCTGGGTGGTAGGGACGCAGTTCATCCCGGCCTACCTCATGAAGGTTGGTCCCGTGACCCCAGCGCGCCCCGCGCTGGTGGCCGCGCCGGCGAACCTCGTGTTCCCGACCATGACGGTGGGAGACACGGCGTTGCTGAGCCTGCGCCTGTCGAATCCCGGCACGCGCGACTTGGTCATCGACCAGGTCGAGTCGCCGGACACGGCCTTGAGCGTCGGAGTTGCGCCAGGTCTCGTCATCGCTCCGGGACAACAGTACAACGCGGCGGTGGTGCTGGCGCCGCGCCGCGCGATCTCCAGCCTCGGTCCCTTGCGAATCCACGGCAACGATCCGACTGCGCCGGTGGTCGAGGTCCCCATTGCCACTGATGTGCGTTCACTCGATTTCTCGTCACGGCTTCTGGCGACTGCGCCCGAGATCCCGCTGGGGGAGGCGGCCACGATCATCGTGACGCCGGCGCAGCAAGTGCACATCTTGGGAGGCTTCGTCTGCTACCGAGCACGAGGCGCGGCGTCGTTCGCCGACAGTTCGCGCCTCGTCGCTCAGGGTGCGAACTTCGCCGCGCTGATCCCCGGCAACGCGGTCACCGAGGCCGGTCTCGAGTTCTTTATCCGCGTCGAGAACAGCGGCGTGGTCGCCGTTGATCCGCCCGGCGCTCCCGACTCGTCGTTCTTCCAGCCGGTCGCAGCGCCGTCCGGCATCACGGTCGTGCCCCAGCCTACCTCCCGCAGCGAGTTCCTGCAGGGACGAGACATCGTCGTGCAGGTTTCGACGCCGGTAGGCGCGGAGTTCGTGAGCGGCGTGTTGTACTACCGGCCAGGTGGCGCGAGCGCCTACGACAGCACGCTCGTGGCGGTGAGCGACATCCTGCATGTCCCGGTGGGCGTCATCCCCGCTGCGATCGTGGGCGCGCGGGGCGTGGAGTACTGGGTTGCGGCGCAGACCATGACCCGGCGGCTGACGTGGCCGGCACTGAACGCGGCGGCATCGCCCGACACGCTTCGGATCACCGTGGGCGAACTCTCCGAGCCGGAGCAGCGTCCGGGAGGGCGCTACCGGATGCTGTCCGTTCCCCTCGACTTCGGCCCGGGATCCACGGGCAGCCTCGCCGATCTGCTCGTCGACCAGAGCGAGTTCGGCACGTACGACCCGGTGCGCTGGCGTTCGTTCGTCTACGATCCGGGTCTGGGCGCCAACGTCGAGTACGCCGATTCCACGGTCGCGCGCTTCCGACCGGCGCCGGGGCGGGCGTTCTGGCTGATCAGCCGGCAGGCGCACCGCGTGGACGTGGCCCCGGTAAGCGGGCTCTCGACGGCAACGCGACGCGATTACGCGCTGGTGCTGCAGCCAGGCTGGAACCAGGTGGGCGATCCCTTCGACTTCCCCGTAGCGTGGTCGGCGGTGCGGAAGTCCGCGGCGGTGGGGGAGCCGGTGGCGTTCGATCCGGCGCTGGGCACGATTGGGGACTATGCCGACACGCCGCCCACGGTGCTGGATCCGTTCGAGGGCTGCTTCGCGTTCAATGCCGCGGCGAGCGCCGAGACGCTGTGGGTGCCGGCGCAGGAGGCCGCGGCTAGCGTGGCGGCCTCGCCGGCCCGCGCGGCTGCGAGCATGGGCCGCGGCTGGCGGGTGCGTCTGCGCGCGCGCAGCGAGCATGCGCTGGATGGGGCGAACCTGTTTGGGGTGGATCCCGCGGCCGCGGAGGGCCGGGACGCGCTCGACCTGCCGAAGCCGCCGCTCCCGCCGGGGCCGTGGGTGCGGCTGGGGTTCGCGCATCCCGAATGGAGCGGTGGGCCGACTCTCTACCGGCGCGATCTGCGCGCGCCGACGAGCGAGGGCCACGCCTGGGCGATCGAGATCACGAGTGCGGAGGTGGGGGAGCCGATCACGCTGGAATGCGAGGCGGACAGCACGCTCGCGGCGGGCCAGGTGCTGCGGCTGATCGACGTGGAGCAGCAGGCGGCGGTGGAGCTGAAGGGGGCGGGGAGGGCGGGCGTGGCGGCGAGCTACCGGCTGATCGCTTTCGGTCCCGGGCGACCTTACCGGCTGACGCTGCTGGCGGGGGTGGCGGAGTACGTCGCGCGGGGGAGCGACTCGCTGCTGGCGATGCCGGAGCGGCTGCTGCTGGATCCGGTGGCGCCGAACCCGATCCACGCGAGCACGCGGTTCCGCTTCGGGCTGCCGCGTGCGGGGCCGGTGCGGCTCGAGGTGTTCGGGGTGCGCGGGGAGCGGGTTGCCAAGCTGATGGACGGGGCGTGGCAGGCGCCGGGCTATCACACGCTGATCTGGAACGGCACCGGATCGTCGGGGGCGCCGGTGCCGAGTGGGATCTACTATGCGCGGCTGCAGGCGGGCGGAATGTCGCTCACCCGGCGCCTGGTCGTGGTTCGCTGAGCGGCGGGTGCTGTTGCTCCTCAAGCGCCCGTGCGCTTCAACAGCCTCCCGAGGAAGGACGGCTTCTTCTCCTCACGCGCCCCCTCGGTCCGGATGAACTCCTCAAAGCTCGAGCTGAAGAGCCGGCACGCGCTCCCTTCCCCCTCGACGTAGTGCTTGGTCGCCAGCTCGTCCACCACGTGCCGCAGCGAATCGGGGATGCTCCTGCCCTTCGCCATGCGAAGCAACGCGCTTCGCTGGTGCGGGTCGAAGCCGTCCCAGACGTACCGAAAGTGGAGCCAGGCCTCCGAGGCGAAGCGCCGGCGAATCTCGGCGAAGTCCGGCTGGGCGCCGTCCGGGTGCTCCTCCAGGTACTCGACCACATGCGAGCACGCCATCTGGAGGAAGAACGGGAACCGTCCCGCCAGCGTGAGGATCTGCTCCGCGTAGGGTGCGAGCGGCCGGCCCATGTGCTCGGAGGGGACGCGGATCAACTCGAGTGCCTCCTCGCGCTGGAAGACCGACAGTCTCATGGTCGAGAAGATGTTGAAGAACGGCGAGTCCGAGATCTCCCGGGTGTGGCAGAGCATCTGCAGGTCGCGCCCCGAGGACGTCAGGTAGGCGACATTGTAGTGATTGGCGAGGAAGCGTAGGAACGAGAAGAACTCGAGGCTGAAGTTGGTGTTGGTGGTGACCACGTCGAACTCGTCGAGCAGCAAGGCCAGCCTCAGACCCGCCGCGTCGAGCCGCTGCACCATCTCCTTGACCCCGTCCAGGCTCGGCGTGCAGCCGGATAGGTCCACGCGCCCGCGCAGCTCCAGGCTCACCATGTTGAGCAGCAGCCGGACGAAGGACTCCAGGGCCATGGCCTTCTGCTCCTGGAAGTCCAGGAACACCATGACCATCTTCTCAGGCTCCTCGAGGTGCTTCTGCCGCTGGGCCTGCATGTAAACGAAGTTGAGCAGCGACGACTTGCCGATCTTCCTCTCGCCGACGATGGAGATCGAGCCGGGCGGCGTGGCGTTCAGCCGCGCGAAGATCCGCTTCACCTCCTGCTGGCGGCCAAAGAAGTCGCCGGGATTCTTGATCATCACCCGGTTGAGATACGGGTTGCGCGTGTGCGGGCGGGGAGCGGTAGGGGCCGCCGGAACGGGCAGCGCGCCCGCGCCCGCGAGATCGGGCCGCATCAGCAACTCGCCCAGCCGCCGGGCCACCGCGCCCATGTCGCGCGGCCGGTCGTCGGGGTGCTTGGCCAGGCACTCGCGCACCAGGCCGGCCAGCTCCGGGGGACACCCGGGAAGGCGCTCCTCGATGGGCGTGGGGTCGCGGTGCGTGATGTTGTAGAGGAGCGACATCGAGTGGTCAGCCCGGAACGGGTTCTCGCCGGCCAGCACCTCGTAGAGGATCACGCCGAACGAGAACACCTCGCTGCGCACGCTGACGCCCTGGCCTGCGATGTTCTCGGGCGCCACGTAGGCCAGCGTGCCCATGAGCGCCCCCTGCGAATCCGATGTCGTGAGGCGGCCCATGTCCTTCGAGAGCCCGAGGTCGAGGATCTTCGCCGTACCCCCCGGGGTGATCATCACGTTGTGGGTGGACACGTCGCGGTGAAGGACCCCGATCGAGTGGATGGCGTGAAGCCCCGAGGCTACCTGCAGCATGATCTCGAGACAGCGGCGCAGCGGCGGGGCCTGCTCGTGCCTCAACTCGCCCAGGGTCCTGCCGTCCATGTATTCCATCACGATGTAGGGCCGCCCCTCGTGCGAGCCCAGCCGGTAGACCTGGACGACGTTCGGGTGGTTGAGGCTCGCGAGGTTCCTGCCTTCGCTGAGGAAGCGCTTGAGCTCCGGTTCGCCAGCTTGGCCGGGGCGCAGCATCTTGACGGCGACGGGCCGCTCCAGTGGGACGTCGGTGCACAGGTAGACGGTCCCGAATCCGCCCTCGCCGAGCATCCGCTCCACCCGGTAGCAGCCGTCGATCAGCGTGCCGATCATGTTCACTTCGCTCCGTCGGGCCGGCGCTCGATGCTGTTCTTCGAATAGTCGAAGACCACCCGTTCGCCGGACTTCACGGCGAGGCTCTGCTCGACGACCTCCCCGGAGACCAGGACCACGCGGATCTGGTGGGAGCCCGGGCGGAGCCTGCGGGGCCCCGAGTTCTGCACGTTCTCCACGACCAGCGCGTCATCCACGTAGATCTGGGCCGGGCGATCCCCCTGGATGACGAGCACGCCGGGGGCTTCGGGTTTGAGGGTGAGGTGGATCTGGCCGGACCCGGAGGCGATCTCGAGCGTGGTGTCGCCCGGGGCGAAGTCGGTGCGCCGCGCTTCGAAGCGATGCCGGCCCGCAGGAAGTGCGGCCAAGCTGAAGGGAGTGGTTCCGCGCGGCGTGCCGTCCACCAGGATCTGCGCGCCCAGGGGTTCCGACGTCACCATGAGATTCGCGAGGCCGGGCTGCAGCGTGAGCGCCAGCGTCCGCATCTGTCCGGGCTGCAGCGTGACCTCCTGCCGTGCCTGGCCGCGGCCCGGGAGGGAGGCTTCGACCGTGCGCGTGCCCGGGACCGCCAGGCCCTGCACCGTCACGGGACTGCGCCCGCGCGGCCTGCCGTCGATGGAGACGAGCGCGCCCGGGGGCGTGGTCTCGACCCGCAGCCCGCCCAGGAGCGGGCGCAGCCGGACCGCACGGGCTTCATCGGACCCGGCCCGGAGCTGGATCACGAGCGTCGTATCCGCGTATCCCGGGGCTGCGATGCGGTAGCGGTGGACCAAGTCCGTCGCCACACGATCGTGGAAGGTACCGGTCCCGACCTGCTGGTCGCCTTCGAAGACCGCGGCCTCGGCGGGGACGACGGCGAGATCCAGTCTCGCGGTCACGGCGGCCGCTGAAGGAACATCCCGGGTTCCCCTGCCTGGAGTCCGCCCGATGATGCCCGGGACCACGAGCGTCGCCCCGACCGCGACCACGACCAGCGCGGCAAGCGCGAGGGCGATGCGCAGCCGCTTCGAACGGATCATGCCAGTCCCGCGCAGCGACAGTCCCTCTTCCCGTACCACCTGCCAAACGGAGTGCATGCGCCGGATCCAGAGCCGCCAGAGGTCCATCCGGAACGCGTAGGCCGGAGGGTGCGCGCGATCGTCCTTCGACAGGAACTCGCTCCGGAAGAGCTTCTCCAGCACCGTGGCGAGCCGAGCGGGGGCGAGGTCGAGGGGATACTGCCGCTGACGGATCATCCGGGACAGGCTCGTCACCGGGGTGCCGTCCGTGCCGTCGGGCAGGGCCTCGGCCAGCAGGGCCAGCACGAGCTTCTCGTCACGCTCCAGGGTGTCCCACAAGAAGATCATTTGCGGGAGGGGGTTCTCCACCATCCCGGTGACGACCTCGTCCAGCAGGGCGGTGGTCGCGAGTGGCGTTCGCCTCTCGTTCAGGAGGTCCACGAGGCTCTGGCACACGGCCTGGGTGTAGAACGGCTGGCCGGCGGTCAGGCGGTAGATCTTCTCCACCGCGTCGTCCTCGTAGCGGGCCTGTCCCTCGACCGGCTGGCGGATCAGGCGCAGCGCGTCGTCCCGCTGCAGGTAGCTGATGGTGCGGTAGAGGGACTTGCCGAGTATTCTCCTGTAGTCGCGGCGGCGCGCCTCGAGGTGCTGGGAGCCGGTGAAGATCAAGAAGACGGAGTGCCCCTCCATCAGGCTCGAGAGAATGTGGAGGATATCCTCGCCCAGCACGCCGGCGTCGATCTTCTT
>Ga0315277_10011217_pt1 | contig 11303 bp, 4 predicted proteins | sample YL17G05_15_MG_FD_203695 | JGI IMG/M metagenome (GOLD analysis project Ga0315277, IMG submission 203695) | Sediment microbial communities from Yellowstone Lake, YNP, Wyoming, USA - YL17G05_15 | ecosystem: Environmental > Aquatic > Freshwater > Lake > Sediment | place: USA: Wyoming | collected...
AGTTCTGACAGTCTGGATATTGATCTGCAGAACGGAGCGACAATGACGCTGAAGAATGTCGCCTTCGATACGGGCAAGGTCTCAACGGTTGGGACAAACACACTCCTCACTGTCCTAAATGACTTAGTGGTTAAGGTAATTGACGCCTCTGGGGGACCGATTGTCGGTGCATCGGTGGAAATACGGAAACAGTCGGACAATAGCTTGATCACATCAGGAAGTACAGGAGGAGATGGACGATTTACGGCACCTCTATTGCTGAGCGCAACGAAAGCATCCCCCTGGTCTGTCGAGTATAAGAAGATTGTAGTGAGCTATGGTGGTTACGCGGACTCAATTGAGAATGAGTACCTCCGGTACCGTGACACTGCCGCAGTGAGTATAGCACCAGTGTTTTCGGTCTTGCCGGTAAGCATTGATTTCAGCACCGTACCAGTTGGTCGGAATAAATTAGATAGTGTAACGGTGACTAATACAGGCGATGACACTCTTCACATCGCATCGGTGGTATCAGATAACGGATTGAATTTTGTTGTGTTTCCGGCTGGACCGGACACAATTGCGCCATTGGGTAGCAAAAAGTATTACGTCAGGTTCAATCCTGTAGGTATGGGAGCGAAGGCAGGGAACATTGTATTGACGCATGATGCTGCAGGATCGCCTAGTTCAGTGCCAGTGAGCGGCACAGGAGGTGAATTAGTAATACCTGTAAAGTTAGATAGTACGAAGAAGAATCAGCACTTCGTAGTTCAATCTGGTACATACACCCTAGGTCACGGATCAAGAGACACAGTAGCCATATTTGTAGCGGGAGACACGCTTCGCTTCGCGTCAGGCTATCTGTCGAAGGGTGTTGACAGCGTAGGTATTGATGGTAACGGAGCGACCATTATCGGTGACTGGACAGGCCCACCCGGCAGTGATGATAATGGTCAGTTTGGTGTATGGTTCAAGGATCGGACCTCGGCGACAGCTGCAACAGACTCGACATCATGGCGGTTGCGGGACACGATTGTGAACCTCAACGTTCAGAAGTTCTACAGTGCTATTACGTTTCGTGGTGTGGAATACGGGAAGATAGCGAATTGTGTTATTGATTCGTGCAACACAGGGATTGACATGTCGGCAAAGCCGAACAAGCGGAACGTGGTGGCGGACAACACAATCACGCGGGTGAAGAATAAGGGGATTGGTGTTCGTGGTTACTGGAACACGGTGGAGAACAACGTGATTCAGAACTCTGGTGCGACTAACGGGTACATCTGGGTGGAGCAAGTGTATTCGGATAACAACATGATCCGTGGGAACAAGGTGTGGGATTCAGGCCCTCACCAGAACGGAGTATTGGGTATTCAGTTTTCGAGTAGCACAAAGCGGAACACTCTGGAAAGTGACACGGTGCGAGGATTTGCAAGTATAAGTGATAAGGGAGTTCGGTTTAACACCTCATGGTACGACACAGTGCGGAACTGTTTGATTGATACTAACTGGATCGGGATGATTTTCGAGGGTGCAGGGGACAGTGCCAACCTGGCGACGGGGACGAATTTCATAAAGAACAAGATCGGAGTTAAAGCGATAGCGGCAAAGAACAACGTCATTGAGAACTCAACAATCAGTTCTGACAGTCTGGATATTGATCTGCAGAACGGAGCGACAATGACGCTGAAGAATGTCGCCTTCGATACGGGCAAGGTCTCAACGGTTGGGACAAACACACTCCTCACTGTCCTAAATGACTTAGACGTATTTGTTACCGATGCACCCATTGTGGGAGCCTCTGTAGAAGTGAGAAAACAATCAGACAATAGTCTGGTAACATCCGGCGTTACAGGAAGTGATGGTCATTTCATTGCAGATCTGTTGTTGAGCTTCACTCAGAATCTCTCTGGAAAAGTATTAACATTATACAAAGTGATCGTAACAAAGGATGCATATACGGATATCGTTGAGAATATCTTTTTACAGGCTGGTGTCCCGATAACCTTCTCAGTGCCTGCATTCTCTGTGGTACCTGGGAGTTTGAACTTCGGTGGTCTTGCAGTTGGCTCGAGTAAACAGGATAGTGTTGTAGTAACGAATCCTGGCGCGGACACATTGCACATTACGAATGTATCCTCCGACAATGTTGAATTCACGGTGACGCCTGGTAGTTTAACTCTTGCTCCTGCTGCGAGTATAAAGTATTACATTACGTTCAGCCCGACAGCAATTGGAGCAAAATCGGGTAATATTATCTTTACCCACGATGCACCTAGCTCAACCGATACCGTGGTAGTATACGGATCATCTGGTGTTGTACCTATCAATATAGTAAAATTGAAAGATATTGATGGTAATCTAATCACATCCGGGGATCAAACATCGAAGATATGGTCTCTCTCTCTATTCCGAGGTGCTGTTCATGGTGATAGTATTATTACGGTCGGCAACACAAGTACACTTTCAGCGTATGTACCCGCTGGTAAATATATTGCAACTGAAGCTGACAGTGGCTCAGGATGGCATCGTATCAACGGAAATCAATCTCGTTTCGATACTCTCATTGTCACAACGGTTGCAGTAAATGATACGTTTATTAATTATCACCAGAATTTGATTACAGCCTCGAGTGGTGTTCATGGATCAATTTCACCTTCTGGAAATGTCTATGTCAATGATGGGGCGAATCAAAAATTCACAATGGCACCAGATGTTGGATATCATGTTGACAGCGTATTTGTTGATGGTATTTTCGTGGACTCAATAATGAGTTACACGTTCTATAATATCGTTGCAAATCACACGATTTACGTGAAGTATGCTGTCAACGTATTTGGGCTGACCATTACTGCTGTTCATGGGACAGTGACGAAGGTCCCCGATCGGATCTCTTATGATAGTGGCGCAACAGTTCAATTGACAGCATTACCGGATGTTGGGTACCATTTTGTTAACTGGAGTGGTGATACAAGTGGTAGTGTAAATCCCATTAATATAATCATGTATAAAAGTAGAAATATTACTGCTAATTTCGCCATCAATACATACACAATAACTGTCGTTCAAAGTGCTCATGGCTCCATTTCTCCAAATACTTTAATTGTTAATTACGGCGATTCGAGATCGTTCAACATAACACCGGATGAAGGTTATCATGTAGATAGTGTTTTTGCCGATGACACGTTTGTGCCTGATTCCACTACGAGCTATACATTTACAAACGTCACTGCAAATCACACTCTGACTGCAAAATTCGCGATTGACACTTACACTCTCACAATCAATGTCGAAGGAAGCGGTACAGTCACTCGTATGCCGAATTTATCGGTCTACGAACATGGAAGCAGTGTTGATCTTGAAGCAGTCCCGGACGACATCAGCTGGGAATTCAAGCAATGGAGTGGTGATTTAACAGGATCAGACAATCCGAAGAGCATTATTATGGACGGTCCGAAATCAGTCACAGCTACTTTTGAACAAAATTCTGCGTACCTCATAACTTATCGCAGCTTTACCGTCGACAGCATCGCTTTCGATACCGACAAGAAGGGTAAAGTCGGTAAATACGAGAAGCGGAAAGTAGATAAGGTCGACTTCGAGTTCTATGTGGTAAATCCGTACATTCTTACGTTGCCGGATCTACATGTAGAATTCGGGTACGCGATCGATACCGTAAACTTCCCGTTCGGGACGATTCCGCCATCAGTTGCGACATGCCCCGATGGTAAGATGAAGAAGTGGGATTTTGTATTCCCGACGCTGAGTACCGGTGATACAGTAAAGGTCTACGGATTCGGCAATAAGGGAAAGCCCCAGAAAGTATCAAAGTACTACTGGACCGACAACGGAACACAGATGGGTGATAAATTTAAGGATCCTACATTCACACGAAATGTTCCCAAGATGCCTATGCCGAACCGCATTAACGCCTTGTATGAGACGTTCCTCTACGGTGGCTATGGTACCACCGGTATGGTTGTGGGTGAAGTTAGAACCGACAGTAATAAATATTTTGGTTGGTTCCAGACACTGAAGTACGGCTACGTATGGAACTCGCTGAACAAGAAGGGCGGTCTGCATACAGGTTTACCGCACGGTTTTGACTACTTCGTAAACACCAAACCAGTAGTGAAACAGCAGAAGAAACTCGACCCGACTAAGTATAACAACATGTTGTTCGCCAACCTTGCTGTATTGAAGTTCAACATAACTGCCAGTGCGATGGGAATAAATCCTGTCGGTTTCGGTGAACTAATATATGACGAACCCGCAACGGATGGACCGTTTGACGGTATGATGATACGGGAAATCGCAACCTACGCGGATTCGCTCATGATGGGCTGGCTGATTGACACAGTCGATAGCAGAGGCAGACCGGCAAAAGGTCACAAGTTCATGGATGCATCTGCTCCGGGATCCTATAATGATCTTAATTATGTGGTTGGACGCATCAACAAGGCATTCGAAGGTGAACTGGATACCGTGAAATTCTCGGATTCACTCATCTTCACGGGCTTGAAAGCTCTGCTTGATGTTCCTTACCTCAGGGCCAATGACGGTGTTATACCTACGGTTATAACACCGTTGGCCGACATAATACCACAGGAGCCTGTCGGTTATTCGCTCTATCAGAATTATCCAAATCCCTTCAACCCGGTGACGACAATCGAGTTCGACTTACCAACCGAAGCGTTTGTAACTCTTAAGATATATAACATGCTAGGTCAGGAAGTTGCGACATTGTTGGACAAGGAATTGATGACCGACGGTACGCAGGAAGTGCAATTTGACGCACAGACTTTTGCGTCGGGTGTATATTTCTATCGTATTGTTGCGGAAGGTTTGGAGGATGAAGATGTAACAGCTACAACATTCTCGACTGTGAAGAAAATGATTTTGCTGAAGTGAGTGCCAAGGTAAGGTGCTGATAATCTTGTTCTATGAAAAGTTAGAACTACGGTAAGTTCCCCAAGCCGTATAGCAGGAGATGATCGTTAGCAGAGATGCGAAGCGATAAGCCATCTGACAATGTAGCCTGAAAAGGGCGCTATGCGAAGGAGCGGGTTGCAACACGAGTGAACTCAGAGATAGCCTCGTAAAGATCATAAACAGAGAGAGACGAGCCTCTATTTTATAGGCGAAGTCAGCAGCAGCCAGTAAAGAAGACAGGGGAAATAGGCTGGCTGTTCTCTCCGGGGTGTTAGAGGTGACACGTTCCGAAAGATATCAGTGCAACTTGGGAGACCCTACCCCTGACTGGAAAACTCCAGCCGACAGCTGGGACAGTAGGAGACAGTGCCGATAAGGAAACGAAACGGCATTGACGGGGGAGGGAGTCGGACACAATCATAATACTGATGATGAAGATGCAGCAAAACATCTTCGGAGGGAAGGATTGTGACTTGAATGGGGTTACACAAAGAGCGGAATGATGTGGCGATTGCCCGGAAGGGCTAGCAACGCAATGAAACATTCAGGATGCTTGGCGGTAACTATGCGGGCAAGCGAAAGGAAGCTTGTCGGAGGACTGTTCTCGGAGAGCCGTATGAGGGAAAACCTCACGTACGTATCGACGAGGGGACGGTGGAAACCACACGGAGTGGTTATAGACACTGGTTCACCATGATGCATGTGGCGGATTAAGGAGATAATCCATAAAGTACAGGCGCCACTGTCCTACTCTACAGAGATTTAATTTATCCTCAGTGAGGGTAACTCCCTCACTGAGGAGCTATAATAATAACAAAAATATATCAATTAATTTGATCCTAATTTTAGTAGGAGAAATATGGCACGTGTTAAAAATAATTTAATTTCATGGTGGGTAGAGATAAATGTAATCGGAAAAACCGAGCGTGCCATTATTTTTCTCAATCTGATCTTCAAGCTATTTAGAAAGGAGAGTCAATCGTATGTCTAAAATTACAGTAATTATTTTTTTATCTGTCTCTTTCTTGTTTTTTTACCTTCACGCCACCAATGCTCAAGAAAGCTGGACAACGTATACCACATTAGATGGGCTGCCAAACAATAATTGTTACTCAGTTTTAGTAGATAAAAGTGGAAATAGCTGGGTCGGAATTCGAGGAGGAGTAGGTACTTACTTTATATCAAAGTATGACGGTGTAATATGGACAAATTATGGTTTTGGTGATGGAGCAACAGGAACGGGAAAAGTGTGGGCACTCTTTATTGACTCACAGAATACTTTATGGGCTGCAACTGACGGAATTGGGGTTTTACGGACAACCGATGGTGGAATCACATGGGATTCAACAACATTCCGGATGTCAAATGGGATGGGGAGCGATTCTATTCGCGCGGTTATAGAAGATCTTTCAGGAAACATTTGGTTTGCTTGTGGCCCACACCCAGATCAAGGTGGGCCAAGTGGCGGATTAACAAAATGGGATGGATCAAGCATAGCTACATATAAAAGCGATACCTCCAGGGCAGTTTATGTTGGAGGAGGAAATAGTGGGTTGCCCGATAATTTTGTTCAAGCCTTAACAATCGATAATTTGGGTAACTTATGGGGTGGGACAAAAGGAAATGGAGCCTTCAAATGGGATATGTCGGGAGCCTACACTGGATGGTCACATTTCACAATTGCAAATAGTAATTTGCTGGATAATGTTATAAATCCGGGTGCTTTGGATTATGCTAATGGATTTGTTTGGTTTGGACTAAGTGCATCTCCCGGGAGTCTGAAAAATGGTGCACAGAAGTTTGATGGAACTACCTGGACACAGGTCATGAGCGGAGCGCGGATCTGGACGATTGTTCATGATTGGGAGGATAGCATCTGGATGGGTGATGCCGATCCACCCGCAAATGCAACCGGACTATATAAGTTCGCTCCCGATGGGAGTAGTTTAGCAAGGAATTGGACCACAGGCGATGGTATGTTGGATAATATTGTCCGTCGCATCTCAATTGACAATAAAAATGGTAAAGTATGGTGCGTGGGTCAGAATGGTGTGAGTGTTCTAAGTGGGCGCTTGAATATTGGAACAAAAATAACATACAATATAATTGAGGGTTGGAACCTGGTTTCATTACCTATCTTTGTAGATGATCATCAAAAAAATACCCTATTTCCAACTGCGTCATCAAGTGCATTCACATATAACGGTAGTTATATCACAGACGATTCATTGGATATTGGGACTGGTTACTGGTTAAAGTTTGATAGCGGGGAACCGATGGAGTTAACAGGATTTCCCTGTGATGAAGTGACCATTAATGTAAGAAATGGATGGAATATGATAGGTTCCGTTGCTGAACCTATTCTTATTACAAATATTTCATCAGATCCACCTGGTATGATTACCTCTGATTTCTATGAGTATACGGGAACATATGTTTCAAGTGATACTATAAAGCCTGGACAAGGATATTGGGTGAAGGTGGGCGAGGTTGGGCAACTTTTTCTCTCGTCAGTAGCTAAAGAAAAGCATGCGAACTTTATCAAAATTGTACACGATGATGAATTTCCACCGTTACCACCCAGTAGAGATAACAACGTTCTTTTACGAGCTGAACAAAAGGAGTATCGGCTAGAGCAGAACTTTCCTAATCCGTTTAATCCAGGTACAACTGTAAATTATTCACTTAAAGAGCTGAGTGAAGTGACGATTGATATTTATAATATTCTTGGAATGAAAGTAGCGACGCTATTTACTGGTATTAAGGATGCCGGAAGTTACACAGTTAAATGGAATGGTCAGACCGACAATGGACAAACATTAGGTAGCGGTATCTGCTTCATCAGAATATATGCAATTGGGAAGTTGTCGGGTACAAATGTTTCTATGGTGAAAAAAGCTTTAATTTCGAAGTAAAATGCCTATTAAACAATGACGATGGGTCAATGTAGAAAAGGTATTATAGCGCTTCTCATTGCAGGTTTTTTCACGTGTTTTCTACAAGCACAAAATCCCCAGATTCTGCTAGACCGCAGTTTGGAATTTTCTAGCCATCAGTTATTCTCTACAGTATCTGATCTTCTAGACTACTCAGTTTATGGAGATTCCATCTATCCGAGAAGCACCTTGCATGTAAATGGAAAGTGGAAACCTATGCTTGAGGGCCACTGGGCGAGTGGTTTTTTACCCGGTTGTCTATGGTACATGTTTTATTGGACCTCTGATACTACATGGAAAGGATGGGCGGAAAGTTGGACACAAGGTGTCGAACATGAGCAGTATCGCAATCGTGATCATGAAGCAGGCTTTATCATTTATCGCAGTTATGGGCTTGGGTATAAATTTACTCAGAATACAGCTTATAAAGCAGTAATAATTGAAGCTGCGCATTCGTTGGCGACACGATATAATCCTACTGTTGGTTGTATCCGTTCTTGGGACAATCGATATTTTCCTGTCATCATCGATGGTATGATGGTATTGGAAACGCTTTTCTGGGCTGCAAAAAATGGGGGGGATGCAAACTTATATAACATCGCGTTAAGTCATGCACTGAAGACGAGGGAAAATAACGTCAGGTCCGATGGAAGTAATTTTCAGATTGTCGACTATAATCCATTAAATGGATCAGTAATCAGTCGTACTAATAAACAAGGGTATTCAGATTCAACAACATGGTCAAGAGGGCAGGCGTGGGGGATATATGGTTTTTCTGTCGCTTACCGTGAGACAAAAGATAGCCGTTTTTTAGAAACAGCCCAAAAACTTGCTGATTATTTTATAAACAATCTTCCTTCTGATCATATTCCATACTGGGACTTTAAGGCACCGAATATTCCTAATGAAGAAAAAGATGTTTCTGCCGCTGCAATCTCTGCATCTGGTTTATTAGAATTGAGTACTTTGATAGCTATCGATTCGCTACAAAAAAAATATTATGATGAAGCATTAAATATACTTGTTTCCCTTAGCTCATCACAATATTTAGCTGAGGGAACAAATAGTAAAGGTATTCTTCTGCATGGCGTTGGTAATCGCATGAATCCAGATCCAATTGCCGGAGAAGTTGATGTCTCGTTGATCTATGCGGATCATTTTTTTATTGAAGCGCTTCTCCGATATAAACAGTTATCTACTTCTGTTGATTTCGATTCTCACCTTCGCCCGAGGCTTCCTTCATACTTACAATTATTCCAGAATTATCCCAATCCGTTCAATAGTCAAACAAGTATCAAGTATGAACTCTTTATAAATTCAGATATCGATCTATCTGTTTTTTCATTATTCGGAGTTAAGGTGAAAACGCTAAAAAATCAATACGAATATAAAGGAGTTTATACATCAAGTTGGGACGGTAGAGATGATAGCGGAAATGAAGTAGCAACTGGGGTATATTATTATCGTTTGTTATTAAATAAAGAGGTGGAAGTAAAATCTGCTGTGTTAATTAAATGAAATGAAAGCTATGGAGAATGCAATTCCACCAATAAAGCGAAGTCTATTTCTTTTAGTAGTGATCAGCATATTTTTTATTTGGTTTTTATTTCCGGAGGCTTACTCCACCAATGGAATAAATAGTATTAACAATCAAAAACCTCAGGATGATTTCAATCTAACAGGGATTAGTGATAGTAATTTGATTGGAATTCCGGTGAGGCTTGATAGTTCAAGAAAGTGGCAACATTTTGTAGTGAAAAGTGGCCGATACTATATTACTTCTTCTGATACTGCCGGCATTTTTATTACCACAGATACCATAAATATTGAACCCCCTGAGGGTCAACCGGATATTGCTTCACACGGTGTAGATGGTGTATGCATTGATGGCAATGGAGCTGTGATCGAGGGTGAAGGTATACTCCATACACCTCATTTATATGGAGTATGGTTTAAAAATAGACCCCCATACTGGGTGAGGGATACAGTCTATGCGGATACGATTACCGATATTACCATTAGAAGTTTGAACAGGGGCATAATGTTCACATTAATCGCTGATGCACTTGTTTCAAATTGCACGGTTGATTCTGTTTATAAGGGCATTGATTTTACGGATCCTGCCGGGATAGGACTTGGAGTAAGGAATGTAATAAGAGATAATACCGTATCACGATGGTTTGAAGTGGGAATCAATATTCGAGGGAGCTACTTTCGAATTGAAAATAATAAAATCCTAAATGGCTTTGGTAATGCCGGGGGTTTAGTGATTAACAAATCTGTGAGTCACCATAATATTCTGATCAATAATCTTGTCGACGGAGGTTCGCCGGTCGGAATTCATTTGAGCGAATACGCGACATACAATCTGCTTGAGAACGATACGGTAAGAAATTTTAATGGAACAAGTAAAGGTATTCGCTGTTATCTATCGAGTCATAATACTGTAAGAAATTGCTTAATCGAAAACAACGGGTATGGGATTGTTTTCGAAACCGCAGAGGATAGTGCAAATGTAGTAGAAGGAACGACATTTCTTAACAATACTAAAGCAATATCTGCCATAAATGCAAGTAACATAGTAATACGAAACTCAACCATTATCGGTGGTACTACGCACGTAAGCTTGGCAGGCTTGAATGGTTCAACAATGATATTGGAGAATGTAGTCTTCGACAGTAATAAAGTCTCGATATCAGGAGTAAACAGTCTCTTGACAGTGAAGTACGGTCTAGATATCACAGTTGTTTCTAGTAATGATACACCAATAAAAGATGCTACAGTGACTATCTATGATGATCTGGTAAAGGTATATACAGGAAAAACCGACAGCACCGGACATGCTTCTGTTTTGCTTACAAGTTATTCTCAAAATATGAGTACAAAAAAAATATTCGCATATGATGTAAAAGTACACAAGGGTGTTGATTCAACCTCAGTTTCAAACGTTACGGTCAGTGAAGGATCTTCAGTTCAACTAACTTTGATGATGACAAACAGTGAAGATATTATCTCATATTTACCTGAGAAAAACAATCTTGAGCAAAATTTTCCCAATCCGTTTAATCCGATAACAATCATAAAATATACATTGGCACAGGAGAGCAGAGTTACTCTGAAAATCTTCTCAATCCTGGGCGAAGAAATTGTGACTCTTGTAGATGAAATCCAGGGAGCTTCGGATTACAAGGTGAATTGGAATGGTTTCACAAGCGATGGTTTGGCTGCCGCAAGCGGAATGTATCTATATCGTCTTGAAGTAGCACCTTTGAGTGTAGAACGAACTGCTTTCGCACAGATCAGGAAATTAATACTCTTAAGATGATTGAGTTTTTACTGTATAAATAACATTCGGTTTAGGTCGTATTTATTAATTGACAAAGCCTTGAATTTTTATTAAATAAGATTTGGAAACGATCAGTTAACCGTATATGATGAAGAATATTCAGTTGGGTC